>JGI24713J26584_10002670_pt1 | contig 12131 bp, 9 predicted proteins | sample BioPla4DNA1_FD_26584 | JGI IMG/M metagenome (IMG submission 26584) | reverse complement strand
ACAACCCATAAGCCAAAATATGTACTAAATGCTATAAAAGATTATTATGAAAAGTATAATGCAAATCCCAATAGAGGGGCCCATTACCTTGGAGTTTCAGCCACAGAATTTTATGAAAGCTCCAGGGAAAAGGTAAGACAGTTTATAAATGCTAAATCTGCAAGGGAAATAATATTTACTAGAAATGCAACGGAAGCCTTAAATTTAATAGCCTATTCCTATGGTTTAAAATATATAGAAGAAGGGGACGAAATTGTGGTGTTAATATCAGAACACCATAGTAATATTGTGCCTTGGCAGAAAATTGTTCAAATAAAAAATGCTAAGTTAAAATATATATACTTAAATGAAGATTATAGATTGGATATGGAAGAGGTAAGAAGAAAAATTACAGATAGAACAAAGATAGTATCCTTGGCACAAATGTCCAATGTTCTAGGTACCGTATATCCAGTTAAAGAAATTGCAGAATATGCCCATTCTAAAGGGGCCATAGTAATAGTGGATGGGGCTCAGAGTGTACCCCATATGAAAGTAGATGTTTTAGATTTAGATGCTGATTTTTTAGTGTTTTCAGGTCATAAGATGTTAGCACCAATGGGTATAGGCGTATTGTATGGTAAGGAAGAATTATTAGAGAAAATGCCTCCTTTTCTAATGGGAGGAGATATGATTGAGTATGTTGAAGAGCAGACAACTACCTTTGCAGAGCTTCCTAGAAAGTTTGAGGCAGGCACTCCAAATGTGGAAGGAGCTGTAGGACTTAGGGCAGCCATAGAATATATTGAGAAAATAGGATTTGAAAATATACAAAAACAAGAAGAGAACTTAACAGCTTATGCATTGGAAAGATTAAAGGAAATCCCATATGTTAAAATATATGGACCCCTTGATATGAAGGATAGAGGTGCTGTAATTTCATTTGGGCTTGAAGGTTGCCATCCCCATGATGTATCAACTATAGTTGATAGCTATGGGGTAGCCTTAAGGGCAGGCCATCACTGTGCTCAGCCTCTGATGAAATACTTAAAGGCTCCTGCAACCTCTAGAATAAGCTTTTATTTCTATAATACGAAGGAAGAAATNGATATATTTATAGATAGTCTAAGTAAAGTAAGGAAGTGGTTAGGTTATGGATCTTAATGAACTNTATACTGAATTGATACTTGAACATAGTCAAAGTGGGCATAATAAAAGGCATCTTAAAGATGCCAATTGTACTGAAAGAGGACACAATCCCAGTTGTGGTGATGATATAACCCTGGAATTAGTTTGTGCGGAAGATGGAACAATTAAAGATGCATCTTTTACAGGAATTGGATGTGCCATTTCCCAGGCTTCCACTTCCATGATGATAGATCTTATAAANGGTAAATCAAAGGANGAAGCAGAAANGTTAGCAGATATTTTTCTTTCTATGATAAAAAAGGAAATAACCNATGATGAAGAACTGGAAGTATTAGAGGATGCTATTGTATTTAAAAATATTTCAAATATGCCAGCAAGGGTAAAATGCGCAGTTTTATCCTGGCATACTTTAAAGGAGGCCATTAAAAAAGGAGCATAGACTTAAAACTATGTTCCTTTTTTGTTTAATAATTAAAAATTAATTATAAATCTTATAATATTCATTGTTTCAATTTATTTAATGCAAATAATTTGATATAATTTAATTATTTACAAGATGCAATTTTATAATATTTTCTTAATAATTTTGAATTAAATATTACAATTTTTATGAAGAATATTATTTACCTATTTATAAGGTATATAAGTTACAATAGATAAGAAAGGAGGTTGCCCATTGAGCTTATTAAAAAGAAAATTTATAGAAGTATCCATGTCTGTATTGCCAATAACTATACTAGTATTGATTCTAAGTTTTACTTTAGTAGATGTAGAATCTGACATGCTAATTAGATTTATAATAGGTTCTTTTATGGTTATATTAGGTTTAGGGATATTTTTATTTGGAGCTGAACTAGGAATTACACCTATAGGTAATTTGATGGGAGAGTATATTGCCAGAAGTAATAAGATTTTGGTAGTATGCATTTTAGGTTTTTTATTAGGTTTCTTAATTACAGTTGCAGAACCAGATTTACAGGTACTTGCAATTCAGGTCGATGAGGCATCAGGAGGAAAGTTACCTGGTACATTATTTTTAATTGTTGTATCCATAGGTGTAGGAGTAACAGTTTCCATTGGTCTTTTAAGGATTTTATATGAAAAACCCTTAAACAAGTTATACACTATTTTATATTTTATAATTTTTCTATTAGGGCTAAAAGTATCTGAAGAAATATTAGCAGTTTCCATAGATGCCTCAGGAGCCACAACAGGGGCCATGACTACACCTTTTATACTTGCTTTAGGACTTGGTGTATCTCAATTAAAGGGTGGAAAAACTTCAGAGGAGGACAGCTTTGGACTTGTGGGTATGGCTTCTGCAGGCCCCATATTGGCTGTAATGCTTATGAGTGTTATAGCCAGACTAAGCAATATACAGGGAGAAGCAGAAGAGTTTGTATATCATAGTGGAATATTTCAACCCTATTTAGAAGAATTTCCAATTATAATGAAGGATATTTTGATAACCTTGGTACCTATACTTATATTATTTTTGATATTTAATAAAAACAAATTTAATCTAAATAGAAAAAATAGGAATAAAATATTAAAGGGTCTTTTATATACCTATATTGGTTTTGTTTTATTTATGACGGGAGTAAATGCAGGTTTTATGGAAGTGGGCAGATTAATAGGCTACAGTATTGCATCCTTTGAATTTAAAGGGCTACTACCTGCCATAGGATTTTTATTAGGGCTTGTTGTAGTTTTAGCAGAGCCGGCAGTACATGTATTGACGGAACAGGTAGAGGATGTAACTGCAGGATATATAAAGAGAAGAGCAATCTTAGCCACATTGTCCATTGGAATTGCTTTTGCTGTAACTTCTTCCATGTTGAGAATAATGATACCAGGTTTGAAACTATGGCATTTTTTATTGCCTGGATTTGCATTTGCAGCTTTTTTAAGCTACAAGGTTCCACCTATTTTTGTAGGTATAGCTTATGATTCTGGTGGAGTTGCATCTGGACCCATGACGGCTACTTTTGTATTAGCCTTTGCACAAGGTGCTGCAGAAGCAATACCAACTGCCAATGTATTAGTTGATGGATTTGGAGTTATTGCAATGGTAGCCATGACCCCATTGATAGCTATACAGATACTAGGATATTTGTTTAAGATTAAGGCTAAAAAGGAGGGGGTTGACATTGACAACAATACTAGAGAATAAAAAATATAAATTATTCTGTATAATAGTGGATTTTGGCAAGGGCACCAAAGTTCTAAGGGAATCTAAAAAGCTGGGAGTAACTGGAGGAACTTTTCTTTTAGGTACCGGCACTGTAAGGAGCAACATACTCAAACTATTAGGATTAGATGAGATAAGAAAAGAGATTCTTTTAATGGTTATAGAAGAAAATCTTGAAGAGATTTTACATGAAGAATTAACCAAAATATTCCATTTAGATAAACCTAATCATGGTATAGCTTTTTCTATGCCTGTAGCTAATGTCGTTGGCTTACATCATAGTGAGTATATACCAAAACCTGAAAAGGAAGGGGAAGATAGTATGAAATATGATGCTATATTTACAATAGTAGATAGGGGTCTAGCTGATGATGTTATGGAAGCTGCTAGGGAAGCGGGATCAACTGGAGGTACAGTACTCCATGGCAGAGGTTCTGGAATCCATGAAAAAGAAAAACTATTTAGTATGGAAATAGAGCCTGAAAAGGATATTGTTTTAATATTGTCAACTAAGGATAAAACTGATAATATTGTAAATTTAATTAGAAAAAGGCTTAATATAGATAAACCGGGAGCAGGAATATTATTTGTATTAGATGTTAGCAAAACATCAGGGCTGGCAATATAAAAGAGAAATCCTTATTGAGGATTTCTCTTTTATATTTATCTATTATTTTATTCATTACTATAAACTAGCTCATATTTACCATCTTTTACAATGAATATTTTCTCAATCTCATCGTCTACCAGATCTAATACATCCTTATCAAACTTAAATTTTGCACCTATTCCACAATCTGAACTAAGCTTTCTTGGTACAGGCATCAGATGGCATTCAATATTTTTAGACTTTGCCTTTCTATCAAATTTTATTGCNCCAGAATGGGTAAAAAATGTTGCTATGTATTCCTTCATAATTATTTCCTCGCTTTTATTAAAATATCTTCTCCTTCATTTTCATATTCTAATTTATATCCTTGGTTTTTTAGAAATCTAGAAACATTGTTTTTAGCAGTGTTGTTGTCAACTAAAATATCTATTCCCTCGGGACTTTTTTCAATTGCGTTTTTAGCCATTAATACTGGCTGTGGACAGGATATGCCCCTTGCATCTACTTTTTCCACTATTTATCTCCCCTTTCAAAATTAATTGCTAGCCTTAATAGGACTTTTTTCTTTTGAAAATGCTTCACTATTTGCAATTGATATGGCAAGAACTACAGCTAAACATATAAATACTGCAACTTTACCATTTGGAGAGGCTCCAGATGTACTTGATGCTAAACCAAAATTATGGGCTATGGCTGCACCTACTAGACTTCCCATAACTGTTACTGCAGAATCTGTGTTACCTTCACCAGCTAGTATCAATTGTCTTAGTGGACAGCCACCTAGAAGTACAGAGCCCCANCCTACTATAACCATACCAAGGAAATTCCATAGTCCATCTGTATGGGCTACAGGTTGTTCTGCAAANCCAAGCTTGAAATATCCAAATGCNATATTACCTATTAATGCAACCACAATAATTGCTATAAAGCCTGATAATAAATGGCTATCTTTAAACATTATCATATCTCTCATGCCACCAACCATACAAAGTCTTGATCTTTGGGCAAGGGCTCCTACTATTAATCCGGCAATTAATGATATCCATATTGGTGCATGCATTGATCCAGGTCCTTCTTCACTAAAATGTAACATACTAAAGCCTGCTACTAGCAATATGAATAGCAAAAAATTTGTTATTGGGAAAAGGTAACCTTCAAAGCTGCTTAAGGTGTAATTTCTTTTTAAACTAAATCCTTTATTCAGGAAAAATACTCCTATAAATATTCCAACTACAAATCCTACTAAGCCAACGATTGCATTCAGGTCTCCACCAGCAATTCTTAATACCATTCTTAATGGACATCCTAGGAATACTAAAGCTCCTATCATAACTACCATACCTAAAATGAATCTTGTAAATGGTGAAGATCCACCTTTAGTTTTAAATTCCTTGTTTGCTACAGAAACCAGGAAGGCACCTATTACAAGTCCAACTATTTCAGGACGTACGTATTGGACTATTGGTGCACTGTGTAAACCAATACCTCCTGCAATATCCCTTATAAAACAGGCTATGCAGAAGCCCATATTTTTGGGATTGCCAAAGTGTACAAGTAATACTGCAATAAGTCCGGTAATTGCTCCAGTTAGTAAAATGCTTTTTTTCTCTTTCACTTTTATACCTCCTCTTTTATTAATGTTAAAATATAACTGCATCATTTAAATTTTAACAATCCTTTAAAAAAAAGTATAATAGAAATAATAAATACAAGGATAAGTTACCATAAATTTTGTCTATAACTGGGCTTATTTTTTATAAAAGGTTGATTATTTATTGTTAAACAAATATGCTTTAGATAGATATGACAAGATAATTACATAAAATAGGAGGGGTAGTTTATGAAAAGGATATATTTAGACAACGGGGCAACTTCTTTTCCAAAGGCACCAGGAGTGGTAGAGAGCATATCAAATTATCTTATCAGTGTAGGATCTAATGTAAACAGGGGAAGNTATGATACTTCCTTTGAAGCTGAAAATATTGTTTATGAAACCAGGGAGCTTATATGTGAATTGTTTAACTTTAAAAAAGCTGAAAATGTAATATTTACAAAAAATNTTACTGAAAGTTTAAATATATTAATTAAAGGACTATTAAAATCAGGTGATCATGTTATAGTTTCCTCCATGGAACATAATGCTGTTATGAGACCATTAAATAGTTTAGAAAAGTATGGTGTTGAGTATTCAAGGGTNCAGTGTAATTCATTGGGAGAGTTAAACCNAGATGATGTGGTAAAAAGTATAAAGCCAAATACAAAAGCTATAATCATGACCCATGCATCTAATGTCTGTGGAACAATACTGGATTTAAAAAATGTAGGAAGAATTTGTAAAGAAAAAGGCTTATATTTTATAATTGATTCTGCTCAAACAGCAGGTTTTTTAGATGTAGATTATGAGGATTTAAATGCAGATGCCATAGCTTTTACNGGTCANAAAAGCCTATTAGGTCCCCAGGGAATAGGAGGATTTATCATATCTGATGAGTTAGCTTCTAAGGTTGAGCCTCTTATAGAAGGAGGTACAGGTAGTTTATCAGATGAAGAAATACAGCCTGAATATATGCCAGACAAGTTTGAACCTGGAACTCTAAATATACCAGGTATATATGGATTAAATGCCTCTTTAAAATATGTATTGAAAGAGAAAGTTAGTACTATTAGGGAAAAGGAACTCTATTTAGTAGAACATTTTTTGGAAGGACTATTAAATATGCCTGGTATCCATATAGTAGGAAAGAAGGATTTATCCCATAGAACTGCAGTAGTTTCCATAGACGTGCCAGGAAAAGATAATGCTGAAGTATCCTATGAACTAAGCAGTGGCTTTGGGATTATGACAAGATGCGGCCTACATTGTGCTCCATCAGCCCATAAAACCTTGGGAACCTTTCCTAGAGGTACTGTTAGATTTAGTTTTAGTCATTTTAATACTATTGCTGAAGTGAAATATACAATTGATGCAATACATAAGGTATTAAAAGATATATAGATTAGTAATAAGAAATCCTAGAGGGGATTTCTTTTTTATATGAATTTAAGTATAAAAGGGACTTAAGCAATCATATTTATAATATTGTGTTAATTCTCAAAAAGGGGTATAGTTAAAAATAAGCAAAATACAAAAGGGGGAAAGGATATGGATTATAGTCTTATTGTTGGAGGAGAAGCAGGTCAAGGTATGGATACCTTTGCCAGCCTTTTTGAAAAAGCTATAAAACGCTGTGGTTATAATGTATATGCTTATAGTGATTACATGTCAAGAATAAGGGGAGGCCATAACTTTTTTAACATAAGATTTTCAACGGAGAATATATTGGCTATTAAAGACAATATTGATATATTATTTGCACTAAATGAAGAAACGGTTCAAATACATAAAGATAAAGTAAAGGACAGGTATTATAATTGCAGATGAAGCAGTTGCTAAGGAAGATAATTCCATAATCCATTTAAAACTATCAGAGATAGCTAAGAAATTAAATAACAAGAGAGTTGCAAATACTGTAGGCTTAGGTGCCATACTAAATTATTTTGGGGTACCAATGGATATTGCAGCTAAAATAATTAAAGAAGAGTTTAAAGAAGAAATTGCTGATGTAAACTTAAAGGCTTTAGAAGAAGGATACAAGCTATTGGATACGAAATATAATCTACAGATTAGGGAGGATGACAAAATACTTATAAATGGCAATGAGGCAGTTGGGTTAGGAGCCATAGCAGCAGGTTGTAAGTTTTATTGCGGATACCCTATGACTCCCTCTACTAGCCTGCTTACCTATATTTCTTCCAAATCTAATGAAATGGGAATAGTTGTAGACCAGGTAGAAGATGAGATTGCAGCTTTAAACATGGCTTTAGGAGCTTCCTATGCAGGTGTTAGAGCCATGACAGCTTCTTCTGGCGGTGGCTTTGCTTTAATGGTAGAGGCCTTAAGCTTTGCCGGTATATTAGAGGTGCCTATTGTTATAGTAAATGCCCAAAGAGTAGGGCCTGCTACCGGTATGGCTACCAGGACAGAACAAAGTGATTTAAGATTTGTAATCCATGCAGGTCATGGAGAGTTTCCACGGATGGTAATAGCTTTGAGGGACCCTGAAGACGCCTTTTATCAAACTGCTAGAGCTTTTAACATTGCAGATAAATACCAGATTCCTGTAATAATTTTGACAGACCTGTACCTGGCAGATTATTCTAAAACAATAAAACCTTTTGATTATAATCGTATTAGCATTAAACGATACATAGACAGGGAGGTTAAAGGTAAATATAAAAAATATGAAATAACAGATAGCGGTATATCTAAAAGAATAATTCCAGGAAAAATTGAAGGGCAAATTGTTATAGGGGATAGTCATGAACATGATGAGTATGGACATATAACAGAGGATCCAGATTTAAGGACTGAAATGGTTTTAAAAAGAATGAGAAAATTGGAAGGTTTAAAGGAGGAGCTGGAAGAACCCTGGCTTATAGGAGATAAGGAACCAGAATATTTAATAGTTTGCTGGGGTTCAACCTATGGGGCAGTAAAGGAAGCAGTAGATAGGCTAAATGAAGAAGGTATATCTGTTGGAGCATTAGTGTTTGGCGATATATGGCCTTTCCCAACTAAACAATTGATGAATATTGGGGAAAAGGCAAAAGCAATTATTGACGTAGAACAAAATGCTACAGCACAACTGGATAGTATTATAAGGGAAGAAACACCCTTTGAAGCAGATTATAAGATATTAAAATTCAATGGAAGGCCTTTTAATGGGGATGAAGTTTATAATAGAATAAAATCTATATTTAATGAAAAATGACATTATAAAAATATCAATGGGATATACTCTATTATTCCCATTGATATTTTTTATTGTCAACAGAAGATAGGCTTATAAGCATTATAAAAATGGAAAAAGAGCACAAATGATAGGGATTAGGGAGTATGAAAATTAATTTACATGAAATTTTAATAATGAAAACTAAGTCATAAAATAAGAGTAAAAAGATATAAAATATAGTTGACTAAATACAAAAAAATAATATAGTATATATGGTAGTGACTGACTGGTCAGTCGGAACATAAAAAAGTAGGAGGATGGTTATGCTTTCTAAATTTAGTGTCAAAAGACCCTATACTGTTTTAGTTGGAGTTGTATTAATTCTTATACTAGGTGTGGTATCATTTATGAATTTGCAAACAGATTTGCTACCTAGTATTGACTTGCCCTATGTAGTAGTTATAACATCCTATCCTGGTGCCAGCCCTGAAGAAGTTGAAATGATTGTTACAAGACCTATTGAACAGGTTTTAGCAACTACTAGCAATATTGAGAATGTAAGTTCTATATCTAGTGAAAATATGTCTATGATAATACTTGAATTTAACAATAAAGTAAATATGGATTCAGCCATAATTGAAATTAATAGCAGTATTGATTTGATTAAACCTAATTGGGATGACAATATAGGTACCCCTATGATAATGAAGGTAAATCCGGATATGTTGCCTATTATGGTGGCATCTGTTGATATGGAAAATATGGACCTTTCTGAGATTACAAAGCTTGTTAATGAAGATATAATTCCAGAGCTTGAAAGCATAGAAGGAGTTGCATCTGTAGAAGGTGTTGGATTAGTAGAGGAGAGTATAGAAGTAATAATTAGCTCAGAAAAAATTGAATCACTAAATAAAAAGATATTATCCTCCATTGATTCAGAGCTTTCTGAAACGGAAGATAAGCTATTAGATGCAAAGAAACAGATAGAAGATGGATTGACTACATTGGAGCATAAATACAAGGAAGAGAGTGCAAGGCTAACAGAAGGAGAAAAGGCTATAAAGGCAGGGAAGGAGCAAATACAGTCTTTAGAATCTTCTCTAAAACAAGGGGAAGAAGAGCTACATAAGAATAGAGAAGAGCTTGAGGATGCCTTAAAAACACTAAAAGAAAAAGAAGAAGAACTTCTTAAATCAAAAGCCCAACTTGAGAGTATGGGTGATAATTTAACTGAAGAGCAAAGTATGTATTTAACACAAATTAATGAAGGGTTGCAGACTATTGCATCAAATAAGGCCCAAACTGAAATTGCCTTAGATACCATAAACAATAAAATTGCTGAACTGGAAGATCAAAAAACTGCTCTTGAGATGAAAAGAGCAGAAATTAACGTACAAGAGGAGCAAATAAAAGAAGGAAAGGCTATTTTAGAGGCTGAAATTGAAAAAGCAAGAGAGGAATTGTTAAAGAGCCAAAGAGTATTAAATGAGCAGATGGAAGAATTTGAAAAGGCCAGGGAAGAGGCCTATAAGAAAGCCTCCTTGGATGGAGTTATTACTGAGGAGATGATTTCAGGAATTTTAGCAGCTCAAAATTTTTCAATGCCTGCAGGATATGTTTCTGACGATGGTATTGATTATATTGTGAAGGTAGGAGATAAGATACAGGATATTGATGAACTTAAAAATCTGCTACTATTTGATACAGGTACAGAAGCTGTAGGCAAGATATATTTAAAGGATGTTGCTGATATAGAATATAAGGATAATTCAAAGGATACCTATGCTAAAGTAAATGGCAATGATGCCATTATACTGACAATGCAAAAACAAAGTAATTTTTCAACAGCTGAAGTATCTGATAGAATTGGTGAAAGAATAGAAGAGTTAATAGCAAAACATGATGGCTTAAATATAACACCTTTAATGGATCAAGGATTGTATATAGATATAGTTGTGGATTCAATTTTGGACAATTTAGTCTATGGAGGATTGTTGGCAGTATTGGTTCTTATACTCTTCTTAAGGGATGTAAAACCAACCTTTGTTATAGCTCTTTCTATACCAATAAGTATAGTATTTGCTATAGCAATGATGTACTTTACAGGTGTTACCATTAATATTTTCTCCCTTGGTGGCCTTGCAATGGGAGTAGGAATGCTTGTGGACAATTCTATAGTTGTACTTGAAAACATTTATCGTTTAAGAAATGAAGGCATGTCAGCTATAAAAGCATCAATATTGGGGGCAAAGGAAGTTTCAGGAGCCTTATTAGGTTCTACACTTACAACAGTGGTTGTATTTTTGCCTATAGTATTCACTGACGGCATATCAAGGCAATTGTTTACTGATATGGGGCTTACTATTGCTTACTCACTATTTGCCAGCTTGATAGTTGCCCTTACTTTGGTACCTGTAATAAGTTCAAATATGCTCAAAAGATCAAGGACGAAAGAGCATAGATTATTTAACAGGATTTTAAATATATACGAAAAAGCCTTAAGGTGGTCTTTAGAACATAAGGCTGTGGTAGTAGTATTTGTAGTAGTCTTGTTTGCTACAAGTGCATATCTTGGAGTTTCAATGGGAACATCATTTATCCCGGAAATGGAAAGCCCTCAAATGTCTGTTACTATAGAATTACCAGAGGATAGCAGACCTGAGGTTCTTTATTCAATGGCTGATACTGTTATGGCAAGAATTTTAGATATAGAGGGAATAAAAACTGTGGGAGCATTTGAAGGTGGAGCAATAGGAGGCTTTATGACACAAGATTCAAAGGATAATTCCATGACTTTATATATAATTATAGAAGATGAAATGGTAGGGGAAAATAGGGAAATTGAAAAGAAGATTTTAAAAGCAACAGAAGATCTTAATTGTAAAATTAGTGTTAATACAACAGCTATGGATATGGCTACTATGATAGGTCCAGGAATTGAGGTTATGATTAAAGGAAGAGATCTTGATACATTAAGCAAATGGCCAAAGATATAGCAAAAATCCTTGAAGAAACGGAAGGTACAATAGAGGTTTCTGATGGAATTGATGAGGAAGCAGTGGAAATGAGAATTATTGTTGATAAGGAAAAGGCTATGGAAAAAGGGCTAACTGTTGCCCAAGTATATGGAGAAATAAACAATAAACTATCTAAAGGAAAGACATCTACCACATTAACCGTAAGCAATAAGGATTATCCAGTTATTGTAGTAGATGGTGCAAAGCAAAGCATAAGCAGATCAGATTTGAAAGATTTGCCTATAAAAATAAATAACAATGGTCAGGAAGATAGTATAAAGCTAGCAGATATTGCTGAGATAACAGAAGGGCATGGGCTATCTTCCATAAGAAGGGATTCACAGCAAAGATATATATCTGTATCTGCTAATATTCATAAGGACTATAATATTGGACTGGTAAGTAGAGAATTT
>JGI24713J26584_10002669_pt1 | contig 12133 bp, 9 predicted proteins | sample BioPla4DNA1_FD_26584 | JGI IMG/M metagenome (IMG submission 26584) | reverse complement strand
TAAAGATTTTATGGTTATGGTGNTNCTAGCAGCAACTTTAATTTCCTTTTCTCTTGGGGAAACAATGGATGCCATAGCNATAATAATAATTGTAGTTATGAATGCTGTCTTAGGATTTATACAGGAATATCGTACAGAAAAATCCTTAGAGGCATTAAAAGATTTGTCTGCGCCACATGCTACTGTAATTAGAGATGGGAGAGAAAAGGAAATTGAAGCACGGGATATAGTACCAGGCGATCTTATTATTTTAGAAGCAGGTGATATTGTACCAGCTGATTGCTTACTAATTCAAGGGACAGGAATTCAGGTTAATGAATCCATTTTAACAGGTGAATCAATAGCAGTAGAGAAAGTTCCATCCCAAAACTATGACAAAAAAAACAAATTATTTATGGGAACAACCCTGACTGCAGGAAGAGGAAAAGCTATGATAATAGCAACTGGGATGAATACGGAAATGGGAAGTATAGCCCATATGATTCAAAGTGTAGAAGAAGAGAGCACCCCGCTTGAAAAGAGGTTAGATAGGATAGGTAAGCAACTAGTATATATTTGCCTAGGTATATGTGGAATTATTTTCTTATTAGGCATCTATAGAGGTGAATCTTTTTATGCAATGCTATTGTCAGCTACAAGCCTAGCCGTAGCAGCTATACCTGAAGGACTACCAGCTATAGTTACAGTAACATTAGCTTTAGGAGTTCAGAGAATGTTAAAACGAAATGCATTAGTCCGTAAACTTCCAGCTGTAGAAACTCTAGGATGTACTAATATAATATGTTCTGATAAAACTGGTACATTAACTGAAAATAAGATGACTGTAACAAAAATCTATGCAAATGGTCAGCTTATGGATATATCGGATTTAGGCTATAATAATCAAGTTGAAAGAAGTGTTACACTAAAGCAACTGTTATCAATAGGCGCTCTTTGTAACAATGCAGAATATAAAGGTGAAGAAATAATAGGTGACCCCACTGAAGCAGCCATATTAGCAGCGTCTAGACAAGGTGGGTTTGGTAAAGAAGATCTGAGTGAATACATACGAATTGGTGAAATACCTTTTGATTCTGATAGAAAACGCATGAGTGTAATATGTAAAGATAAAAGTGGAAATATTTATGTATTTGTAAAAGGAGCTCCTGACATAATACTAGGCCTTTGTAATAAGAAATTAGATGATACAGGATTATCCATTATGAATCATAGTGAAAAAAGAAAAATCATGACTATTAATGAAAACATGGCTGGTCAAGCCTTGAGGGTTTTAGGTTTTGCATATAAAAAACTAGATTATATTCCTGGAAACCTTTCTAATCCGGATATAGAGAAAAATCTTATCTTTGTAGGTTTAGAGGGCATGATAGATCCACCTAGGCCAGAGACCATTGAATCAATAAAAAGCTGCTATAAGGCTGGCATAAGACCGGTGATGATTACTGGAGACCATAAACTAACCGCAGTAGCTATAGCCAAGGAAATAGGCATGAGGCTGGGTAAAAATGATGTTTTAACTGGTAAAGAGATTGAAGCCATGGACGATAGAGAGCTAGAGAAAAAAGTAGGATCAATATCCGTTTTTGCGAGGGTATCTCCAAGGCATAAATATAGAATAATCCAAGCTCTAAAGAAGAACCCCAAAAATATTGTTGCTATGACAGGAGACGGTGTAAATGATGCACCTGCGCTCAAGGAAGCAAATATAGGTATAGCTATGGGTAAAAGTGGGACTGATGTAGCTAAAGAAGCTGCGTCTATGGTACTGCTAGATGATAATTTTGCTACTATCGTAGGGGCCATTAGGGAAGGGAGAATAATTTACGATAATATACGGAAATTTCTGCGCTATTTGCTGGCTTGTAACTTAGGAGAAATAGTCGCTATGGCTGTGGCAGCTATTTATGGTATGCCTGTTCCCCTANTTCCAATACAAATATTATGGATCAACCTTGTAACTGATGGTTTGCCTGCTTTAGCTTTAAGCGTAGATCCACCAGATAGTAATATAATGAATAGACCCCCACGAAAAAGCAATGAGAGTATTTTTTCTAGGGGGTTAGGGACTAGGATTCTTATATCTGGCTCATTAATAGGGGGTAGTGCTATTACAGCTTTTATGCTAATGTTATATCTTACTAGTGGAAATATAGAAATGGCTAGAACCGTAGCATTTGCAACTTTGATAATGGCAGAACTCATTTATGCTTTTGAAAGCAGATCAGAATATGGAGATATATGGGAGTCAGGCTTATTTGCAAACAAATATTTGTTTTTTGCAGTACTATCNTCCTTTATTCTTTTACTTTTAGCAATATATAATCCCTTTTTATCTTCGATTTTAAAAACTGAAGCATTAGGTATTAGCGAGTGGATGATAGTCCTAGGATTTTCACTATTAGAATTTGCCGTAACCAGTTTCATATATTAGTGTTTGTTGACAGCTTCTAGTTATAAAAAATATTAATTTATCTGTTGTCCTAGTTCAATGGTTGTCATTTATTTAAGTAAATAAAACAAAAAGTCCTCTTTTTAAGAGGACATTTTTGTACCACAGTAGGGACAGAAACTGTAATTAGATTCAATATGAGCTTTACAGTTAGGGCAAGTCTTATAAGGCAAGTAAGCGTTTAGGTGCTTTAAATGTTCACATAAAATTTCAGGATTATCTCCCTTATCATATTGCTTGCCTATATCAGGATTAAGCTCATAAACACTATTACAGCAGGCAGTCTTTACAAAATATCTTGTATTCCATTTGAATATAGGTATAAAAAATATATGGAAATATGAGTAAGTTTTAAAAATTTCAAACCGGGTAAGCCCGCCACAAGAGGGACATATTGCATTATTATATGTTTCAACAAACTTTTCTGATTGATGAATCCCAAATATGCCAATGAAGAACATAAACTGTCCCCTTTCTTAATTATATACCTCCCAATTAAGGATATATTAATTGGGAGGTATATTTTATTCTAAAAACAAGTCCACAAACTGGAAGTTTATAGTATCCACTAATCCTTTGTTGGTAAGCCTTAATTCTGGTAATACCGCTAAGGCAATCAAAGCCATGGTCATAAATGGAGAAACCATATGGCATCCAAGTTCTTTCCAAGCTAGATCCAGCTCTTCTACTTTTTTAGCCACCACTTCAGCTGGTTCTTGACACATAAGCCCAGCAATGGGTAAGGGAAGAAGGGCAATTACTTCTCCGTTTTTTACAGCTACCATTCCGCCACCTGCCTTAGCTAAAGTATTACCTGCCAAAGCCATATCTTCGTCATTTGTGCCTAGAATCAAGAGATTGTGAGAGTCGTGGGCAACGGTGGATGCCACTGCTCCTTCCTTAATATTAAATCCTTTGACAAAGCCTTTCCCCATAGAGCCAGTACCACGATGTCTTTCTATGACTGCAGCTTTTATTATATCCTGGTCTATATCATTCAAAACAACACCCTTTTCTACGGGAATAATAGCCTCTCTTGAATAAGTACCCACCTTAGCTTCTACAACTTCTATTACTCTAACCTTAACCTGATTCATTTTGGAGTTAGGTGCATCAATGATAAAATCTTTAGCTTCTAACTCTTTGGCGAGATTTATGGTATTTTTTGCTGTATCTGGATATTCCACTTTAGGAATTTCTACTAACATTTGTCCTGCTTCAGCCACAAGCTCGCCATTTACAATAACTTTTTCAACTTTAACCTTAGTAAGGTCACTAATGAGAAGAATGTCTGCCCAACGTCCAGGTGAAATAGTGCCAAGATCCCTGTCCACACCAAAACATTGGGCCACATTGATAGTCACCATTTGGATAGCGGTAATAGGATTTACTCCTTCTTCAATAGCCCTTCTTACTACATGATCTAGGTGTCCTAGAGTAATTAGTGTATTAGGATGGGTATCATCACTTACCAATGTTGCATATCGGGTATCAATAGAATTTTCAGTGATACTTTTTATGGTTTCCTTTACATCGTGCCAGGCAGAGCCCTCTCTAAGCTGTGCATACATTCCTAAACGCATTTTTGCCAATGCATCTTCTGCTCTTACTGATTCATGACAGCACCTAATACCAGCAGCAATATAGGCGTTAAGGTCAATACCAGTTTCTTGAATAGAGAAATGACCAGTCACTATTTTATTTGCTTCTAAAGTAGCTTGCAATTCCTGGTGTATAAAATCATCTCCAAAAATAACACCAGGAAAGTTCATCATTTCTCCAAGCCCAATAACTTCGTCCCATTTCATAGCTTCTCTAATATCTTCTGGTCCTATAGATGCACCAGTATCCTCAAATCCTGGAGCTGCAGGAACACAAGAAGGCATGGCAACATAAGTCCTTAAGGGAAGGGAGCGACTTTCTTCAATCATTAATTTAACCCCTTGCATTCCTAAAACATTGGCTATCTCGTGGGGGTCCATGAAAATAGTAGTTGTACCATGTGGCAATACGGCGCGGGCATATTCTCCTACAGTCATCATGCTACTTTCTACATGTATATGCCCATCCATAAAACCTGGAGAAATATAGTATCCTTGAGCATCAATGACTTGTGTGTCAGGACCAATAGTGTGTGAAGCATCTCCTACCAAAGCAATTCTCCCATGGGTAATTGCAATATCTATATTGGGAATAATTTCTCCTGTATTGACGTTTATTAATTTACCACCTTTGATAACCATCTGGGCAGGTTTTGATCCTTTAGCTACAGCAGCTAAATCCTTTGTTATTTCTTGAAGTGAGAAGCGCTTGTTCATAATTATCTTACTCCTATTTATATATTTTTAGAATAAAAAATCCTGGTATAACCAGGACAGCAAAGTATAGAAGGATTCTAGAAATCCTCCTAATAAAATGATATTGTAGTCAGGCTGTTTATGGCATCCTGGTAGAGACGTCCAAACCATATTATTGGACATATACAATACCCAAATATTAAATTTTAATTAACCTTTATTGACAAAATTCTTATTATATATCATAAATGAATTGGGAGTAAAAAACAACCTTTTTCTATCTTCTTCAATTGAAAAATAATTTTCTCCTCACCTATTATCAAGGGACTAAAAATATTAGTTTCTTTATTTGACTTAATTTGAAATTAAAATATAATGGAATTATCAATTTAGTTAATTAAGGAGTCAAATACATAGTTACTTATGAGAAAAGGACGGGATAAACTTGAATATTTTAGTAACATTGGACAGCAATTATATTAAACCGCTCAAGATAATGCTTTGGTCTCTATTTTTCAATAATAAGGGGGAAAAGTTTGACATCTATCTTATGCATTCTTCCATAAGCCAGGAAGAAATTAATGATCTACATGATTTTGTTTCATCACATAATAATAGATTATTTGAAATAACCATTCCTCATGATACCTTCTATAATGCACCTATTGTCAAACATTATTCAGTAGAAATGTATTATCGGCTTTTAGCGTATAAATTTCTACCTACTAATCTGGACAGAATTTTATATCTGGATCCTGATATACTGGTTATAAATCCCATACGAGAACTTTATGATATGGATATAGATGGATATCTCTATGCGGCTTCATTTCATAATAGAATTCCATTAAAGGTAATCAATGCTCTTAGGCTCAAAGCTTATGAGATGGAGGAATATTTTAACTCAGGGGTATTGTTAATGAATTTACCACTTCATAGGAAATATATTAAAGAACAAGACATTTTTGATTATATTGCTAAAAATAAAAACAGACTGCTGTTGCCTGATCAGGATGTCTTAAATGCCCTTTATAGTAAAGAAATTAAGAAATTGGATGAAATTAAATATAATTATGATGCTCGTTACTATTTATACTACAAGCTTCAAAACAACGGAAAGGTTAACATGGATTATGTAATGCGAAATACAGTTATCTTGCATTTCTGTGGTAAAAATAAGCCTTGGCATCCTGATTATAGTGGTAATTTTAAATCCCTTTACAAACATTATGAAATACTGGCCTTATATAGATAAAATGTTTTCCGTATAGTTTTTAAACTCAATAAATATTTTGGGAGGTAGATCTGAATGAGTTTTTTAGAATTAGCTAAAAAAAGATACTCAGTAAGAAGCTACAAGGATATGCCAGTTGAGAAGGATAAGATTCTTAAGGTATTGGAGTCAGGCAGAGTATCACCATCAGCTTGCAATTTTCAGCCTCGATACTTTATAGTAATTGAGGATAATGAATTAAAGGAGAAAATTGCACAATGTTATCCTAAACAATGGTTTAAACAAGCACCAGTAATAATAGTTGTATGTGGCAACCATAATGAATCCTGGAAAAGGGGAGATGGCAAGGACCACTGTGATATTGATGTAGCTATTGCAATAGACCATATGACTTTAGCTGCTGCAGATTTAGGGTTAGGTACCTGCTGGATATGCGCCTTTGATGCGAAGCTTTGTCATGAAATATTGAAATTGCCAGAACATATGGAAGTAATAGCTTTATTACCTTTAGGATATCCTGAAAAAGATGCTGATACTGAGCGACACTCTAAAGTGCGCAAGCCATTAGATGAAATAGTAGGTTGGAATGGATATAAGGGGTCGAAAGAAAGCAATGTATAGCTTTATGAATGACTACAGTGAAGGAGCCCACCCTAGGATACTAGATCTACTAAAAGAAGCAAATTATGAGCAGAATATAGGGTATGGACAAGATGTTCATAGTAGGATATCCAAAGAATACATAAGAAAGCTAATAGGAAAAGAAGATGCCGAAATCCATTTTATACCTGGAGGTACACTCACTAATCTTATAGTTATTTCTTCACTACTAAGACCACACCAGTGTGTTATATCTGCTGATACTGGTCATATTAATGTCCATGAGACAGGAGCTATTGAAGCTACAGGTCATAAAGTAATAGCAGTGCCATCAGTGGAGGGAAAGATATATCCAGAAGCCATTCAGGAAGTTTTGGATTCTCACTCCGATGAACACATGGTGAAACCTAAAATGGTTTATATATCTAACTCAACAGAGTTGGGGACCATTTATTCTAAAGCCGATTTAACTCAGATTCATAATATTTGCCGAGAAAAGAATTTGATCCTTTATCTTGATGGTGCCCGTATAGGTTCTGCTTTAATGTCTAAGTATAACGATTTAACTTTAAAGGATATCGCTGATTTAGTGGATATTTTTTATATAGGTGGTACCAAAAATGGAGCACTACTGGGAGAAGCTCTTATTATCTGTAATGAAAATCTAAAAGAAGATTTTAGGTATTTAATAAAGCAAAGAGGTGCCCTTATGGCCAAAGGGTTTGTTATGGGAATTCAATTTGAAGCATTGTTTCAGGACGATTTATTCTTTAGGCTGGCCAAGCATGCTAATAGGATGGCGGAGAAAATAGCAAACGCTCTAAAGGAATACGGATACTCTTTCTATGCACCACCATGCACCAATCAGTTATTTCCTATAATTCCAAACAATAAGATAGAGTACTTAGCAAGAAAATATAATTTTTATATTCATAAAAGAATTGGGGAAGATCATAGTGTGATTAGATTAGTTACATCTTGGGCTACTACTCAAGAAAGTGTAGATAGTTTAATACAGGATTTTGCCAAAATAAATTTAATTAATAATTAATGTATAATATAAGGAGCTGTTGCAGACCTGTTAATCCGGCCAGCAATAGCTCCTATTGATTAATTCTATAGTTTTCGTTTAATAAAGTCTAAGATTTCTGTATGCAGCTCACGACTCCAAAATGACCCTTCATGTGGAGCATTTTCTACTCGTATCATTTCTGCGTCATATCCATTGTCTATAAGAGCTCTGTACATTTTTTCACTTTGTTCATAAGGTACTAATGTATCGGCATCTCCATGGACAAGTAGAAGTGGCGGATAGTTTTTATCCTTTTCAATTATGTGATAAGGGCTCATTTGTTTTAATAGATCTATATGCTCTATTAATTGCCCTCCAACAAATCCCCCAAAATGTTCCTGAGCTTTTGATAAGTCTGGGCTATTAGCAAGAAGTTCTACTAAGTCAGTGGGGCCAAAACACTGCACTGCAACCGAAACACTATCTGAGTATTCAGCATATTCATGAGTTTTATATCTAGGATCATCGCCTGTCATAGCTACTAGCATAGCAGTATTGCCTCCGGAAGATGTACCCCAAAAACATACTCGATTTGGATCAATTCCATATACATTAGCATGTTTACGTAAAAATCGAATTGCAGTTTTTGAATCCTGTAAGAAAGCAGGAGCAGAATATCCATCTTTAAAGCTTCGGTGAGTAATTGTAGCTACTACATAACCGTTTCTGGCATATTCAGCAAGTTGAGGAATCTCATAGTTGACATCTGGAAAAGTCCAGCCACTCCCCTGTAGGAAGACAATAAGAGGTCTACGAGGCGGTTCAGTTTCCTTTTGATTAGTGTTTTCATACCAAGGTACCATAATCTGCATTTTTAGCTCTATTCCTGTTGCAGTAGAAAAAACCACATCAGGTATAAACATAGCTAAACCCTCTAAACTTGGATTGCTTTTTAGGATTTTAATCTCAGGATAAACCATATTTTTCTCTCCCTTATTTTTTGTTTTACTAAACTTGCCACTAGATAATATATTCTTCGACAATCTTAGGATTCCTTCTTGACTGGACTATAAATACAAGTAAAATATCATAGGATGCTAAGCTAAACATTATAGTAGAAATTTAAAGTCTTATCCAGTATAATTAGGGATGTATTCCATTGAAATGTGAAATACGTAGCTATCTGTTATTTAAATTTTTAATTTACTTAATTCAAGAGGTTAATAGGAGAGGTTAATATATGAACGAATTTTCAAGGACTGAACTTTTATTAGGTGTTGAAGGCGTAAATAAGTTAAAAGAGTCATCAGTGGCAGTATTTGGGATAGGAGGTGTTGGCTCTTTTACAGTAGAAGCTTTAGCTAGAAGCGGTGTGGGAAGAATAGCCATATTTGATGATGACAAGGTATGCTTAACTAATATAAATAGGCAATTAATAGCTACCAGAAAAACCATAGGCAAGCCTAAGGTTGAAGTTATGCATGATAGAATATTGGAGATTAATCCAAAAGCTAAAGTAGAAGCCTACCAGACCTTTTATAGCAAGGATAACGCAGATGAATTCGATCTATCAAAGTACGATTATGTAGTAGATGCTATAGACACAATATCATCAAAACTAATATTGATTGAGAATGCCAAGAAGTGCAATACTCCTATCATTAGCTGTATGGGGGCAGGCAATAAGTTGGATCCAACAAAATTTGAAGTAGCTGATATATACGAAACCAGTGTATGCCCACTTGCTAAGGTCATGCGGTATGAATTAAGAAAAAGAGGCATAACTTCTTTAAAGGTAGTTTATTCTAAAGAGCCAGCACGTACGCCTATAGAGAATAAAGAAAATAACTGCAAAACTAATTGTGTTTGTCCAGCAGGAACAACACGAAAATGTACAGTTAGGAGACAAATTCCTGGAAGCGTATCCTTTGTTCCCGCTGTTGCAGGATTGATTATTGCTGGTGAGGTAATTAAGGATATTTTAGATATAAAATAAGGAGTAATAAAATGAGACTTTTCATAGCTATTAATTTTGATGAAAATACAAAAAAAGCCCTTCAGCAAATTAGTGATGAGGTGAAAAAGCATGCTGTTCAAGGAAGATTTGTAAAAGAGCAGCATTTACATCTTACTTTAGAGTTTCTAGGTAATATTCATCCTGCTAAGGTAGATAGAATAACAGGTGCCATGAATCAGGTTATAACTGAGAAGTTCACAATAAAACTTAAAGAGGTAGGTTTCTTTAAAGGTAGAGAAGGGCATATATATTGGATTGGGATAGAGGAGAATAGGCATCTTTTTGATTTACAAAGACAGCTTCATGAAGCTCTTAAATCCCAAGGATTTACATTAGATAACCGACCATATAAACCCCATATTACCATAGGTAGAAGAGTGAAGCTAAAAGATAACTTCTTGCCTGAAAAAATACTTGCTAACCTGAATCAGATAGCAGTGGACGTAGACAAAATAGAATTAATGAAGTCGGAACATATAAATGGAGAATTGGTATATTCTATTCTATATACGAGGAATTTCTAATTATAATTTATTAGAATTAAATCAATGAACTGTTGGATGGATTTAACAATTATATATGCTTTAGTAAAATCTATTGACGTGACAGCTTACTATTTTAGGAACAAAAAATATAATTATTATAATAATATAGATGCCTAGTACAAGGAGTTAATCTATTTCAATACTTAAAAAGGCGGGAAAATTAAACCCGCCTAATAATTTATTTCTTTAATAGCTTTGGTGCCGTAGGTGCCCTAAGCAAGCTTGCTGTTGGCATATCAGATCCTAGTAGTGGGGTTAGGTAGTACTTAAAGGCCTCGGTGACATTGTTGCCTTCAGAATTAATAAATTCATCAGGCATTAATCTTGTTTTACCAGCGACTTCACGTAAATCTGTCAACTTATAATCTACAGAATAATAACCTGTTCTATGTATAGTAATGGAACCATCCACATTATGCCAAATAGCAAATTGAGCGGCTTTTTCACCAACTTCTCTAGCTTCCTGCTGGTCCACGTCTGATACGCATCCTATAAAAGATCTTTGTAAATAACCAAAAGTATCTGCTCTAACTCTCTGTATATTTAACTTTTCCTTAACCAGTCTAGCTAAAAGATCTCCTAAGGCGCCTGTACCAGATAACTGAACATTGCCATGAGCATCTTCTTCTCGTTCTACCAACTTTGTTACAATAGGTTGACCATTCTCATCTTGTATCCCTTCTGAAACAGCTACTAAACATCTTCCATATTTATCGTATACTTTCTTGATGTCTTTCAGGAATTTATCAACGCTGAATGCTCTCTCAGGAAGATATATTAGGTGGGGCCCATCGTCAGGATATTTTTGCGCTATAGATGCCGCTGCTGTTAAAAAACCTGCATGGCGACCCATGACTACTCCTATATGGACTCCGGGTAAAGCTCTAGTATCTAGATTTAGACCAATAAAGGCCTGGGCTACAAATCTGGCAGCTGATCCATAACCAGGAGTATGATCATTTACCATTAGGTCATTATCAATGGTTTTAGGAATATGAATAGCCCTGAATTGATAATCAGCAGATTCTGCCTGTTCATTAACTATTCTTACTGTATCCGCAGAATCGTTACCACCAATATAGAAGAAATATCTGACGTCATGGGCTTTAAAAACTCTAAATATTTCCTTGCAATATTCTTCGTCGGGCTTATCTCTTGTTGAAAATAGGGCGGATGAGGGGGTTTTAGCAACTTGTTCAAGATTATGTGTGGTTTCTTGAGTTAAGTCAATAAAGTCTTCGTTAATAATGCCTGCTACTCCGTTGATAGCTCCATAAACTTTAGTTACTTGAGGAAATTTCCTAGATTCAAGTACGGCGCCTACCAAAGATTGATTGATTACCGCTGTTGGCCCTCCGCCTTGAGCTACTACAACTTTTCCTTCTAGTCTCATTTGCTACTACTCTCCTTTATCCTTTTATTTTTCCAATATTTAAAATATTGGATATATAATAGTGGCAAATATATTTGCCGACCTATCAAAATAAGGGAGTCAAAGAAAGCTGAGACATTACTAATAATACTTAACTTTTATATTAAATTTTTAAAAGGATAATATTACTACTTAAAATATATATTTTTATCTTGGGTAATAAGTGTGAACATGGAGTTAGTCATTACATGAATATCTAATAATATATTGGTGTGATTCTATTTCATAAAAACTTACATATTAGACTTCAATTTTGTAGTGTAAAGATGTGGAATTAATTATGCTGCCTTAATAATATCAATTTAGCTTATTGGGATATTTGTCTTTACAGCAATCTATGCTTTTCTTTTATCATCTAAATTTATTAATATAAAACAAATCCTCTTAATTAAATATATTACATTAATAATACCATTTAGGCAAGAACAAATCAAAAAAATTCTTCATAAAGGGATACTAATTGAAAAATGTCAATAGTCAGTGAAAATGTCACCTAAAAAAGTATAATTTTATTCTATGAAAATGTCACTTTAGAGACATGATTTTA
>JGI24713J26584_10002667_pt1 | contig 12138 bp, 11 predicted proteins | sample BioPla4DNA1_FD_26584 | JGI IMG/M metagenome (IMG submission 26584) | reverse complement strand
GAGTAAGATTAAGTGGAGGGAAAGTATGAATACTAGATATTTAACTAAGGCCAGTATTATAGCTGCCATCTATTTAGTCTTGGTATTGGTTCAAATGATACCACTACCTATTGCAAGCCTTACCTTTGGCCCAGTGCAGCTGAGGCTGGCAGAGGGTTTAGTGCTCCTGCCTCTAGTTGAAGCAGCAGCAGTGCCTGGGGTTTTTGTTGGCTGCTTATTATCTAATACAATTTTGGCAACCTATTCTGGCTTCGGGCTAGTGGATATAGTTGGGGGCAGTTTAGTTACCCTAGTAGCTGCCATACTAACATCTAAGATGAAGTCCAAGTTCACAGCCATCCTACCTCCAGTAATATTAAATGGCTTAGTTGTTTCAAGCTGGGTATCATATTTTACTAAGGTTCCATACTTAATTGTGGTATTAGGAATAGCAGCTGGTGAATTGGCATCCGTTGCCATCTTCGGCAACCTAATTTTATATGTCTATGAAAAGGCCAGTAAGATTAGAGAATTTTAGAAACTTGAGGTGAAAATATGGAAAAGACAAAAGCTAAGGGGATTAGCTCCATTATAGTTATAGTCCTAGCTTTAATTATTATAGCAGCTGTATATTTTGCCCTAGGATATTACCGCAAGGCTTTAGGCCCAGTGGCCCTAGGGGATAACAAGGAAATAAGGGTTGAAGTTCCAGCAGGCAGCAGCACAGAAAAAATCGCCAGCATCCTATATGAAAATGGCCTTATACACAATAGATGGATCTTTAAATTAAAGGTTAAGGAGATGGGAGTAGGCAGCAGCTTAAAGGCTGGAGAGTACTCCTTCAATAGGTCTATGGATTTAGAGGAGATAGTAGGGCTTCTTACTAAGGGGACCAAGTCTTATGACACCACTAGGTTTACCATTCCGGAAGGCTATGAATTGGACCAGATTGGCCAAAGGCTAGCAGATGAAGGCCTAGTTGATTTTGATAGATTTATGGAATTGGCCTCAGACAAGGCTAATTTTGAAGGTGAATTTTCCTTTTTAAGGGAATTGGAGGAAGGGCAGTCCTTGGAGGGATTCCTATTTCCATCCACTTATGAGGTATACCTTTCAGCTTCTGAAGAAGATATAATAAGGAAGATGTTGGCAGAGTTTGAAAAGATCTATGAAGCCGAAATTAAGGATAAGTTAGCTGAATTTGATTTTACCCTAAATGAAGCCGTTACCCTGGCCTCCATTATAGAGAGGGAGGGTAAGCTTGATGAGGAAAGACCCTTGATGTCAGCTGTATTTCACAATAGGCTTAGGAAGGGTATGAAGTTGGAATCTTGTGCCACGGTACAGTATATCCTAGGGGAGAGGAAGGAAAACTTAACTACAGCCGAAACCCAAATCCCCTCACCCTATAACACCTATGTGAATATGGGCCTGCCACCTGGACCTATTGCATCAGCTGGTAAGGCCAGCCTAGTAGCGGCAGTTAATCCAGCGGATGTAGACTACCTATTCTTTGTATTAACAGGTTCCGACGGCAGCCATACCTTTACTAGGACCTATGAGGAACATCTAAGGGCTAAGCCTAAAAATTAAAGGAGTAGTTTAAATTGGTAAATATCAACGAAGAATATATAAACGACTATATAAGAGAATTAGTACCTGAAAATATAGATTTTTTAGTAAAAATGGAAGAATATGCAGAAGAAAACCATGTGCCTATCGTCCAACCTGAGGTGGCTCAGCTGATGAAGGTAATTCTAAGGATGAAAAAGCCCAAGAGGATTCTGGAGATAGGTACGGCCATAGGCTACTCAGCCCTCCTTATGGCGGAAACCTTAAAGGGAGATTGTAGTATAACTACCATTGAAAGAAGAGAGGATATGGTAGAACTAGCCCAGGATTTTATTAGTAGGAGCCCCTATGAAGATAAGATAGAGATAATAAGGGGGGACGCCCTAGAGGTTCTCTATCAGCTGGATGAAAAGTATGATCTTATCTTCATGGATGCAGCCAAGGGGCAGTATATAGAATTCTTCAACAGAAGCATGGACCTTCTAAATCCTGGTGGCATCATCATAGCCGACAACGTCCTCTTTAGGGGGATGGTGGCCACCGATGAACTGGTGATTAGAAGGAAGATTACCATAGTTAAGAGGCTTAGAAGATTCTTAAGCTATATAAATGAAGTAGAAGGTTTCGTTTCTGCTACTATCCCCATTGGAGACGGGGTAGCACTAATTTACAGGGAGGAAAGTTGATTTGAAGAAGGTAGAGCTATTAGCACCAGCAGGTGATTTGGAAAAACTAAAGATGGCCATCAGATATGGAGCAGATGCCGTCTATCTAGGTGGTGAAGCCTTTGGCCTTAGGAAGGCGTCAAAGAACTTCACCATGGATCAGATTAAGGAAGGGGTAGACTTTGCCCATGAAAGGGGTAAGAAAGTCTACGTAACCCTAAACATCATACCCCACGAGGATGATCTAGTGGGTCTAGAAGAATATGTAACTGAATTGTATGAAATAGGTATAGATGCAGTTATTGTTTCAGACCCAGGCATGTTTTCCATCATCAGGAAGACGGTGCCGGATCTGGAAGTCCACATCAGCACCCAGGCCAGCGTAACCAATGCGGCCACCATCAACTTCTGGTATGAGCAGGGTGCTAGGAGGGTTATCCTGGCTAGGGAGTTGTCCCTGGAGGAGATTAAGGAAATCAGGAAGAAGGTTCCTGAAGACTTAACTATAGAGACCTTCGTCCATGGGGCCATGTGCATTTCCTATTCAGGTAGGTGCCTACTAAGCAACTACATGACCGGCAGGGATGCTAACATGGGAGACTGCGCCCATGCATGTAGGTATAAGTATTACCTGATGGAGGAAAAAAGGCCAGGCCAATACTTCCCAGTCTTTGAAGATGAGGAAGGTACCTTTATTATGAATTCCAAGGACCTTTGTATGATAGAACATATACCAGACCTAATAGAGGCTGGCATTAATAGCTTTAAAATCGAAGGAAGGGTTAAGAGCTCCTATTATGTGGCTACGGTAATCAGGTCCTATAGGATGGCCATAGATGCCTACTATGCGGATCCTGAAAACTATAGATTTGATGAGCAATGGTTGGAGGAGATTAAGAAGGTCAGCCACAGGGACTTTACCACAGGCTTCTTCTTTGGAAAGCCAGATTCCGAAGCGCAAGTATATGAAACCAGCTCCTATATCAGGGGATATGACTTTATTGGCATGGTCCTAGACTATGATGAGGAAAGTCAAATTGCCACTGTGGAGCAGAGGAATAGGTTTTACCAAGGGGACGAGATAGAAGTCTTCGGCCCAGGAGTTGAACACTTCACTCAAAAGATAGATAAGCTTTGGGATGAAGAAGGAAATGAAATAGATGTGGCACCACATCCGCAGCAGATAGTCAAGATGAAGATGGATAAGCCAGTAGACAAGTATTATTTAATCAGAAAACGCAGGGGAGAGTGAAGCTATTGAACAGGCCTATCTTAATAGGGATTACAGGTGGGACAGGCTCAGGAAAGTCCACAGTTTCTAGGGAAATCTTTAAAAGCATTGAGGAGACGGATATAGCCATAATAGAGCAGGACTCCTATTATAAGGACCAAAGCCACCTAAGTTTTGAGGAGAGGGAGAAGACCAACTACGACCATCCTTTTGCCTTCGATAATGAACTACTGATTAAACACCTAAAGGGCTTATTAGATAGAAAGCCAATAGAAAAGCCTATCTACGATTTTGAAATCCACAATCGTAAGAAGGAGACGGAGCTGGTGATGCCTAAGGATATTATCATCCTGGAAGGCATCCTGATCCTTTATGAAAAGGAGATTAGGGACCTATTAGATATTAAGGTCTTCGTAGATACGGATGCAGATGTTAGGTTAATCCGCCGTATCCAAAGGGATATACAGGAAAGGGGCAGGACTTTAGATTCGGTCATCCGCCAGTATATGGAAACCGTCAGGCCAGCCCACCTGCAATTTGTTGAGCCAACTAAGAGGTATGCTGATATCATCATACCTGAAGGGGGCCATAATAGGGTGGCAATAGATTTAATCGTCTCTAAGATAAATTCCATACTAAATGAAAATTAATTAAGAATACCTCCCATTTTTACTGTTAATAATAAAGATGGGAGGTTTTTTTATGGACTTATTAAGTATCCTAAGGAAGAGGAGCAAGCTACTTGCCCTTATCTTTACCCTAATCTTCATCTTATTAGGCTGTAGGCTATACTACATTCAATTTATCCAGGGGGATGAGTTAATTGAAGGGGCCCTAAGGCAGAGGGGAAAGGAGATCCTTTTAAGCCCTAAAAGGGGTATAATCTTCGACCGGAATACCACCCCCTTAACTAACAGCCAAAGGGTGCCTACTTTGATAATTCAGAAAGACCAGCTCCTTGAGGATAAGGAACTATTTAAGGAGGTACAAAGCCATACTATTCTAACCCTAAAGGAGTTTCGCCAGCGGATAAATTCCGATGACTACCTCCTAAGCATACCTATGGAGGATAGCTTTAAGCTGGATGGGGAAGTAAATAGGGCCTTTTTAGTAGATATAGTAAATAGGTATGATGAAGACAACCTCCTAGCCCATGTCATCGGCTATATAAACAAGGCTGACAATAGGGGGCAGGCGGGCATAGAGAAGGTCTTCGATGAATACTTAAATATAGAAGGGCAGGAGGCCTTCGTCCTTGAATATGACAAGTCCCGAAGGCTGATCCTTGATGGGAAATATCATGTAGATAAGGACTTTAGCCCCCATAATCCAGCTGGAGTAAAGTTAACCATCGACAAGAGGGTCCAGGAAATAGTGGAGGAGGTCCTGGATGAGGCTGGAGTAAAGGGGGCAGTAATAGTAGCCGACGCCAAGACCTCCCAGATTTTAGCCATGGCCTCTAGGCCAAATTTTGACCAGGATAAGGTCTATAGCTATTTCAAGGATGAAAATATGGCCCTTTACAACAAGGCCATACAAGTAGGCTATCCTCCTGGTTCCATCTTTAAGATAGTAGTCCTGCTTACAGCCTTGGAAAAGGACCCAGCCCTTATTAAGGACCAGTATTACTGCCAGGGCTTTGAGGAGATAAACGGAATTAGGATAAATTGCACCGGCCATCATGGAAATTTATCCTTGGAAGAAGGCTTTGCCAAGTCCTGCAACTCCGTCTTCATCCAACTGGCCCAGGACGTAGGGGCTAAGGATATAATGGAAATGGCTAGGACTCTAGGCTTTGGCCAGAAGGTCAATATAGGGCTATTGGAAGAGGATGAGGGCAACCTGCCTAAGGAGGATGAAATCCATGGGGCAGCCATTGGGAATATAGCCCTAGGTCAGGGTAAGATCCAGGTAACCCCTCTCCAAGTTACCAACCTAATGCTAACAATAGTAAATGGGGGAGTGAGTAACCCCCTACAGTTGGTAGAGGGTATAACCAATAGGGATGGCCTTATCATCAAGGAATACCAAAGGGAGAAGGAGGCCAGGCTCCTTTCTAATAATAGCTCCCTAAAGGCCATGGATATGTTGAGACAGGTAGTTAAAGAGGGTACTGCCAGATATATGGACCTAGACCAGCTAGGTGGCTGTGGCGGTAAGACCGGCTCAGCCGAGGGGATTTTGAAGCAGCGGGAGGTTATCCACGGCTGGTTTACAGGCTTCTTTCCCGCCAGAAATCCCCAGTATGTGGTGACGGTCCTAGTGGAGGAGGCCTTTTCTGGAGCCCAGTCTGCAGCCCCTATCTTTGAGGAGATAATAAAGGAATTGGAATATTTTAGATAAATTTTAGGTGTACTAGCACAAAAACCTCCAATGTGACATATACATTTAACATTGGAGGTGGTATGGTTTGACCCAAAGATTATGGCTAGTTTTAAGCATTTTGCTAAAACCCTTTACGATCCTCTGTGGCTATATGATAAACTCCAATTCCTTCCCCCAACCCTTATCAAAGGAGGAGGAGGAATACTACCTAAAGCGATATAAAGAGGGCGATGAGGAGGCAAGGAAGATCCTCATAGAGAGGAATCTTCGTTTAGTAGCTCATATAGTTAAGAAATACCACAATACAGGCAAGGACATGGAGGACCTTATCTCCATTGGAACCATCGGACTTATAAAGGCCATAGCTACCTATGATGATGACAAGGGTGTTAGGCTGGCTACCTACGCCTCGAGATGTATCGAAAACGAAATTTTGATGACCATCCGTTCCAACAAGAAGACTAAGCTGGAGTACTCCCTCCATGAGCCTATTGGGACGGATAAGGAGGGAAATGAAATCAGCCTACTTGACATCCTAGGCACCGATGGGGAGGAGGTCTTAAATGAGGTAGAATTAAGGCTGCAGACTAGGAAGCTCTATAAGGCCATAGATAAATGCTTAAAGGACAGGGAGAAGGTCATCATCCAGCTAAGGTATGGGCTACTAGATGGGGAGTGTAAGACCCAAAGGGAGATAGCAGGCCTTTTAGGCATTTCCAGATCCTATGTATCTAGAATCGAAACCAGGGCCATTAAAAAACTCTTAAAAGAAATGAGCAAATCCTAAATATAATCTATTATAATTTAGAATAAATACGGTCTATATATGGTCTGTATATGAATAAGGACCATAGGGTAAAAATAGTTATATTAGAGTATATAGTACATAATAAAAAACTCAAAGGCTCAATAATTATATAAATTAACTCGGTTTAGCTGACTAAACCGAGTTAATTTATTACCTTACAATATTGTTATTTACATTATTACCAGGGGTGATCCTTCTTATTAGGTCCTCTATATCATCAGCAAACTCTTCTATAGGATTACCCTGGAAGATCCTATCTGACATAGTTCTAATCCTATCGGTAAAGTCTGGGTCAGTGGTTATTGAGATATTGTCAATATCCCTTGCATGTTCCTTCACAATACCACGGATCTTTTGCCTTAGGGCGTTGGTCATAGTTCCCTGCCTGTTTCCTCTCAGTTCACAACCAACTAAGGCTGTATCATCTGTAATTACTACTGATGCCCTTTCAACTTCAGGTAGGTCTGAAATTTTTTGGGCTATTTCATTGGCTCTAGAAGCCATATTTCCATAGTTTACACTGTTGTTATTGTTCCTAACCATTCCATTATTTAGCCTATCCCTATTTAGGGTATCGTTGTTTATGCTGTTTAAATCGTTATCCAATCTGGTGTCAAATCTTATATCCATATCATCGTCTCTTATATTTGTACCAGTTCTATCGTCAAACCTGTTGATCCTAGTTTGAGTGGTCAATCTATTTCTAGTGTTCATTCCTGTATCATTGGTATCATCTACTGGGGCACAGGCCACCACCAAGGATAGGACTAGGACTAAGGCAAGAAAAATATATTTATTTTTAAATTTCAATTTATCCACCTCCTATGATTATTTTGGCACAATAGCTTAAATTTATTTGGACTAATTTTTAAGTAATTTGTCAAAACTGTCCAAACATGGTCATATAAAATATTATTATAAATGATAATCTTTAATTTTAAAAATATTAGAATATAATATAGGTAGGAAGTGGTAATAAAATTTAACAAATAAAGAATTTATTTTTTTGGAGAAGGAAACTTTAAAATTTTGTAGAATGATAACATGAGGTTGATTTAAAAATGGGTAGGAATACTTTAAAACTAGGGGAGCTATTATTATACGCAGGTAAGATAGATAACAAACAGTTTGAAGATGCCTTGGAGATGCAAAAAGGCAGCAATAAAAAGATAGGGGAGATATTGGTAGAACAGGGATGGGTAAGTGCCAATGATATAGTTGAAGCTTTAGAATACCAGCTGGGCTTTCCCAGGGTGGACTTAAATAAGTTTCAAATTAACGTCAATGTGGCTACCCTAATACCAGAATCCATCGTCAGGAGGCATAAACTAATTGCCATCGATAAGAAAGAGGATACCCTAGTGGTAGCCATGGTGGATCCCTTAAATTTTTTTGCCATCGATGACATCAGGCTATTTACTAAACATGAAGTCCAGCCGGTCTTGGCCACCCAGGAGGAAATAGAAAGGTTAATTGAAAGGTTCTACAGCGGTGAGCAAACTAAGAAGGTTTTAGAGGAGATTTCAGATGTCTACTATACTGGTACGGAAGAGCTGGAAGAGGAGGAGCAGGAGGAGGTAGCCGCCGCTCCCATAGTAAGGCTATTAAACTCCATAATAGAGCAGGCTGTAAGGATGAGGGCCAGCGATATTCACATAGAGCCCTATCAGGATGATATCCGAGTCCGCTTTAGGATCGATGGAGACCTAGTAGAGATTATGACCCTGCCTAGATCTAACCTATCCCCCATAGTTACCAGGGTAAAAATCATGGGGAAGATGAATATAGCGGAAAAAAGGCTCCCCCAAGATGGTAGGGTGGAGGTTAAGTTGGAAAATAGGGAGATAGATTTAAGGATTTCTACCCTACCTACGGTCCATGGAGAAAAGCTTGTCCTAAGGCTATTAGATAAGACTAACTTCCAATATTCTAAGGAAAGTTTAGGCTTAAACAAAAGGAATTTGGAAATCTTTGATAAGCTAATTTCCCAACCCTACGGCATGATTTTAGTTACTGGCCCTACTGGCAGTGGTAAGTCTACTACCCTCTATGCCATTTTAAAGGAATTAAACACTATGGATAAAAATATCATTACCGTAGAGGACCCGGTGGAATATAAGCTGATGGGCATAAACCAGGTTCAAGTAAATACTAAAGCCGGCCTAACCTTCGCCAGCGGCCTAAGGTCTATCCTAAGGCAGGATCCGGACATTATCATGATTGGGGAGATAAGGGATGCTGAAACGGCGGCCATAGCCATTAGGGCTGCCATAACGGGGCACCTGGTCCTATCTACCCTACACACCAACGATAGTGCCTCTACCATTGCCAGGCTGGTGGACATGGGCATAGAGCCCTATATGGTTTCTTCCGCCATTATGGGGGTCATTTCCCAAAGGCTGGTGAAGCTACTCTGCCCAGAGTGCAAGGTGGCCTATGAGGCCAGCTATTCTGAAAAGAAGTTGCTGAAGATAGAAGAAAAGGAAAGGATTAGCCTTTATAGGCCTGTTGGCTGTAATTCCTGCAACAACGGCTATAGGGGAAGGATTGCCATCCATGAAATCATGCCTGTAAATGAGGACTTAAGGAGGTTAATCAACTCCAGGGCCCATACAGATGCCATCAGGAATAAGGCCTTGGAATTCGGCATGATTACCCTCTTTCAATCGGCTATAGAACTGGCCCTAAAGGGTGAGACTTCCTTTGATGAGGTTATGAAGGTAGGCTTTACACTAGGATAGGAGGAATAGGATGAATATTAACCAGATAGTCAACATAGGGATGGAAAAGAAGGCATCGGATATCCATATTACAGTAGGAGTCCCACCTATCTTTAGGATTTTCGGTAAATTAATCCCATATGGGGACAAGCCATTAACCCCCAGCGATACTAAGGATTTGGCCATGCAGATTTTAAATGAGGATCAGTTTAGAATCCTAGAGGAAAGGGGAGAGATAGACTTTTCCTACTCTGCAGCCGGCATAGGTAGATATAGGGTGAATGCCTATAAGCAGAGGGGGAGCTATGCCCTAGCCCTAAGGATCATCCCTAGGGAGATACCAACTATGGAGGCCCTAGGCCTTCCTGATATAGTTAAGGATTTGGCTAGGCTGCCAAGGGGCTTAATCCTAGTAACGGGCCCCACAGGCAGTGGAAAGTCTACAACCCTGGCCTCCATGATAGATTTAATAAATAAGGAGAGGACCTGCCATATCTTAACCCTGGAGGACCCGGTGGAATACCTCCATAAGCATAATAAGGCCATAGTTAACCAGAGGGAAATAGGCAGCGATTCTAAAAGCTTTGCCAATGCCTTAAGGGGTGCCCTAAGGCAGGATCCAGATGTAATCCTAGTTGGCGAGATGAGGGATTTGGAGACCATCAGCATAGCCCTAACGGCAGCTGAAACTGGTCATTTGGTCCTTTCTACCCTGCACACCCTAGGGGCTGCTAAAACAGTAGACAGGATTATAGACGCCTTCCCGCCCCACCAACAGCAGCAGGTAAGGATTCAGCTTTCCATGGTCCTCCAAGGGGTCATCTCCCAGCAACTGATCCAGCGGGCAGATAATAGTNGCAGGGTGGCAGCCTTTGAAATCATGATGGCTACACCGGCTATTAGGAACTTAATCAGGGAAGATAAGATCCATCAGATAGATTCCATGATACAGACAGGCTCAAAACATGGGATGCAGACCATGGACAATGCCCTGATAGAGCTTTACCGCAAGGGCTTGATTAGCAAAGATATGGCCATAAACCAGTCCTTCAACCAGGAGTATATTAGAAGATTCTTATTCTAGGGTGATATAGATGATATTTAAATATAAGTCCATCTCTCAGAATGGGCAGATAGTTGAAGGTTTTTATGAGGCCAATAGCGAAGAAGATGTAGTTGCTATGATTAAGGGCAACAACCAGCTGCCCATATCCATAGAAAGGGATATAGGCAGGGATGCTCAAGTAGAGCTTTTCAAGCCTAGGGTGAAGAAGAAGGATCTGGCAGTCTTTTGTAGGCAGCTTTATACCATGATCGATGCCGGCTTAAGTATAGTAAAATCCCTAGACGTACTGGCCTTGCAGACGGAAAATAAAACCCTAAGAAATGCCATCATCTCCGTAAATGAGGAGGTGCAAAAAGGCCTAGTACTATCTGAAGCCATGAAGAAGCATAGGAAGATCTTCCCTTCCATCCTTATTAGTATGGTGGAGGCTGGGGAGGTTAGTGGTAACCTGGACATCATCTTAGAAAGGATGGCTAGCCACTTTGAAAAGGAAAATAAGCTGGAGAATAAGGTCAAGGGGGCACTTCTTTATCCATCGGTCTTAATAGTAGTTTCCATAGCGGTGGTAATCTTTATGCTGGTGGCAGTACTGCCTACCTTCATCAGCATGTTTGAAGGCAGTGGAGCCGTCTTGCCAGGGCCTACCAGCTTGTTAATAAATATAAGTAGTTCATTAAAAATATATTGGTATTTATATGCAGCCTTTGTTCTAATTTTGGGTATCAGTATGTATATATTTAATCAAAGTGATATGGGGAGGAGGTTTTTCGATAGCCTAAAGTTAAGGGTCCCAATTGTGAAATCTACCAGCGTTAAGATTATAACATCAAGATTTACCAGGACCTTAGCAACCCTAATATCATCGGGTATACCCATCATCAGGGCTATGGAGGTGGTCAGCAGGGTAGTCAACAACAAGCTTATAGAGGAAAGGCTTACAGAAAGTATAGAAGCTTTAAGGAAGGGAGTGCCCATTTCCAGGGCAGTAAAGGATGTGGGAGTCTTTCCCCCCATGGTAGATTCCATGATCAAAATTGGGGAAGAATCCGGTTCCCTAGACGACATCCTCAATAAAACAGCCGACTTCTACGACGATGAGGTAGAAGCAGCCCTGCAGAAGATGACAACCCTTATAGAACCACTCCTTATTATTGGGATGGCACTAATTATAGGCTTCATAGTCATAGCCATGACCCTGCCCATGTTTAATATGATGGGGACCATATAGGAACAACTAAATATTTTGGGCAAAGCTAGAGAAATCTAGTGACGCAAAGCTAGAGTCTAAGGTTATCCTTTGATAACTATGACCGTTCAGCTGCATAGATAATAGACATAATTATTATTTATGCAGCATTTTGCACATATATTAGATTTTAGCAAAGGTGGTGTTATCTTAAGTGACATAGGATGGAACTGTTTAGCAATAATTACTAATTATTTGTATTGGTGATAAAAAATTAAAATAATAAGGGGGATTTAAAATGTTAGCTTACTTTAACAAAAAAAGAAAGAGAAAAGGATTTACACTAGTGGAGTTAGTAGTAGTGGTGGCCATATTGGGTATCTTGGCTGCTGTAGCTGTGCCAAGGGTAAGTGACTCTAGAAAGGAAGCAGCAGAAAACGCTCATAAAGCAAATATAAAAACCTTAGAAAATGCTGCTAACTTAGCTATTTTTGATGNTGTAATTACACAGAATACTACTTGGAAAGGTTCTGCAGGAGATGACGAAAGTTGGAAAGAATACCTATCCTCTTGGCCAGAAGTGCCT
>JGI24713J26584_10002657_pt1 | contig 12167 bp, 10 predicted proteins | sample BioPla4DNA1_FD_26584 | JGI IMG/M metagenome (IMG submission 26584) | reverse complement strand
GCTCCCAAGCCTTGCATGTGCTATGCACTTGGTATGGCGTAATGCTCAAGCTTTCGCTCTCGCATGACGCCATCGGCTTCTTTCTGCACCGACTCATTTGCGCTCAGTGCTAAGCATGCGACTCCCGTTCGACTTGCATGTGTTAAGCACGCCGCCAGCGTTCGTCCTGAGCCAGGATCAAACCCTCAGTTTAAATCTTTACTGTTACAGGTCTCCCTGTTTAGTTCCTTGATTGTTTGTCCTTCACTCTTACTCAAAGTGTTTGAATTAACGGATTCGTTCGCTTTTTTACACTGTTCAATTTTCAATGTCCATTTCCGGTTCCTCACCAGAACTGCCGCCCTTCTCTCTCAACCACGCTTGTACCACGCTCTTTGAGCCCTTTATTGGCGACAGCTTTTATATATTATCACGCCCTCTCTCGTTTGTCAAGCACTATTCCCATAACTTTTTGTAACCACTTCTGCCAAATTATGGTACATGTTTTTAGTCTTCATCATTCATCTCTTTAGTAACTCTTGCAATTGAAACAACCTTGTTATCATCACTCGTCCTCATCAATGTGACTCCTTGTGTAACCCTGCTCAATATGCTTATTTCGCTCACATGCATTCTTATTATTATTCCATTTGAATTAATTAACATAATGTCATCATCTTCATCAACGAGTTTCGCTCCAACGAGAACGCCTGTTTTTTCCGTAACTCTATAGGTAAGAATACCTTTACCTCCCCGGTTTTGAACCTTGTATTCATCGAGTTCGGTCCGTTTGCCGAAACCATTCTCGGCGACAACGAGCAAAGTCGTATCTTCATTGTAACGAAGCATCGATATGACTTCATCATCCTCGTCAAGCCTAATACCGATAACACCTTTAGCGGTCCTTCCCATTGGCCTTACGTCCATTTCCCTGAACCGTATCGCCATACCGTTCTTTGTTATAAGCAGTATATCATGGCTGCCGTCTGTTAAGCGAACCTCAATTAACTCGTCATTTTCATTAAGCGTCACCGCCATTAATCCGCCTCTTCTGATATGCTCATACTGACTGAGAGGTGTTTTTTTCACCATGCCTTGGCGGGTCGCCATAAACAGATACATGTTTTTCTCGTCCCCTGTAATGGGAATCACGGCACTGATTGTTTCATCGGGACCGACTTCAAGTAGATTGACAATAGCAGTGCCTTTTGCGTGGCGTCCGGCTTCCGGTATGTTCCACGCTCTGAGTTTATACACCTTTCCTTTGTTTGTAAAGAAAAGAAGATGGTGATGTGTCGAAGTCGTGTAAATATCGGTAACAAAATCGTCTTCGCGTGTTGTCAGTCCTGAAACACCTTTTCCGCCGCGTTTTTGACTTCGATAATTATCTATTTTTGTTCTTTTTATATACCCGTAATGTGTTAAAGTAATAACTATGTCTTCTTCCTTTATCAGGTCTTCCATTTCAATATCGTTCATGTCTGACGTAATTTTGGTGCGTCTTTCATCACCATACCGGTTTTTAATATCCGTAAGTTCTTCCTTAATAATACCATGTACAAGTTCCGGCTTTGAAAGAACATCGCGGAACCACTTTATTTTCTTTATTATATCCTCATACTCGGCATCAAGTTTTTCCCGTTCAAGTCCTGTCAGTCTTCCAAGGCGCATATCTACAATCGCTTGCGCTTGCTTTTCGCTTAACCCAAACTTCTCGGAAAGACTTTCTTTCGCCTGCTGTTCCGTATGTGAACGACGAATGATGTTAATAACCTCGTCAAGGTGATCAATCGCAATCTTCAGACCTTCCAATATATGAGCTCTTGCTTCGGCTTTTTCAAGATCATATTTTGTCCTGCGGGTAATTACATCCTCCTGGTGCAGAATGTAATACTTCAGCGCATCTTTCAGCGTTATTACCCTTGGTTCAAATTTACCGTCGGATGTTTGCACCAATGCAAGCATGTTTACATTAAAGGAATCCTGGAGCTGCGTATTCATAAAAAGCTGATTCAGGACAACATTCGCATTGGCATCTCTTTTTAATTCAATAACAATCCGCATCCCTTGTCTGTCAGACTCATCCCTAAGGTCCGATATGCCTTCAAGGCGCTTATTCTTAACAAGATCCGCAATTCTCTGGAGGAGCCTTGCTTTATTTACCTGATAAGGCAGTTCCGTAACAACAATGCGCTGCTTGTTGCCGTCGTAAATTTCAATATCGGTTACCGCTCTTACGACTATTTTTCCTTTACCGGTGGCATACGCTTCTTTAATCCCATTTCTCCCAAGAATTATTCCGCCCGACGGAAAATCGGGACCCTTTATCTCTTCCATTAATTCTTCCATGCTTATGTCAGGGTTATCTATCATTCGAATAATAGCGTTAATTGTTTCCGTTATGTTATGAGGCGGGATGTTTGTGGCCATTCCCACCGCAATGCCGGATGAACCGTTAACCAGCAAATTCGGAAACCTTGACGGCAGTACAACGGGTTCAACGTTTTGATCGTCAAAATTAGGCTTAAAATCAACGGCGTCCTTGTTTATATCCCTAAGCATTTCAAGCGCTATTTTCGACATCCTTGCTTCGGTATATCTCATAGCGGCAGGGGGATCCCCGTCTATGGACCCGAAGTTGCCATGACCGTCGATAAGCGGATATCTTAATGAAAAATCCTGCGCCATTCTTACAAGGGTGTCGTATACTGCGGCATCGCCGTGGGGATGAAAGCTTTTCAGCGTTTCACCTACTGTCGCGACTGATTTTCTATATGGTTTATCAGGTGTAAATCCGGAAATATGCATTGTATACAGAATCCTTCTGTGAACCGGTTTCAATCCGTCACGTACATCAGGAAGCGCCCTGTCTATAATTACGCTCATTGCATAATCTATAAACGACTGCTTCATCTCCGATTCTATATCCACAGGAATAATATTGTGGTTATTCTTTTCTTCGGGCGTATTTTTATTTTCAGCCATTTTATTCTGCTCCCTTCGAGAAATCTTGCCGTTTACCAGTTAATGAAATATCATAAATATGTATTAATTGTAACAGTTAAAGCAGGAGGCCGTTTTGAGCCTCGTTATATATTTTAATAGACTTTTTATTGTATGTCTACTTCTTTCCAAAGCAGCGTTGTTGTTGATAGCGCAGCCTTCATTTATTTTTTTAGTTGTTACATTTTGAAACAACGGCAAAAATCGCTATGCAATTTCATACAAATTGCCGCGAAGCGATCAGCTGAAGCGGAACGATCTGTTTTAGAAAGTGTTCCAACAGGAATTGAATTAAAAAACACCTCCTGGTGATATCCCGGAAGTGTTTTTCAGGTTTTTTTATTGGGCTTTTCTCATAGAATGCTCCTTTTTCGGGATTCTTACAATAAACTCTACGAACTCACCCCTGTCAATCTGGGCAGCTTTTGCGTTAACTCCCGATTTCTTCATCATATCTATTGCCTGCCGGATAGTATTTACAAATATCCGGATATCCTTTATTGAACGAGTTAAAATCTTCCCATTGTTGTTTGGCTCGGTATATTTTTCAAGGGCTTTTTGTACAAGTTCCTCCGTCTTTTTAACGTTCAAACCCCTTTCACAGACCTTTTTCAGAACCTTAAGCTGGAGCTGTTCGTCATGCAGCTTTAGCAAAGCTCTTGCATGTCTTTCGGTAAGATGATTGTCCGAAAGTATTTTTTTTACCATCGGGGGAAGCTTTAGAAGACGTATTTTGTTTGCTATCGTCGACTGGCTTTTGCCGATCTTTTGTGCTAGTTCTTCCTGGGTAAGTCCATGTTCTTTAATTAAATTGCTGTAGCCTTCCGCTTCTTCCATGTACCCCAGATCTTCCCTTTGAAGGTTCTCAATCAGCGCCATGATCGCCAGATCGTTCTCGTTAACATCAATAACTATCGCCGGTATCTCTTTTAGACCGGCAAGAATTGAAGCTCGTAATCTTCTTTCTCCCGAAACCAGTTCATAATGGTTTGTCGACGTTTTCCGCACATTAATAGGCTGTATGACTCCGTATTCTTTTATCGATTTGCAAAGCTCCTCAAGGGCACAATGTTCGAAATTGCGCCTGGGCTGGTAGGGATTTGGTCTGATATTTTCAATTGGTATATAGGTTATTTTTTTCTGATCTGTTTTTTTTTCCGCTCGATTCAGTTTGAACCTCTCCTGCAATGTCATAACGGCACCTTCCTTACATTATTTTCTTTTGTTTAAAATAAAAATTTCTTACAACTATTAATTCGCCGTTACCTTTTTTAATTCCTTTTTTTTATTGCAGGAATCGATCGCAGGAAGCCCTTAAAAATGCGGGTTTTCGCCCCTATTACAACGGTGATTTTGACGGTTTTCCGCTTTTCCTTGGATACATGGTCGGTGTTTGTCGAATTTTTTTTATTAAAATTAAATGCCTTTTTATACCCGTACCGGTCAATAAAAATTTTTTCACATCTTCTACCGCTCCTCCAAGAATGTCTATCGCTTTTGCGGATGTTTTAAGCTCATTTTGAATATCGCTTCCCTTCATCGGAATAAAATATCCGCCGACCTTAACAAACGGAATAACATACTCACACAATACGGGAAGCGGAGCAACCGCCCGGGATATCCCAACATCGTATACCTCTCTGTGTTCCCGCATATGCGCAAGCTCTTCGGCTCTTTTATGGATTGCCGTCATGTTTTCATATGAATGACTTTGGATTATGTGGTTTAGAAACTTAACCCTTTTCTTAAGTGAATCTAGAAGAGTAACGGTTAAATCCTTAAGTACGATTTTTATCGGTATACCCGGAAATCCCGCTCCTGTTCCGACATCAATCAAGCTTGATGTGTTTTCGGGAAAAAAGGGGACCGCGGAAATGGAATCAACAAAATGCTTAAGCACAATTTCTTTTTCTTCCCTTATAGCGGTAAGGTTGAATTTATTGTTCCATTCCGTCAGCTCAAAGAGGTACCGGTTAAATAAATCTATTTGAGCTTCCGTCAATACTATGCCGAATGCCTCGGAACAGTTCTTTAAAAGCCTGACATTTTCATCGGTCACTGTTTCCCGCCTCTTTTCCATTTTGCGTTAAGGTAAATCAACAAGACCGATATATCCGCGGGGGATACACCGGATATTCTTGAAGCCTGCCCTACAGATGCGGGTCTTTGCCTCGCAAGTTTCTGCCTTGCTTCAATTCTGAGGCCCGGTATTTCATCATAATCAATATCTTCGGGTATCACTTTTTGCTCCATCTTCTTAAACTGTTCAATCTGCTGCAATTGCTTTGCTATATAGCCTTCATATTTTATTGATACTGAAACCTGTTCCGCGACGGATCTCTGAAGATCGGGCATCTCGTCGTCTATTTCCTTCAACGCTTCATAAGTAATTTCAGGACGCTTCAGCAGATCGTAAAGCTTTATTCCGGTACCGATTTGCGAACTGGAATGCCTTTTCAGAAATTCATTGACTCTTTCAGAAGGAGGAACGGTTTTCGATTTAAGCCTCTCTATTTCTTCTGATATGCTCTGCTGCTTTATTAAAAATTTCTTATAACGGTCTTCCTTAATAAGCCCGATTTTATATCCTATAGGCGTAAGTCTTGCGTCGGCATTATCCTGCCTTAAATGAAGCCGGTATTCCGCCCTTGAAGTCATCATGCGATATGGTTCATCCGTGCCTTTGGTAACCAGGTCATCTATCAGTACACCTATATACGCTTCGGATCTGTCAAGTATCAACGGCTGTTCGCCTTTTATTTTCAACACCGCGTTAATACCGGCGATAAGACCTTGCGCCGCAGCTTCTTCATAACCGGAACTGCCGTTTATCTGGCCTGCGGTAAAAAGACCCTCGATTTTCTTATATTCAAGTGACAACTTCAGATCATGAGGATTTATACAATCATACTCTATTGCATACGCATATCTCATAATCCGTGCATTTTCAAGCCCGGGCAGGCTTCTTATCATTTCAAGCTGTACATCCACCGGCATGCTTGTTGAAAACCCCTGAAGGTAGAATTCCTCGGTATCCAGTCCCATCGGCTCAACAAATACCTGATGGCGATCCTTGTCGGCAAATCTCACGATTTTATCCTCAATCGACGGACAATAACGTGCCCCAATGCCCTCTATCATCCCTCCGTACATTGCTGAACGGTGCAGGTTTTCGCGTATGATCCGGTGCGTTTTTTCGGTAGTGTATGTCAAAAAACAGGACACCTGCTCCCTGTCTATTGTTTCATGCTCAAAAGAGAACGGTGTAATGGGGTTGTCTCCGCGCTGTTCTTCCATTTTGGAAAAATCTATGCTTCTGCGATTTATTCTGGCCGGCGTCCCCGTTTTAAATCTCATTATCTCAAAACCAAACTTTTTCAAGCTTTCCGATAGACGATTTGCCGGAAGAAGTCCGTCAGGCCCGCTGTTGAAGGCAAAATCCCCTATTATTATTCTTGTGTTAAGATAGGTGCCTGTGGTTAGTATTACCGCCTTTGTGTTATATACGGTGCCTAAATGGGAACGAACTCCGGTTACCCTGTTGTTTTCGGCAAGAATTTCTATTATTTCCGCCTGAATCAAATCCAAATTTTCCTGGAGCTCAAGAGTGTGTTTCATCTCACGCTGATATGAACGCCTGTCTATCTGCGCCCTGAGTGAAAAAACCGCGGGGCCTTTTGCGGTATTCAGCATTCTCGACTGTATCAGCGTTTTATCGGCACACTTACCCATTTCCCCACCAAGAGCGTCAATCTCCCTCACGAGATGACCTTTGGCCGTTCCGCCGATATTCGGATTGCAGGGCATGTTCGCGACGCTGTCAAGGTTCATTGAAAATATCGCGGTTTGAGCGCCCATGCGCGCCGCGGCGAGCGCAGCTTCACAACCGGCATGCCCGGCTCCTATTACAATAACATCATATGTGTTTTGTTTATTGCAGCTTCGTGCCATAATATCCTTTCCCAACTTTAAAACGCGATTTATTTCCCTACACAAAATCTTTCAAATATATTAGCGACTACTTCCTCCGACACCTGGTGCCCGGTAATAAACCCAAGATTTTCAGCAGCGCTTTTAATGTCTATCGAGACAACATCCATTGTCATTCCCGCGTCTATTGCTGCCAAGGCTTTTTCGAGGTCCGCAAACGAAAGCTGTAAATGTTTTTTGTGCCGTGCATTTGTCACTATTATCTGGTTATCGGTATCAATATTGTTTTTATTGACATATTGATATATTTCTCTTTCCAGAACATTAATACCCGAGTCTTCAAGTACTGAAATTTCTAAAACATTCGGAATTCTGTCCTTTATCTCGTTCAGTTTGTCTTCGTCCTTTTTGTCTGTTTTGTTCACCACAAAAATGGTCTTATCCCGATATTTATCCACCTTTTCCAGAATATCAGCGTCTTCCTGCTCAAAACCGCTGTCGGCGTCAAGAACGAACAGAATCAAATCCGAAGAATCCATAACCTCTATAGCCTTATTCACGCCTATTTTTTCAACTTTATTCTCCGTTTCCCTGAGTCCGGCAGTATCAATAAGTTTTATCGGCATGCCTAAAATATTCACGTATTCTTCAAGGATATCGCGAGTTGTTCCCGGTATATCGGTTACTATTGCCCTGTTTCTTCCTGAAAGACGGTTTAGAAGTGAAGATTTGCCCGCGTTAGGCTTTCCAATGATTGCAACTTCCATGCCTTCGCGTAGTATTTTGCCAAAATGAAATCCTTCAATGAGGTTTTTAAGCTCATCATATATCGATCTTATTTTCGTTGTTAAGGCATCGGCGGTGACCTCTTCAAAATCGTATTCAGGGTAATCAAGGTTCACTTCAATTGATGCGAGCATCTCAACAAGCTGACGCCTCAGATTGTTAACCTTCTCTGACAACCTGCCCTCTAGCTGTGATACCGCAACTTTTGAGCTTTTTTCTGTTCTGGACGCGATTAAATCCATCACAGCCTCGGCCTGAGCCAAATCAATCCTTCCGTTAAGAAAAGCACGCCTTGTAAACTCCCCGGGTTCTGCCGGCCTTATCCCGTTCCGGTATAACAAATCAAGGATCCTTGAAGCGGTAACATATCCTCCGTGACAATTTATCTCTACCGTATCCTCGCGGGTATATGTTCTTGGAGCGGCCATTTTTGTAATTAGAACCTCATCAATAATATCATTATTATCAGGATCTATGATTTTCCCATAGTTAACCGTATGGGACGGGTATTCATAAAAATTGCCCTTACCCTTAAATATTTTTGAAGCAACCGAAAAGGCTTCGGGACCGCTCAACCTTATGATCGAAATACCGGCGTTGCCAACGGCTGTCGAAATAGCGCCGATTGTATCCGTTAACAATCCTTCCATAATAATTTTCCTTTCCGGATAATCTCCTGCACTTTATCGGGTTGTAAAAAAACGGACAATGGTAAACCATTATCCGGGCAAAGCTTGCGAAGAATTACTTTTGTTCTATACTCTTCTGTACTCCCTTTTATATCTGATTACTACTTTTCTGTTTGGCTCGTCCCCTATGCTGTATGTTTCAACCTGGCCATAATCCTGCAGCGTGGCGTGTATAATTCTTCTTTCGTATGGGTTCATAGGTTCAAGAGTAATATTCTTCTTTGTTCTTTCAACTTTATCGGCGAGCTTTTTAGCAAGCCTTATAAGTGTTTCTTCTCTTTTTTCCCTATAATTGGAAACGTCAAGCGTGACGCGCATAAACTTGTCGCTCTGTCTGTTAACGGCAAGACCCAGCAGGTACTGCAGAGCGTCAAGCGTTTCGCCTCTGCGTCCGATTATTATGCCAATGTTCTCGGCCGATAATTTTACGTTTAAAGCATTGTTTTCTACAGAAATATCAATATCCCCATCAATACCTAACACATCAAAAACAGGATATAGGAAACTCTTTATAATTTCTTCATAGTCAACTTTTTTATAAACACGGACCAACGCATTTCTTCCGCCGATTAAACCAAATAACCCCTTGCTTCCCTCGTCCAATACTTCAATATCGGCGTCTTCTTTTTCGATATTCATTTCGCTTAAAGCTTCTTCTATCGCTACCTCGACTGTTTTTGCCTCTTTTTCGACATAGTCGGCCACCGGTTATCCCTCCTCCTTTTTTTTCTGAATATATTTATCAGTAATAATCTGTTGTATTATCTGGAAAACATTGCTTATCGTCCAGTAAAAAGACAAACCCAGCGGAGCCTGAAAACTTATCAGCAGTGTCATAACAGGACCGAAATACATCATGGTTTTACCCGTTTGGTTTGCCTGGCTGTTTTTGTCATTCTGCGACATAGATTTGTCCATTGACATTTTGGAGGATATAAAAGTTGTCGCTACTGCTATAATTACCATGATTAACGCAGGGATATACAATCCCGGCTTTTCCATTATGAGATTTAACTGATAAGTTGGTTTTACGCCAAGGTTAAAAATCTTTAAAAACGTAAGGTTTATCATTTCCGTACCTTCTTCAATCAATGAGGGAATCTCGTTTATTGCCCCTATTATATTAACTTCATGATACGGATTTCTTTCAAAAAGTTTTGCAACTTCTGCCGCATTATTCTTTACGGCCTCGAAACCATCAAGAAAAGGAAATTCTTTTGCTGGAAAAAATTCAGGTTTTATTTCCATGATTTTAATAATAACATTGCCGATTACTTCTTTTGTCCACCCAAGCATATATGTAAGCGGCTTTCTTATTACATAAAACAACGCAAAAAGTATAGGCAGCTGAAAGAGCATCGGAAGGCATCCGCCCATGGGGTTTACCCCTTTTTCCTGGTAAAGTTTCATCATTTCCTGGTTCAGCTTTTCTTTATCGTTCTTGTAACGCTGCTGTATTTTTTGAAGTTCAGGCTGGATTTCCTGCATCTTTTGCATTGATTTCAACTGCTTTATTGTTAACGGGAACAATGCAAGCTTTGTAATAACGGTAAACAATATAAGAGCTATCCCATAGTTATGAAAAGCTATCGTATTGTATATCAGATACAATAATTGACCAAGTATTCTCGCAATAAAATCGAACATTTTTACTCTCCTTCTCGCCTTAAGGGATCATATCCGCCTGGATGAAAAGGATGACATTTTGCAATTCTTTTCATCGCCAATAATATCCCCTTGCTTACTCCGTACGTATTTATCGCATCATAAGCATACGCAGAACATGTAGGATAGAACCTGCAAGCTTTTATTACCTTAAGCGGTGATATATATTTTCGGTACAGTTCAATAAAAAAAAGTATAATGGGTTTCATTTCAATTCCTTTTCAAGTACATTCAATTTATCAAGAACATAGGACATTGCTGCATGTATAGTGCTTAATCCGGTATTTTCATAAGTATCGGGCTTTCTTGCCACAAAAACTATATCATAACCGGGTTTTACTTTATCTCTCAGCAACCTGTAACTTTCTGTTATCAGTCTCCTGATCCTGTTTCTTTTAACGCTTTTACCGTACTTTTTGCTAACTGTAACGCCTATTCTTGTTTCTTTTAAATTATTCGGTTTTATATAAGCAACCAGGGTCTTTGTTGCTATATATGAACCCTTCCGGTATATTCTCTGGAATTCAACGTTTTTTTTAAGTCTATGAATTCTCCCCATTTTAACCTTTCCGGTTTAGGATAAACCATTCACTTTTCTGATTAAATTATCTCCATCATATTATTATCTTAATACCTTTTATCTATTTTATCAAAATAATATCCGTGTGAAAACCTGAATGTAGTCAAACGAAAAGGCATATGTTTTAACCGGTAAACAAAAACAAATAAAAAAAGCCAAAGGTTCTGAAACAAGCTGGAGTAATTACCAGGCAATCCCAACAAATCCGGTTAAATAGAAGAATAACGGTTATCATATAAAAAGACCACATGTAAGCGGTCTTTATGCAGTTAGTTTTTTTCTGCCCTTAAGTCTTCTTCTTCTTAAAACCTGTCTTCCACTTCTTGTTTTCATCCTTTTACGGAAACCATGTTCAACTTTCCTCTGCCTTTTTTTAGGCTGATATGTTCTAAGCACCTATTGCACCTCCAATCAAAGCCAAAATTATACCACATAAAATATCTTCTCACAACAGCATCAGACCTATTATATATGAAATAATAAAATTCAGTCAATACGCGAATAAACATAATCCTGTTTTCGCAAATTGCAAGTTAAAATGAAACACTTTTTTCCTCTGTTAAAATGTAACTCCTTATACTGTCCATACCAAGATCTCTGTTTTCCTCCCCTAGGGGAGGAACGGCTTTTTACTTTATCTTATGCGCTTTCTTCTCTAATAACTTCTTTGGCGCTTTTTCCGTTCAATACTTTGCGTGGATAACTATTTAACCATTCCTGGATTTTTAATATCTCTTTTTTACTGTATTCAGCTATTGCGCTTCCCTTAGGAATAAATCTCCTTATATGTCCGATTGCCTGCTCGTTCGTTCCCCGTTCCCATGAATGATAAGGGTGGCAATAGTAAATTTGGGTGCGTGGTTCGCCTCGAATGCTTACACACGACCGTTCTAACTTCCGCCAATCTAAAAACTCACTTCCGTTATCCACCGTTATTGTCTTAAACTTCTCTCGAAAACGCTTAAATCCTATCTTATTTTCATATTCATCTATTTGCCGCAGCACCTCTTTTTGTGTCTGTGAACGCAGCTTAAATATCAGTGTCTCTCTGCTCCTTCTTTCATTCAACACTAATAGGCATGCACGTCCTTTCCCTCGCCCAGACTCCACACAGTCCATCTCCCAATGCCCTATTTCACTGCGCTCATTCGCTCCCTCAGGTCGGTCATCTATCCGTTTCGCTTCTACATCCCTTATTCGCTTTGTAACTCGTCTGTATTTCCTTTTTGACTTCTTCCCTTTCCTGTGAAAAGTCAAAATATACAAACCATAACTATAGCCATTTAGTCATAATAAATTCACCTTATTCGCTGTGCACAGTTAAAATAATCTGAATAAAAGTTATGAAGATTCATTAATCTGGCAATAATTTTAAGTGTAATTTTTAGAAAGGAAAAGGGGAAGGCCTTCCATCAATGGTTACTCCGGCTTTCCCCTCTGTAAAATTACCATATGATAATTGTTGCCAGATTTTTAAACAATATAACAAAAAACATGGTTTTGGGAAATACCGGCGTTCATCACATATATGGTTG
>JGI24713J26584_10002649_pt1 | contig 12197 bp, 7 predicted proteins | sample BioPla4DNA1_FD_26584 | JGI IMG/M metagenome (IMG submission 26584) | reverse complement strand
CCGCCGCATCGGCGGGGGCCTGCGCCTCCTGGTCCTCGATGAAATCGCCAAGGTGGCTGTCGTCCTCTTCCCCGATGGGCGTCTCCAGGGAAACAGGCTCCTGGGCGATCTTCAGGATTTCGCGCACCCGCTCCTCGCTGATATTCATTTCCTTCGCAATCTCCTCGGGAGTGGGCTCGCGGCCCAGCTCCTGGACCAGCTGCCTCTGGACGCGGATGAGCTTGTTGATCGTTTCCACCATGTGCACGGGGATGCGGATCGTGCGCGCCTGGTCGGCAATGGCCCTGGTAATGGCCTGGCGGATCCACCAGGTGGCGTAGGTGCTGAACTTGTAGCCCTTGCGGTAATCAAACTTCTCCACCGCTTTAATGAGCCCGAGGTTGCCCTCCTGGATCAGGTCGAGAAAGAGCATACCCCGGCCCACGTATTTCTTGGCAATGCTTACCACCAGGCGCAAATTGGCCTCGGCAAGGGCGCGCTTGGCCTCCTCGTCGTTCTGCTCAATTCGCTTGGCCAGCTCCACCTCTTCCTCAGGTGTGAGCAGGGGGATTTTGCCGATCTCCTTCAGGTACATCCTCACCGGGTCGTTGATGGCCACCCCCTCGGGCAGGGAGAGATCTTCATCCTCCTCGAGCCTGGGTTCCTTGGCGCCATCTTTCGCCCCGGCAGCATCTTCCGCCACGACAGAGCTCCTGCCGTTGCCGGCGCTCTCATCCACTATGTCAATGCCCTGCTCGGCCAGCTGGTCGTAAAACTGGTCCAGCGCCTCCACAGAGAGATCGTACGACTGCAGAGAGTCAATGATCTCTTTGTAAGAAAGAGAGCCTTTGTCCTTGCCGCGAATGATTAAGTCCTGCTGGACTTCCTCCAAAGGCACGACTTTTTCTATCTCTTTAGCCATGTGAACGCTCTCCTCCTCCGGAACGATAGGGAGTGCTTTTAAGCTGTTTAATCACCTGCAACTGCTCCTGAAGCAACTTTTTGGCTTCGTCGTCGTACTGCTTCTTCCGGTCTATCTCTTTCAAGACCCGCTGCCTTAATTCCTTTTGCTCAGCCAGCTTTTCCCGCTTGATCTTTTCTATGCAATCCCCGGCCATCTTGGCCATGACACCGGGCTCCAGCCCCTGCAGGCTGGGCTCGGTGGCGGCAGCGGTGATCAGACCATGGATTTCTTCGTCCGCAAAGTAATTCATCAGCTCTTCTCCGCTCACGCGGCGGTTTTCACCCTTCAATTTCAAAATTGTTTCAACAACCTGCCGGAGATGCCCTTCCGAAAAATCGGCAGGTTCCAGGGCGTCAAAGACCATCCCGGCAGCCTCTTCGCTCAGCAGCATGAGCGATAGGAGCATCCTTTCAGCCGGGCTGGCTTTTACCGGGCTAATAGTTTTAGTTTGATCTTTTGTCTGCAGATTATGACCCTGGCCCGCTTTTTGCCTGCCCAGCTGCCGCATCAGTTCCCGGCGGACCGCGCCCTCGGATACGCCAAGCTCCTCGGCCACCCGCTTCAGGTGAATGTCGCGCTCCACCAGATTGGGGATGTCCTGCAGCACCTGGAGCGCCTCCTCGAGAAAGTGCCGCCTGCCCTCCTCCGAGGAGAGGTCATAGCGCTTTCTTAAGACCTCCAGCCGGTAGTCGGCCAGAGGCTTGGCCTGCTCAATGGCCTCGGCAAAGCGGGCCGCCCCCTGCCGCCGGATGATCTCGTCGGGATCGCTTCCTTCGGGCAGGTCGGCCACCTCCACCAGGCAGCCGGCATCCTGGAGTATTTTCAGGCCCCGCCAGGTAGCGGCCTCGCCGGCGCTATCGGCATCGTAGGCAATGATGACCTTCTCCGCCTGAGCACGCATCAGCCGGCTCTGGGCCGGGGTGAGGGCGGTGCCCAGCGAAGCGACCACGTTTTTAAAGCCAGCCTGGAAGGCGGCAATCACATCGGTATAGCCTTCCACAACGATGACCGACTTCCGGCGCCGGATCTCCTCCCGCGCCAGGTGGAGGCCGTAAAGAAAGGTTCCCTTTTCAAATACCGGTGTCTCCGGCGAGTTGAGGTACTTGGGGGCGCTCTTCTTTTCCCCATCCAGCAGCCGGGCGCCAAAGCCGGCCACCCTGCCGCTGATGGTAAATATGGGAAAGATGAGCCGATCCCGGAAGCGGTCATAGTGACCGCCGCCCTGCCGGGGCATCACCAGGCCCGCCTGCAGCAGGAGTTCGGCGGGAATGCCCTTTTTCCGGGCATAATCAGACAGGTTTTGCCAGCCCGGCGGCGCATATCCCAGACAGAAAAGTTCGCTGAATTCCCGTCTAATTCCTCTTTCCTGGAGGTAAGCCACCGCTTTTTTCCCGGCAGGGCTGTTCCAGAGTTGATGGGCATAGAAGCGAGCCGCCAGCATGTTCAAGTTGAAGATTTTCTCCTTTATACTGCTCTCTTCGCTGGAGGCGGCGCCGCGCTCGGGAATCCTCACTCCCGTCATCCGGGCAAGGAAGCGGACAGCTTCGGGAAAGGATAGATTCTCCATCCGCATGACAAAGTTGAAAACATTGCCCGAAGCGCCGCAGCCGAAGCAGTAAAAGAGTTGCTTCTCCGGTGTTATGGAGAAGGAGGGAGTCTTTTCATTGTGGAAGGGACAAAGCCCAAACAAGCGCTTGCCCCTTTTTTCCAGGGCCAGGTACTGCTGCACAAGGCTGACCATGTCGCAGCGCTGCCTGATTTCATCTATGATCTGCTCCGGGATACCCTGTGCCAAGATATTCACCGCCGCTGAAAAATTTGCCGCTGCCCTGCCGGTGCGCGAGAGAAAGAAAAACCCCATCCCGCAATCTAAAGAGGAGACGAGGCCACCCTGGACAAGCAATGCGCAACGTCGATTCTACAAAAGCCCTGGACAGCTCCCCCTTGCGTGAATGTTACTATTACAAATTTTTCTGCTAAACTATATTCTACGCCCCGGGAGATAATCCTGCTTTACCCGCGAATTTCCCTCAAGAAGCTCCCCCATATTATTGACAGAAAGTGACATTTTCATTCCGGCAGCTTACGACTGCAGACCGTATCTCGCCTCTACGTGGTGGGCGCCCCACCTCTTTACCATATGCCCAGCTGTTAAGAACTTTTACAGTTAAATCCCCCCTCCCCTTTTTTCAGAAGGGAAGCGCACCCCCGCCAGGAAAGGCATAAAAAAGTTCCCCCCTTTTATAAAAGGGGGAAGGGGAGATTTTAAGCTCAAGGGGCTGCCCTTGTGGGGGCAGCCCCGCAGAACATCCACCTTTTTAAAGGCCCCGTGCCGCGATGGACTAGCGCAGCGGCGAGGGGGACAGCTCCTTGAACTGCTCCGCCGCCTCCGCCATGATCCGACCGAAGTCGCCGGCTTCGGCGAAGGACAGCTCCAGGTAGGCAATGCGATTGTCGCCGAGGCCCATCTCCTCCAGGAGCGCATTGACATGGGCAATCCGCTTCCGGATCCAGCCGGCGGCATCCTTGTGCGGGCAGGTGCTGGGCTCCTCTTCCTTGCAGCCGACCACGATGATGCCGTCAACGCCCGCCTCCACGGCCTTGAGCAGGTGCACCGTATCGATCTTGGCCACGCAGGGATAGCGCACCAGGGCCATGCTGTCGGCTTTGAAGCCTTTAATGCCGGGCAGGGCAAAGGGGCCGTAGCCGCAGGTGATGAGAAGCACCGCCGGCCCGCTGCCGGCCCGCTCCAGCAGACCCTTCGCCGCAGGCTCGATGGCCGCCGCGGCCTCCTCCACCATGGGGGTGCGGAACTTGATGGCGTAGGCGGGGCAGATGGAGAGGCAAAGCCCGCAGGCCTGGCATTGCTCGCTGCGGATGCTGACAGTTCCCTCTTCGTTGATCACCGGGACGTCATAGGGACAGACGCGCACGCAGGTGAGGCAGTTGGCGCAAAGCTCGTCGATGCGCTCCGCCCCGGCAATGCAGGTAAGGCAGCGGCGGGCTTCGCAAATGGCCGTGGCGGCATCATAGCCGTGCTCCACCTGCTGGAAATGCTTGACTCTCTCGGCCGGCGGAACCATGGGCAGGGGATGGCGCCCCACCCGGGTGATCTTTTCGGCCACGGCCGCATCGAGCTTCTCCAGGGCGGCCGGCTCTTCCAGCGCCTCGCTGTTGAATTCCCTGCCCTCCAGGTAAGCCAGGATGGCCTGGGCCGCCAGGCGGCCGCTCCGCATGGCCTGCACAGCCGTCCCCGGCCCCGTGATCATCTCGCCGCAGGCGAAAACACCGGGACGGCTGGTGGACATGGTCTTGCGGTCAAAGACGAGGCGGCCGCGCTCATCGAGCTCAAGCTGCCCCTGCAGCGGCTTGGGATCACCGGCCTGCCCGATGGCGAAGATGATCACGTCACCGGTGATGAAGTTCTTGCACTCCTCGTTGTAGACGGGGCAGAAGCGGCCCGCTTCATCAAAGACGGAGCAGCATTCGATGAGCTCGAGGCCGGTAATCTTCCCATTCTCCCGGATGACGGCGCGGGGGCCCCAGCAGTTGTAAAACTCCACCTTTTCTTCCTTGGCCTCTTCGATCTCCCAGGGGAAGGCGGGCATCTCCTCCGACGATTCGAGGCAGACCACCTTGACGCTGCCGGCGCCGCAGCGCACCGCCGAGCGGGCCACGTCCATGGCCACGTTGCCGCCGCCCACGACGATGACGGTGGGGTTGCCCTCGAAGCGGAAAGCGTCCCGCTTTACCCTCTTGAGGAAATCGAGGGCGTAGTAGATTCCCTCACCCTCCACGCCGGGGATGTCCAGGCCGCGGCTCACCGGCAGGCCCAGGGCAATAAGGATGGCCTTGTAGCCTTCCTTTTCCAGGTCGTCGAGGGAAAGGTTGCGCCCAAGCTCATAGCCCGTTTTAAACTCCACGCCCTGCTCGGCGATCTCCGCAACGTCCCGGTCAATGACCTCGTCGGGCAGGCGGTAGAGGGGGATGTAATGGCGCACCGCCCCGCCCATGGCCGGCTCCCGGTCATAAACGGTTACGGCGCAGCCCTGCCGGGCCAGGTCGTAAGCCGCGGTGAGGCCGCTGGGCCCGCCACCGATGACGGCCACTTTCCCCTTGGAACCGCGCTCTATCCCGGAGGGGGGCACTTTTACCGAGCTGTTTTCCACGGCAAAGCGCTTCAGCCCGCGAATGGAGAGCGGCCGGTCCACGTCATTGCGGCGGCACTCGTCTTCGCAGTGGTGGGCGCAGATGGTGCCGCAGATGGAGGGGAGCGGGTTGGTCTCCTTGATGATCTCCAGCGCCCGGTCAAAATCTCCCGTGGCAATGGCAAAAAGATAGTCGCGCACATCCTGGTGCAGGGGACAGGCTGCTTGACAGGGCGGAATTACATTATTCTTTGAGCCCTGGGTATAATGATGGGTCAAGAATAATCACTCCTCGTCTCAAAAAAAGTTTACATTCTTAATATTTCGCGGTTTATGCGCTTATTCCTCTCCGCGGGCAGATTAAATGCTAATCTTTAAATATTCTGTCTTTAAATATATAATTCAGGCAAAATTTTCAAAAAGGAAATCCCTTTCCGCAAGCGAAATAGAAGGCCGTATAGCAAAAAGTATTTACTTTAAGCGCAGAGACGCGGTGCACCGGGCCACCTCTACCNCCCGGCGGGCCAGGGGCTCGATCCGCTGGAGCGCATAGGCATCAGCGGAGGCGGGGGCCCCGGCGCAGCAGCCGTGGTGGCCGGCATCGGCGGATGCGTGGCCGTCGCCGACCAGGATCATCCCCTGGACCAGCATCATGTCGTGCAGCGCCTTCAGGGTCGTCTCCTGCCCGCCAAAGCGGGCGCCGCCGGTGGTGACGGCCGCACCCACGGTGTTGAGCAGCGCCTGCTCGGTGCGCAGCTTGCGGCTTTTGTCCCAGAAGCCCTTTAGCTGGGCCGAAACGGTGCCAAAGTAGACGGGGCTGCCCATGATGACGGCATCGGCCTGCGCCAGCCGGCGGTAAGCCTCTTCCAGGGCGCTGCCCCGGTAGCAGGCCCCGGTGCAGGGAGAGGAACAGGCCAGGCAGAAGGGATGCTTCTGCGACCGCAGCAGCGGCTCCACATGGATCAGCGTGGTCTCCGCTCCCTCCTCCGCGGCCACCTTTAAGGCCCGGTTTAGCAGGTAGGCTGTGCTGCCGTCCTTGCGGGGACTGCCGTTTAAGGCGATGACGCGCAACAAAGGGATCACCCTTTCTACTGTGTAATTGATTCTGACATCTAGGAGGTTGTAGCCCCATGGAGATGCCCAAAAAGAAAATCGCCTGCTTGTTAATGGCGCTCATACTCGCACAAGCCCTGGCCCTGCCGGCCTACGCCGCGCCGGCTCAGGCGGTGGAGCTTGCGCTTAGCTCGAGCAGCGCCGTGCTCATAGAGGCCGAGAATGAAACGCTGCTTTATGAAAAGGACAGCCGCGTGCCGCGCCCTCCGGCCAGCCTGACCAAGCTGATGACCCTGCTGCTGGCCATGGAAGATTTAAAGGCGGGCCTGGTGGACTGGGACACCATGGTCACGGTAAGCGAGCAGGCCTGGCGAACCGGCGGCTCGCAAATGTTTTTAAATATCGGCCAGCAGGTTTCCTTCAGGGATCTGCTCAAGGGCATCAGCATTGTATCGGCCAACGACGCCTGCGTGGCCGTGGCCGAGTTCCTCAGCGGATCCGAAGCGGCCTTTGTCCAGCGCATGAACCGGCGGGCGGCGGAGCTGGGCCTGGAGAATACTCATTTTGTCAACAGCCACGGCATGGACCATCCCGATCACTACATGAGCGCGCTTGACGTGGCCCGCCTGGCGGCTTATCTCCTCCGCACCCAGCCGGAGGTGGCCGCCTTCCAGTCGGAGAGAGAATTCACCTTTAATGAAATTCGCCAGTTCAACCTCAATCCCCTCCTGGGCATCTACCCGGGCGCCGACGGCATTAAAACCGGCAGCACCCCGGCGGCCGGCTACTGCCTTGCCTCGACAAGCAAGCAGCAGGGGATGCGCCTCATCGCCGTGGTCATGAACGCGCCCACCGAGGCGGCGCGGCGAGAAGACAGCATCGCCCTGCTCAACCACGGCTTCCGCAATTTCGAACTGAAAACCCTTTACGAGGAAAATGAGGTTATTACCCAGGTGCCGGTGAAGCGGGGCCAGAAGCGGGCCGTGGGCCTGGTGGCCGATGGCCCGGTGCAGGCCGTGGTGCCGCGCAACGACAGCAGCTACGACATTGTGGAAGAGTTTGAGCTTCCTGACGCGGTTAGTGCTCCGGTCAAAGAGGGCGATGTTATCGGCACCCTGCGCCTGAAAGATCCCTCCGGGGAGATCATTGCCGAGGTGGATTTGTCCGCGCAGGAAAGCCTGCAGAGGCTAAGCTTCCTTCCCTACCTGCTGCGCCTGGCCGGAGACTTTTTGGCCGGCTTGTGGCAGCGCATCTGGCCGTTTTAAGGTTGGTTGCCAGGCGGCGGGCGGGCGTGGAAGCCCGCCCTTACGATTTTCCGGGAAAATCCCCCCACCCCCCTTTCCCAAAGGGGGGAGCATTTAAATACCAGGCAACCAGCTTCCTTTTAAGCTGACTGATTGCTCCCAGAGTTTATAGGGGCGGCTCACGAGCCGCCAAAGCAGGGGCCGCGTTTAGGCGGGCGTAATTGAGATGTGATAAGTTAGTATAGAAAACAGGCAGAAAAGCCCGCCCCCACGGCAGGGATGCAAAAGGGCTGCCCTTTTGGGGCAGCCCTCCTCTTATCCAGCTTTGTGCGGCCATTATTTTTCTTTTATGGCTGCGCGGGCGGCGGCCAGGCGGGCGATGGGCACCCGGAAAGGCGAGCAGCTCACGTAGTCCAGGCCGGCCTCGTGGAAGAATTCAATAGAGGCCGGGTCCCCGCCGTGCTCGCCGCAGACGCCCAGCTTGAGCTGCGGCCGCGTGCGCCGCCCTCCCTGGATTGCCTGCACGATGAGCTTGCCAACCCCTTCCCGGTCCAGCTCCATGAAGGGGTTGACCTTGAGGATTTTCTGGTCCAGGTAGAAGGGGAGGAACTTGCTCTCGGCATCGTCGCGGCTGAAGCCGAGGGTGGTCTGGGTGAGGTCGTTGGTGCCGAAAGAGAAGAACTCGGCGCTTTCAGCCAGTTCGTCGGCCACGAGGCAGGCCCGCGGCAGCTCGATCATGGTGCCCACCAGGAAGGGCAGGCTCCGGCCCGCTGCGTTGAACACCTCCGCGGCCGCTTCCTCCACTTCCTTCCGCATCCGCTCCATCTCGCCGGCATGGCCCACCAGCGGGATCATGATCTCCAGCTTGATCTGGTCCGGGGAGATGCCTTCATCCAGCAGCTCCAGGGCGGCCATGATAATGGCCCGCACCTGCATGCGGTAGATGGCGGGATAAACCAGGCCCAGCCGGCAGCCGCGGTGGCCCAGCATGGGGTTCTGCTCGGCCAGCGCCTTCACCTTCTGCAGCAGCACCTCCCTCTGCCGCAGCAGTTCGGGGTCGCCTCCCTCCCGGCGCAGCCGCTCCACCTCCAGGAGCAGCTCCTCGCGGTTGGGGAGGAACTCGTGCAGCGGCGGGTCAAGCAGCCGGATGGTCACCGGGTAGCCGGCCATCTCCCGCAGGATGCCCTTGAAATCATCCTTCTGCACCGGCAGCAGCTGCTCCAGGGCCGCTTCCCGCTCGGCGTCGTCGCCGGCGAGGATCATGCGCCGCACCAGCGGCAGACGATCCTTCTCCATGAACATGTGCTCGGTGCGGCAGAGGCCGATCCCCTCGGCCCCCAGCTCCACGGCCCGGCGGGCATCGGCCGGCGTGTCGGCGTTGGCGCGCACGCGCAGCCGGCGGGTCTGGTCGGCCCAGGAGAGGAGCTCCTTGAACTCGGACGTGGGCTGCGGGTCGATGAGGGGCGGCTGCCCCAGGATGACCTCCCCGGTAGCCCCGTCAATGGAGAGGACGGTCCCCTCGGGGTAGACCTCCCCGTTAATGGTAACGGTGCGGTTTTCCAGGTCGATTTTTAGCGCCTCGCAGCCGCAGACGCAGGGCTTGCCCGCTCCCCGGGCCACCACCGCGGCATGGCTGGTCATGCCGCCGCGGCTGGTGAGCACCCCGCGGGCGGCGTAGATGCCGTGAATGTCATCGGGGGTGGTTTCCGGGCGGAGCAGGAGCACATCTTCGCCGCTTTCCCCCATTTCCTTGGCCTTGTCGGCATCAAAGACAATCTTGCCCGAGGCCGCGCCCGGCGAGGCCGGCAGGCCGCGCGCCAGCACCTTGATGTCGGCGCTGCGGTCAAAGCGCGGGTGGAGCAACTGATCCAGCTGCGCCGGATCGACCCGCCGCAGCGCCTCCTCCCTGTCGATAAGCCCCTCCTTGACCAGGTCCACGGCCACCTTCACCGCGGCGGCGGCGGTCCGCTTCCCGGCGCGGGTCTGCAGTATGTACAGCTTGCCCCGCTCGATGGTGAACTCAATATCCTGCATGTCGCGGTAGTGGGCTTCAAGGCGGCGGCAGTGCTCGGCAAACTCCCGGTAGATTTCGGGCATCTCCTGGCGGAGCTTTTCGATGGGCTGGGGGGTGCGGATTCCGGCGACGACATCCTCACCTTGGGCATTAAGCAGGTATTCGCCGTAAATTTCCGGCTCGCCCGTGGCCGGGTTCCGCGTAAANGCAACCCCGGTGCCGCTGTCGTCGCCCAGGTTGCCGAAAACCATGGTCTGCACGTTCACCGCCGTGCCCAGGTGATCGGGGATCTTGTTGATCTGCCGGTAAACAATGGCCCGCGGCGTATTCCAGGAATTGAAGACCGCCTCTATGGCCATGAAGAGCTGCTCCCGCGGTTCTGTGGGGAACTCCTTCCCCGTTTCCCGGCGCACGATCTCCAGGAAGCGGGCAACAATCTCTTCCAGGTCCTCCTCCAGCAGGGCGGAATCGGTAGTTACCCCGCGCTTCTCCCTGGCCTCGGCCAGGACCTCCTCAAAGAGGTCGTGATCCACATGCATGACCACATCGCCGAACATCTGGATAAAGCGGCGGTAGCAGTCCAGGGCAAAGCGGCGGTCGCCGGCCTCGGCGGCGAGGTAATCCATGGTCTGGCGGTTCAAGCCAAGGTTGAGGATGGTATCCATCATCCCCGGCATGGAGAGCACCGCTCCGGAGCGCACCGACAGCAGCAGGGGCTTCTCCCCGCCAAAATTGCGGCCGGTGAGCTTCTCCAGCTCCGCCAGCTCTTTCAGGACTTCCAGCTCCAGCTCCGGCCAGATTTTCCGGCCCGAGGCAAAGTACTTGTTGCAGGCTTCGGTGGTAATGATAAAGCCCGGCGGCACCGGCAGCCCAATGCGCGTCATCTCCGCCAGGTTGGCTCCCTTGCCGCCCAGCAGGCTTTTCATCTCCGCACTGCCCTGGGAAAAGCGGTATACCATCTTTTCGCTCACAGCGGTCAACCTCCCTTGATCATCTGCACAATTTGGTTGGCTACTTCTTCCACGGCCTTGTTGGAAACGTCAAAGACGGCACAGCCGATGCGATCCATGATCCGGCGGGCGTAATCAAGCTCCAGCTTGATCCGCTCCATGGAGGCGTAGTTGGCTTGGCGGTCAAAGCCCAGGCTGTTGAGGCGCTCCTGCCGGATGGCGCGCAGCAGCTCCGGGTCGATCATCAAGCCCACGATCTTCTCCGGCGAAATCCAGAAGAGCTCCTCCGGCGGCTCCACTTCGGGAATAAGGGGCAGGTTGGCCACCAGCAGGCGGCGGTGGGCCAGGTACATGCTCAGCGGGGTTTTGGAGGTGCGGGAGACGCCGATGAGCACCAAATCGGCGTGGCGCAGGCCGCGGGGATCCTTGCCGTCATCGTACTTCACGGCAAATTCAACAGCCGCCATTCTCCGGAAGTAGTCCTCATCGAGGCGGCGTACCCGCCCCGGCTCCAGGTAGGGTTCCTTGTTCATGATGCGGGCAAAAGCATCCAGCGCCGGGCCCATGATGTCGGCCGTGGGGATGTTGCGCTTCGCCGCCTCCTGCTCCACCAACCGGCGCAGCTCGGGGAGGACCAGGGTGTAGGCAATCATGCTGTTGGACTGGGCTGCTTCTTCAATGACCTCCATCAGCTTGGCGGCGTCGCTGACAAAGGGGACGCGCCGCACCTCCATGTCCTCGGAGTCAAACTGGCTCGCCACCGCCTTGACCACAAATTCGGCGGTTTCGCCAATTGAATCCGAGACAATATAAACCACCGGCTTTCGTGAAGCCGCGCTCATGCAACTTCCTCCTCCCTACTCCCTAGCCGCTTACCTCAGCCAGCATCCGGACCAGCGTGGTCTTGGTTATCTTGCCGATGACCTTGAGCTTGCCCGGCTCCTCTTCCCTCACCACCGGAAGGGAGTCAATCTGGTAATCAATGATCTTCTTTGCCGCCGTCACCACGTCCACGTCCGGCTCCACGGTAACCACGTGGGGCATGCGGGTCATGATCACGGCTACGGGAATTTGCAGTAAATCTCTCCCGCCGATAGCCGTCTTCAGCAGGTCCTTGCGCGAGACNACCCCCTGCAGGTAGCCTTCTTCATCAACCACGAAGAGAGTGCCCACGTCTTCAACAAACAGGGTGACGATGGCATCGTAAACCGTGGTCTCCTCCCGGACCACGGCGGGAACAGACTTCACCTCGCCCACGGTGAAGCGCCTCATGTAGTCGGCATAGAGGCTCTTGGCATCCTTCCCGGCGTAGGTGTAGCCGACCCGGGGCCGCGCCTCCAGCAGGCCGGACATGGTCAGCACCGCCAGGCAGGGGCGCAGGGCGGCCCGGGAAACATTCAACCGGGAAGCAATCTCCTCGCCGGAAATGGGGCCGGATGTTTTTACTATCTCCAGGATCTTTTTCTGCCTCTGGCTTAAGTCTATTTTCTCCACCCCCCAAAGCAGGCATACGGAAGAGCTGTTTCAGGGCATGTGATGGGCCACGCAGCAAGGATGCCGCCTTGCGGAAAGCGGCTTAATCTACCGGCTGCAGCAGGGCAAAATCGGCGAAGCGGTTAAAGAGCCCCTTCACCGCAGCAAGCAGGTTAAGCCGGTTCCGGCGCAGCTTCTCATCCTCGGCCATGACCAGGACCTGGTCAAAGAAGCGATCCACCGGCTCCTTCAGCGAGGCCAGCAGCTCCAGGCAGGCGCCGTAGCGGCGCTCCTGCAGCGCCCGCCTCACCTCGGGTTCAACTTCCTGGAAGCGCCGGTAAAGCTCCCGCTCGGCGGGGTCCCTCAGCAGTT
>JGI24713J26584_10002640_pt1 | contig 12224 bp, 13 predicted proteins | sample BioPla4DNA1_FD_26584 | JGI IMG/M metagenome (IMG submission 26584) | reverse complement strand
TATCTTATAAAACAGTTTGATAATTATTATACAATAAATAGTAATTATTATTCTACAAGTGCTAAACATTTATTCCATTAAATATACCTAAAATCTGCACAAGATATAAAAAATATAGGTTTTACTAAATTAGATGTATTAACCGATAATTTAAATATAGATGGAGAAATTTTTCAAACCAGTAGATAAATTAGATTCAAATTTTGAAATAAAAGCTTTTAAAATTAATTAAGGAGTGATATATATATGGCTTATACAAACAATATGTCAGAATTATTGGATAAAATAGAAATAAGACTAGGTACAAGACAACTTAATTTACCTGATTATCTTAGAAAAGATCAATGGCCTAAAATAATAAGTATGATGACTCTAACTACATTTAGTAGATATATTCCTCATAAATTTCCAATTACTTTAACTCAAAAACATAGAAAGAATGATTATTTTTTAATAGATGAAGATTTAATTCCTAGTGATATGAAAATATTAGGAATAAGAGATATTAAATGGGATGAATTTGGACCAAGTTCTGTATCAAATACACAATCTTTTGGTATATATGATTTCTTTGCAAATGGTAGTGCTTATACACTTGATGATATTGCTATGGTTCAAATGAGAGCTGATGAGGTTTCATTATTTAATAATGGAATATTTTTAGATTTTGAAGCTCCTAATAAAGTAAAAATAACAAGTGCTACAGGAGCAGACGTGTCTAAAACTATTAATGATTTTAAAATAGAAGTATTTTTAAAACACCCTGATAATCTTATGACTATACCACCTACAAAGATGGAAACATTTGAAGAATTAGCTATTGCTGACGTTGCTGGATACTTATATAATGAATTAAAATATTATGATGGACTTGAAACTGTATATACCAACATTGATTTGAAATTAACTGATTTGCAAGATAAAGCTTCTAGGAGAGATGATATAGTTAACCAATTAAAAGAATCCTATGTATCAGCAGGAAATACAAATCAACCAATTATGTTTACAGTATAGGTGATATAATGTATTACTTACTTTGAAATTAAAAGATATGTATTAAAAAAATAAAAGACTGGAGTTTATACTCCAGTCTTTTTTATGTTTTGTATATTATGAAATAAACCTCTCTTTGCTGATGCTGCTGTAATTGCTAAGAGATATTTCTTTCTATTCTTTAATACTTTATTCTTAGCTATATTATAAACCTCCCATCTCTCTTCATCTGTTTTATGAAATATATATGGGTAGTTTAAATCCTTTAAATATATTACATCATTAGGAGATATAACAAGTACTGGTTTAAACATATCATCATTTACCGAATAGTTTAGTATTTTCGGTTCATTGTTTTGTTTTATTTCTAAACTAAAATTTTCACCATCACCATATATCTCCAATTTATCATTATACATTTTTATTAATATCGGCACTCTCATTAAGTAACCCCTCCTATAATGAATCTATTTTATCAAAGAATGATTTACTTCTTGCATTTGATTTAATTTGTCTACCATTTCCTCCACCTTCTACATATCCAGTATTAGATACATCTGTTATACTATTAAATGAATAGCAGTTAGTACCAAATTCTGGACGTTGTAAATAATTTATTATACCCAATGCACATTCATACATATTGAATGTACTTAATGTGTATAATAAACCTTCAAATTTAGGTATATTTATATCTATATAATTTGATTTATTAGATAATGTTAGTCGTATACCTCTTTGTTGTTCTCCATTAGAATAATCTATAACAATAGGATCTAATATAATATATTTATCCATAGCCAGATTGCTTATATATATCGATTCTGGTCTATTGAATATTATCATTTTTTTGTTTTTATCATAAACAAATAAGTTTTTATAAGATGGATCAGTAAACCATCTATAAGCCATATTAAGCTGATTTAAAACATAATACATATCTTCTATACGTATCATAATATATTCTTTATCATTATCTATCTTTTTAATATTTTCAATAGATAAAAAGTAATCAAAATTTCTACGTATAGTAACAAGATTATAATTTACATTAGAATATTTATCTGAGGTGTATTCATATTCTTTATGATATGGATATCTTGTACCATCTTCAGATCTATGTGCTAATAAAACATTAAATCTTAATACTGTATTATTTCCTATATAATAAACATCATCAGATATTTTCTCATATTGTTCATGTACAAATTTAACAACTTGCAAATACTCACCTCCAAAAAATAATACCATGAATTATGGTATTATTTTTTTATTAGTTATTGATAATCTGATAGACTAATAGGTTCTAAGCTATTTACTCTATCTATTATATCTGATACAATATTATTCATATTGATATGATTTGCATTGATTGGTGTTGTATTATTTGCACCTTGTACAGATACATTATTAATTTCCTGAGGAATGTTTTGAGTTTGTTCATTCTTCTGAGTATTGTTCGTTTCAGATGAAACCTTTTCTAAAAATTCTTTTCCACCACGTTCTTTAAATCTAGTAATTAACGTATTAGTAACANTTTCTACTAAAGTTTCAATTTCTTGACGAGTAGGAACTTTAGGGTTATCAGAAATTTCTCCTTTTTCAGATTTTTCTTTAAACTTTGTTAATATTTCCATAATAAAATCCTCCTTTTAATTAAAGGTAGTTTATTTATTTTATTTAAATAAAAGATACTACCAAACTTTTATTCATATTTATAATATATAATTGAATTTTTGAACTTATACAAATTTTATAACCTTTATTTTTTCGTTTTGTTTTAAAAATCTTATAGGGGATAGCTTTATTTTATTAAGCTTTTCGATCTTTCTTTTATTTAATATATTCTCTACTTTAGCATTTATTTCTTTATCAGACATAGCTACATCTGAGCATTCACTGGCATATTTCATAAATATATCTTTTTTTGCATAATAATATTTATTTATATGATAAAATCCAGTATCTACAACTTCTATATAAAAAGTGTCTTTATCTCTAGTTCTACCTAGAGATTGTTTTGCTAATACTTCAGATTTAAATGGTTCTGCTAAGACTATGGTCATTTTTAATCCTTTTATGTCCATAGCAGCTCCACATGATTTTGTAGTTGATAATATTAATCGTTTTTCTAATTGCTGTTCTTTAGTCTCATCTGGATTTCTTAAAGAATCATCACTAGTGTATACTCCAATTTCATTTTTTAACTCTGGATANTTTTCTATAATCCAGTCTCGAGTTACTTTAATACCATAATTAGTTCCTATATAAATTAAATTCTTTCCACCATGTTTAAGAGCTAGATCTAATATAATATGTAGCATTTTATAGTAATTTTCATTATGTACTATATAACTTACATATTTATTTCTATCTAAACCATATTGATTTTTACACCCACTCAATTGACTTGGAGATGGATGACTGTTATATTTTATTGCTATATATTTAGTATGAGGATCTTCTTCTTCATTAAATAAATCTATAGATGGAACATTCTTAAAATATAATTGATATATAAAGTTTTCACCTTCATTACTTCTAGCAGGGGTAGCAGTAATATACATAGTATATTTTGTATTAGTATAATAATCAATCTTGCACATATTATCAAAGTTTAAATGTGCTTCATCATAAAATTTAATACCAACTCTCATAAATTTAAATAATTCAGATACTTTATCCCAACCATATGTATCACCATATGATTTTATTGTATTATGAGATGCTAAAATAACTTTATATTTTGAAATATCTTTTCTTAATAAACTAAATATACTAGAAGTTCCCGAAATAAAGAATATCTCTTTAGCAGATATATTAGTATATTCTAGGATATAATTTTTCCATTGATCTAACCAATTTAATACTGAAGTTATAACAATACTTCTCATACATGAATAAGCCATTGTCATAATAGCAACGTATGATTTGCCTTTACCAGTTGGAAGATTTATTGCTAATTGTGATTTTTGTTTATTTGATTTGTATTCTCCTTCTCCTAAAGTGAATCTTAGTGCTTGCTTTTGAATATCATCTCTGGGCAAATATTTAATAAGAGTTTGATCTACATAATCAAACTCATCATGTTTTGTATCTAATTTTGCTTTTGTTTCTAATAATTTTTCTAAGAAAAATATATCTATACCTCTAGGTAAAATAAGTTTCCTTTCTTTTTCTATATATTCTATACCTTTATATTCATAGCTATGAGTTACAGGATTATAGATCATAAAATAACTTTCAAGTTTTTGACAATCACCTAATATATAATCTTCTATAANAATAGATGTATGTTTAACTATAATTCTTGCCATAATATTCACCTCTTTCTACTATAATGTTTAAATCCTTATAAAAAATAAACTAGCAAGTGCTAGTTTATTTCTTTTTGGATTTCTTATTATTTGATTCAGTAGTTGAACTGCTTGCACTATTTTTATTGTTACTTGATTTAGGTAAAGGTATATCTGTTTCAAGTATATCTGTAGCTGTAGGATTATTTTATCCATTTAGTTTTGAAAACATCAAAAGCTTCTATTGATAAGCCATATAATGTTTTAACGAAATTGATTAAGCTTTTAACTTTAGGCATAATCGCAAGTATGATATTAATCAAATCTTCAATACATTCTTCGTTTATTTCTATTGTATCGTCTTTTACATATCCCCATTTTCCTGAGATATTATTATTATTATTACCTGCATCAGGATTCATATTTATTGATTGTGATAATTTGTTACATAGTTCCTTTTCTTTATTAGTTGCTGTTATTTGTATTTGTATTTTCATTATTTGTTACCTCCCATTTTTTATTAAATAATTTTATAGATTCTAATATTAATGATGTCATATATTTAGCATACTCTAATCCTGCAAATGCAGGTTTAATATGTTTATCAATATAATCTGCAATATCGATAAAACANTCTGGTGATATGTTNAATGCTATAACTTCTTCTNTTATATACAGAGAACCGAAGCTGGCTTTTATACATTTTCCTGTATTATCTATAAATCCACCTATCAGGTCTTTGTCAATAATTTTGCCAATATCGTGTAATATTTTATTTCTAGCTACCTCCTCAAATTCTGTTAGTTCTAAACGAATTTTCAATTTATACACCTCCATCCATTTATTCATATTTATAATATATAATTAAGAATATGCACTTTTACAATTCTTATTAGAATAACATCATAATAAATAATCATTTAAGGAGGTATCATAATAATGATAGATAGTAAAATAGGATATATTATATGTGAAACTGCTGCTACTGAACATAGAGAAGCGGTTGTTGTTGGTGAAAAAAATAATAAAGTTATTGCTGAAGTAATATTACAAGATATGGACGTTAAAAATAGAAACGGTAGATATTACGCTGAATCTGAATTAAAACCAGAATTAAATAGTCCTAGACTACAAGAGCTTATTAAGACTGGTAACTTAAAAGCTGAATCTGGACATCCAATGTCTAAAGATATAGCAAGACAACAAACAATAGATCCTAATAATGTATGTGCTAAGATACTAAAAATATGGACTGAAGGAAAAGATATTAAAGCTCATGTTAGAGGTACTAATAATCAGCTAGGTGAAGACTTTAATAATGATATACTTGATGGTGAATTTCCATCTTGGTCATTACGTGCATTAGGCACTATTCAAAATACATCTAGAGGTGCTGAAGTAAAAAATATAAAAATAATTACTTGGGATCGTGTAATTTATCCATCACATCAGAGAGCTTATATGACTAAAATAGTATCAGAATCTGCAAATGTTGCTGGTACTAATGTAGCTTTAAAACCTAATGATCCTGGATTAATAATACCTATTACTAATCAATCTGTAATAAATTATATTAAACAAGAATCTACAAATCTTAAAAATGTATTAGAATCATTCGAATTATTATACAACTCAATAGATGTTGTGGATAATGGAAGAAAGGTACAACTAATAGATGAAAATGGTTCTATATTAGTTATAAACTTAGAATCTCATATTCAAAATGAAATAATGAACTATTGTTATGATAATTTCTAAAAAATAAAATAGAGAATAACTATTTTGTTTTTTATTTACATTTGTATTAACATAAAAATAAACAACTCCTTTGCATGTTTAATATATATATTTAGCCTACAAGCGTTAATTGCTTGTAGGCTATTTTTATTTTCATTAAATATAATATTCTATTATATTCTTTTTAATATATATAATGACCTACAAGTATTACTTGTAGGTCACATATTTTAATCTACAGATTCGTCTTCTTCATCTTCAATAAATTTAACAACAGTCTTTTTATCCTTCTCTATATAATTATCATCAATAGCTTTCTTGATTTCTTCTTTATTTGATAAATATTTAGAAGGATTCTTCATAAAGAATAGATCTAAGAACGAAGGCTTATTCTTTCTATAAGTTAATGGATTATATAGCATTTTAGATAATCCTTCATATGATAACGATACTATTACTGAAGGATTATTAGTTAATGATTGACTTAATGTTAATAATCTATATGGCTCATTCGGATATTGCCATTGTGGTGTTTCTAATATATTATCAACACTTCGTAATTGATTACTTAATATAACTTCACCATGAACTGCTGATACATTCAGACCACCTTCAATGAATGTTTCAATCAATATCTGTAATATTTGATGTCTATCTAATTCTTTTACAACAGCAGATTTATCTATAATACTCTTAATCTTGTCCAAAGTTACAGATAAATCAGAGTTCTGTATTTCTATTATGAATAGCGGACAATCATATAAATGTTTAAGTTTTATAGATAATTTTCCATCATATTCAACAGCCTTTTCTCTTATAATAGTATTTAATTCAGGTGTTATAAATAGATTATCACAATCCATAGTATGAATATCATGCACCTCTCCTGTTGGAGATAATATTTGAAATTCTGTTACATACTCATTGAATCTTCTATGATCTTCATCGTTATCATCATATTCACTAATAAGAACTATTTCTCCTATCAGTAATCTGTATTCATCCAGATTTAATGAATCATCTGAAGTAATTTTTATGATATCGCAATCCAATTCACAGAATCTTTGGAAATCTGGTGACCATTTAATTTTCTTTATTGAGGATTCTAATAAATGTTTAGCTGATAGCATTCGCTGAGTTAATTTAGAAGATATTTCCTCTGCAGCTATCTTTCCTATATTTATATCATTATTTGTATATGCTAAATCACCATAACATCTATAACAAATACCATGACCTCTTGCATGGGATGCACAAGTCATTGGAGATCTCAAATATATGGTCTGTCCTATTAATTCTTTATTATTCTTGAGTAGATATTCTTGTCCTTTTGGATTTAATCTATAGTATCTATTCTCAAATCTCTCTAATATCTTTTCATCTTTTATAAATACTTCTTGGAAGTTTTGTGAGTCGCATACATAATTAGGATCTGGATGAATTATTGTATCATAATTATTCAACCCTAATAATCTTGCAAAGTAACCAGATATACCTACGTTTCCTTCAACTATAATCTGAGCAACTCTACCACCAGACTCTTCTATAAAGAATGACACTATATCATTTACACCGCCAGTTAAGAAGTTAGTATTGATTACTGTTGGATATACACCACCTCTACCATCAGGTTTGGTTCCTATATTAATTGCAACTTCTTTAAACTGTTTTGGGTTAACACCTTCACCAGCTCTAAAGAAATCAGCTAAACAATGATCAGAATTCTTTATGATATCAATCATATTATTAACATATTTCATTCCTACAGCTTTTACTTCTTCTAATGGTACCTGAGATAAATCTGCATGTAATAATTTATCAAATTCTGGATTGGATCTCATGAGTTTAACAAAATCTTCTAAGTTTATAGTATTAGCTAAATATCCATTAAACTCATCTATATAACACCATTTAAACATCATATCATCAATCATATTATTTAATTTCATATTTGGTATTAATTTACGTTTCTCTTCTAAGAAGAAGTTATCTATATATTTCTTAATACTATTTTGAGTTATTGCTTTTTCAAAGAATAAATGTTTTGGTTCTAAATGGATATCTGCTTTGATTATCAAATCCCACATAATTACATTACATAATAAATCTTGTAATGATAAATCTATATCAATACCATCATCAAATATTACTTTTACAAAAGCTTTTTGAACTTCTTCAAGTTCTATCCCATCCCTGAATATATTTAATATCCAAAAGAAATGCTGATCAATATTATCTTTAGTAAAATCTTTTGTATAAATTGTCATTTTTCCTGTTTTGATCAATTCAGCATATGGACCATAATTATTAAAATTCTCTAACATTTAAACAACTCCCTTTCGTTTATATTATTATTGTCATTATAATAATATATGATTATAAATATAATTGTTCTTATAGTATAAGTTAAACATATATGATTTTTCTACAATATTTCATATAATAAGAAAAAGAATAGGAATAAATCCCATTCTTTATATCTTTAATATATTGCTATAATTATTTGTATCATTCATTTTATATAATCCTATAGACTCTAACGGGAAATTCTTAAGATTATCATTTATTATAATTGGATAATTAATAAATTCCAACGCCCAATCTGGAAGTTCAGCATTCTTTGGAACAGCTATTGCTGTTATACCTTTTTCAAAAGGTTTCTCGTTTAATAAACTTATTACTTTTTCATAAGCTTCTAGATTTATTTCTTTTAACTTATTTACATTCTTTGGAGTTATATCTACTTTTACTATATCAATACTATTTCTAGCTTCTAAATCTATAGCTTCAACTCCTTCATCTCTAATTCTGTTCCAAACATAACTTGCTTTGATACCACTTATTCTAAATGGATCCTCATAACTATTCATTGATTTAATGGTTACAGGTTTATAATATTCTTTATTCTTACTCATCAATGAATTAAATATTTCTTTTTCTACCTTTGCTAAATCTTTAAGTACTCTTAATTGGTCTATATCGTCAGCCATTAATATATCTTCATATAATATTTCTTGCAACTTTTCTTGAGTCTTATCATTTAATGTAGATTTAGCTATAGGTAAACCTTTAATATCTAACCATCCATTTAAAAATTTACCTTCTTGCAATTCCTGTATAGATGCATAGTTCTTTTTTGCTAAAGTTATTAATACCCTCTTGAATAAGAACTCATTCTTCATTATTAATAGACATTTCTTGGTTGGGTCATATGAATTAGAATTTTGAGTGTATTTACACATATAATCATTTATAAGCTTATATGCACAATACGCTATAATATTTATTATAGAATATCTTACACCTTCTTGAGGAATAATATTTAATACATTCATTCCTTTATGAATTGAAACTATCTCATCATCAAAGAAGTTGTATTCTTGGTCATCCTCAACAAAATCTATAACTTTTAACTTATCTACATCTCCAAACTCATCAGTTTCTAAGAATGAAATAGGTCTTAAAACTTCCTTTTTAATCTTCATAGGTACATCTTTTACCTTCTCTAATACGAATCTATACCATGGGTCGAAAGATATAATATTACTATCAGTATCTACTATAGCTACAACTTTACGTATCATATTTTCAGCTCTATCTAATCTATCTATTATTTGATGACCATAATAAACATATTCTTTTATTAAATCTAAGAACTCGTCCAATTCTACTTTAATCTCATCTGGAACTTTATTTGGGTCTAGGAATGGTTTATTTAATTTTTGAAGTATATAAATCAATGCATTGGTCATTGATTTATTGTCAACAAAATCATATAGATTGTTTTTATAATATAATCTGTTCCAATCTTCTTGTTTTAATCTACTGAATATTTCCCATACTATTTCTAAATCTTCTTGAGATGGAATATATTCAAATCCGCATGTCATCATAACTTTATTAAATGCTTCAGCCATNGTAATATCTCTATCTAATATCATTTTNTCATCAAANTGTCTTTCTTCNTTTACTACATTATCTATAAATGTAATAATTTCATTCAAAGATCCAAATAAAACATTATTTGCTAGCAACATTTCAAATTGAAGCATCGCTGATGATATACAGGACCTACCTTGAACTGTAATGGAAGATGCAATATTAACATTATAATATAAACATGATACCTGCCCAATACTACCATATAAAGCATTTGCATCTACTTTAGCTAGTAGCTGAAGTAGATTATATTTTTCAAATTCTTCTGAACCTTTTGGATATTTAAACATTTCTTTCTTATAAACATCTCTACNTTCCATAAAGGACTGAATCATTTTTGATAATGGATTTGGAACTTCTCCATGCTTCTTAAATAGAACNCCATATGCTGTAATTATAGGTTCTCTGGTTAATATATATTCAGCCATTTCTATTAATGTAGTATTTACATTTTTATTCTTATAATTATTCTCTAAAATAACCTCAGAATTNTTGNATCTCTTTAAGATTGAATAATTTATAGCATCATCTAATTCTTTATATGATAAATTAGGAAAAGAGAGGTGCAGCATTCTATGTGCAACTCTTTTATATTTATTAACTACTTCTAATTTGGTCAAATTCTGCATGATTAAACACATCCTTTTCATATTATTATTTCTATGTTCCTGTGATTTTATTTTTTCACTAACCTCTCTACTTTAATATAATATATAATTATATATTATATAAGGGATAATAATAATATATGAAAGGATGATTTTAATGTCAAATTTCTATGGAAAAACAACATCAAATATAGTAAGNGTTGGTGATAAGGAGAAGTTTAAAGAAATAATAAACTCAATACCAGCATCAGGTATTATTAAATTCGAAGAAGGAACTGTAGACGGTTCAATATCATTTTATTGTGACGGAATAATGGAATTANATATAGATAATGTATTATGTAGTCAAGAAGAACTAATAACTGAAATTCAAAATATATTACTAGATAATGAATTTCTGGTAATAAAGGAAATAGGATATGAAAAATTTAACTTAGAAGCAAGAGCATACATCATACACAGAGAAGGAACTGATTATATAGATTTTGATGAAATATTACAAGACAGAATAGAGCATTCTATTTATAATAAAATTAGTAATAATACCGTATGTTCTTTTGTAGATAAATAATATATTAAAGGATTAGGTTGTATAGAAAATAAACTGATATGTTCAATATCAGTTTATTTTTTTACATATATATAATTTTTTTATTATATAAAAATAACATCATAGTAATTAATTAAAAGGAGGTAATAAGTAATGGGAATTTTCAGTACTGAAAATGTTTCAATGGATAATGAACTTCTCAATCCAGATGAGCTATTAGAAAGCTACATTTATGACGAACTTTCAAGACTTCCTGATGAAAGAAGAAAGGAAGTATTAGAATCAGAAGAGATGAAGGCTTTAGAAGAAGCCAGAATTATATCTAGAAAAACTCTTGTTAGATTATCAAGAGAAGATGACTATGCAAGAAGAGTTAAGATGGCTGCTCTTCAGCTAGCTAAAGATAATAATGATGTATTATTTGATAAGTTAGCTAAGAATAGAATTAAAGAAAGAGAGCTATTAGACAAAATTGTTACAAAATATGGTGCAAAAGCTTCAAGAGTAGCTAAAATAGGACAAAAAGCTTATCTTAAGAAAAAGTTACCATTAGCATTCTTTAGAAAGTAAATAAAGAAATGGGTAATAGCAAAATGCTATTACCCAAATTTTTTATCTTCTTCTTTTATTTTTATAATTACATTCCTTATCATAATAGAAATACATAGTTTCTAACTCAGATCTAACACCTGGATTATCTTCTATATCCTCATCTAATATTTCTCTGATACATTTCATAATGTCATTAAACATTATTTCAATATTCTCTTGGAAATCTTCTGCTGAATAATCATCTTCTGGAGTTAAAATCTTGAAATTATCTTCTTCATTATCTTTTAGAACTTCATAAGCATCTAATAAAGATAATGGATTTTCATTATAAGTTATAGCGATCTCAACAAGTTTATCTAAATCTTCTTGTAGATGATCATAATAATCGGCTGCTAATTCATGATATTTATCAAAATTAGTATCCTTTAACTTCCAGTGTAATATTCTACAATTATGATGATATATTGTTAGAACGGCTAAAATTTTTTTTAAACATTTAAATTACCTCCTTTATAATTTATTTAATTGTTAACAATTATTATAATTATA
>JGI24713J26584_10002633_pt1 | contig 12231 bp, 6 predicted proteins | sample BioPla4DNA1_FD_26584 | JGI IMG/M metagenome (IMG submission 26584) | reverse complement strand
CCATCGAGGCTCCAATAGCAGAAGGCGCCCGGTGTGATCTANTGATTAGGGAGTTTGGGAAGATAGGCGCCGATGAAACCAGGACTATTGTTGAAGTGACCGGCACTGGCCAACCCCTGAAAAACCTTTTTATCAGGGGGTTTGGGGAGATAGGCACCGATGAAACTAGGACTATTGTTGAAGTAAAGTACTGGCCGAGATTTTTCCGGAAAAAACAGGATTAAAAGGAAGAAATATAGGAAAAATGGTTTCGCGACTTAAGAAATATATGACAACTGGCAAGCCGGCTATCTTAGAATGGTACGGAAGGTTACAGCCGGAGGTGACGAAGCTTCAGAAGATCTTAGGGCGCAAGGGTTAAAGACCAGGGAAATATGAGAAGGAGGAGTTCTGATGGATGAAATTACTTTAATTAGTCAATGAATTATTTATCCGATAGACCCTCTCTTTGTAGATTAAGCTTTCTTTTTCTCCACCCGGGGGTACCTAAGAGAAACTCTTTCCCGTATTTTTCAACATAGGGTTTGCCGTAGAAATTCGCCTAGTAGATTCTTTTTAGGCGGATATTTATGAGGGAACCATCGAGTATATCCAGCAGCCACCAGAATACCGGAGGAACAGACCGTCATCACAACGTTAACAGGCTTGCTTTCCCTAAAATGCTATGCCGTATAATTAACACACTCCTTTGCTCCGGGCGAACGCCGGAAATGGTATCAGTTTATGACAAGCCTGGCAGGGATTAAGTTTTATAGGATGTGGTTCCGATGAAAAAACAATAATAATCACCGGGCATCACAAAGCCGTAACTAACGGCGCTACCTTATTGTATGCATTTTTTGGGGATGAAGATTATGGATATAATTGGGCTGCTAACGGCGGAAGCTTTGATAGAGAAACCGGCTCACGAGTTATTTGGAAAGCTCCCAGCGAGCCAGGGGATTACATTATTACCGTCAGTTCCGGTTCGATTTCTAGAACGTATACTGTTAAGGTTGTTGAAAGTCCATTACCAGCTACTGATTGGAGTTTGGAAGAGCCGGGTCCGGACAATTATGGTAAGGTTGCGCATATTAAGTTTCGAAATGATTCCGGGAAAACAATTAAAGCATTTCGGATCTGTATAGTCCTGTGGGACAGTTCTGGAGAAAGAATAACTAATTTGTACTCAGATGATATTTTTCACGGACGGAGTTCGGAAATCAATATTCCACCAAACGCATTTTTCACTGATGATTTTAACGTGTCCTGGGGATAAGAAGCGAATAAGATTTTGCCCTGGGTTTATGAAATTACCTATTCAGATGATAGTATATGGAGATTATATGATTATGTAGAATATATAGAATAAAACTACTTTCATGTGCTTGATGAGAAAACCTTGAAAAATATTACGAAGCAAATCGCCGCAAAACTAGACGAAACCATCCCCACAGATTGAGCTAAAATAGTATTTTGAAGCTTGACCACGGCCCCATAACCTTGGGAAAAAGGTAATGGGGCTATTGCTTGCAAAGTCTATCTCAATTTTCATCTTATCCTTCTGACCAGTACATTCAACCACTTCTCCCCTTCCCGGCCCGGCCGCACGTCTTCGCTGACCCAAAAAGAAACTAACTCCAAGTCGGGATGGTTACGCAGTAAGAGCTGAAAAGACCGCTCATCATAGTCATTAAAAAAGCGCCCGTTCCTCTCCCCTTCTCCATCGCCGTACTTAAAAGAAGCATAAAGGACGCCGTTGGGTTTCAGCGCCCTGGTCAGCCTCTGCAACACATCCGGCATCTCACTGCGGGGTACATGCAACAGGGAGGCGCAGGCCCAAACCCCGTCAAACTCCTCATCAAAATCGAGATCCTGAAAACGCAGGACCGCCACGGGTTGCCCGATCAGTTCCGAACTCATCTGCGCCAATACCGGCGAGGCATCAAAGGCGGTCACCCGGTAGCCGCGGTTGAGAAAATAAAGGCTGTCCCGGCCGGAGCCGCAACCGGCATCCAAAATCCTCCCGCCTTGAGGAACCAGGCGTAAAAACTCCCGGTAATGTCCGGTCATGTCCACATTTACGGTTGACTCGAAAAACTCCCGGGCCTTTGCGTTATAATACTCCACGGTCTTGTCCAAACAAACCACTCCTAAACGGACTTTTTCTTCAACGGTCCTCCCGGTACCTTTTGCGGAAGAAGTCAACCCGCCGGTACTCCAATATGTCCCGGAGATGCCCGGCCAAGCTGGCGGTCAAATACGGGCGTAACCTCCCATCCAGCCAAAAAACCCTGTTGATCTCATCGTAATGGAAGAAAGGCGAACCTTTGGTCAGAAAATGCACCGGGTTCCTCCGCGCCAAGTCCGCAAACTCCGCCACACCCCAACTCCGCCAGTTACGGTTGCTCTTGTCGCGCAAATCCCGTTGGTGGAGGGGGTTTTCGTGATAAAACCGGATAAACTCCTCGTCAATCTCCTGTAAACTCACTGACGGCCTAATCCCGCCCTCCCCGGTCAGGAGCGCCCGCAAGGTCGGCAGTTTATAGGCTTTCGTAAAAGCCGTCTTTTCAACCTCCCGTAAGAACTCCTCTGCCGGCGTCCCCAACCAACCTTTCTCTTCTTCCGTCAGCGCCCCAACGGAATCTAAAAACCGCAGCCATCCCTCTTTGAGAAACTCCCGGAAAGGCAGGTCGGTCCCGGTATACATCTGCAGCCTGGTCGGGCGCCGCCCCAGTTCGTCCCGGAGCCGGAAGAACTCGTCCCGCATCCGCTTGGCCAGGGGGTCTCGCGCCGCCATCTCCTGGAAGAGATCCAAGACCTCAAAATCAAAGTGGACCTGGCAACCTTCGGGGTATTCCAGTTCCCCCACCCGCCGGCCGGAGGCGGCGCCCTGCTCCGGGCTCTCCCCGGCCAGAAGAGCCGGGATCCAGTGGGCCCGTTTGTAGTTGCCGATAAAGTCCAGGACCACCAGGTGGGTTTTGCCGGGGGCCTTGCGCAACCCCCTCCCCAGTTGCTGCAGGAAAACGGTTAACGACTCGGTCGGCCGGAGAAACATCACCGTATCCAAGGCGGGGATATCGACGCCTTCGTTAAAGATATCAACGGCAAAGATCACTTTTATCTCGCCCTTTTCCAGGGCGGCCACCGCCTCCCGCCGGTCCCCGGCATACGGGGAAGCCGGATCCCCGCTGTGCACCGCCAGCGCCGGCACGCCGTGCTTTGAGAAGTACTCCGCCATATACTCAGCATGGCCGATATTAACGCAAAACCCAAGGGTCTTCGCTTTGGCAAAGGCGCGGTACTTCTCCAGCACCAGATCGGCCCGTTCCTTCCGGGCCAAAGCCCGCTCCAACTCTTCCACCACATACTGGCCGTTGCGGACCGTGATCTTCTCATAATCCGTCGGGTCATAGACCCCGTAATAAACAAAAGGTACCAACAGGTCCCGGTTAATCGAATCTTTGAGGTGGATTTCGTAGATGACATTATCGTCGCAAAGGGCAAAGATATCCCGGTTATCCGTGCGGTAGGGCGTGGCGGTCAAACCCAGCAGAAACCGGGGTTGGAAATACTCCAACAGCCTCCGGTAACTGCCGGCGGCGGCATGGTGGAACTCATCCACCACAATGTAGTCGAAATGGTCCGGGGGGAAAGACCTGAGGTGTTCTTCCCGGCTCAACGTCTGAATGGTGGCAAAACAGAGGTCAACATTAAGCTCTTTTTCCCGGCCGGTGAAGAACCCGCTGCTGCTCTTGGGCCTGACCTTGGAGAAAGCTTCTCTGGCCTGCTGCAGGATCTCTTCCCGGTGCGCGACAAAGAGCACTCGTTTGAACTTTACCGAATCAAAGGCCGCAAGGTACGTCTTGCCCACCCCGGTGGCGGCGATAACCAACCCTTTGGTCAGGCCCTCCGCCCGCGCCTGTTCCAGGTAATAGAGGGCTTCGATCTGCGCGCCAAAAGGCTGGGGCCGCTCCGCCGGTTCCAGGGTACCCGGCGACTCTTCCCGGGTCAGCCGCGGTTTCCGCCAGGAGACCGCATACCGCTTCAGTGTCTCCTCATCCACCACGTAGGAATGATAAGCAAAGAGTTCATCAAAAGTCCGGAGAAACTTCTCAAAATCTTCAGGGGCCGAACTCCGGGTCAAACGGTAATTCCATTCCACCCCATCGGTCAAGGCTGCCTTCGACAGGTTGGAAGAGCCGATATAGATCTCCCCGTCATCGTCATGTTCAAAGATATAGGCCTTGGGGTGAAACGACCGGATTAGGTCTTTATAAAACCGGATCTCCATGGCCGGCCCCAGTCTGCTCTTGAGGTAATAGATGGCCGAGGGTTCGGTCACCGACAAATAGGTCCCGGTGAGAATCTTGATCGGCACGCCCCTCCTGGCAGCCGCCGCCAGTTGGTCCGCGATCAACTTCGCCCCGGATTCCATCAAAAAAGCGACAATGATCCGGATCTCCTTGGCTTTTTCCAAGGACCTCTGGAGATGCGCAAGCAAATAGTCGTTGATGCCGGTGATTGCATTATGCAAACTTCTCTTTCAACTCCTGGTAAGAAGGTTGCCGTCAGACTCATCAACCCAGTTCTGGCTGCAAAGCATTGCAATCTCTTTTTTGAAGCGTGTGAGATTTGCAAAGGACCTGTAAAACTATTCTACATAAAATGATAAAAACCCTTTACTTGAAAGGGTTTACGACAACGACAAATGCCAAAATCTTTTGCTCGACCTGGCCTGGAAATTTTTATTATAACTAAGCCATATTGTCACTATTACCAAAACAATAGCTAAGAATACTTTGGTCTTTCGTTCCAATATTTCCCTTCAAGCCGTCTTCCATTTTTCTTTCTATTTGTACCCCCCCATTGTTTAAAGAAAAATGGCACCCCATATTTTTGGCACTGATTTTTAATACCAATTACCCATTCCGGTTTCATTGGCCTAGCACCGGGACCCGATTCTCCTCCCACAATCACCCAATCAATTCCTTCAAGATTAAGCTCAGGTATGGGACCTAAAAGCGGTTCCAGTGATAAAAACTTTATTTCTGCATGAGTCTGCCGCAGATCGTCAATACGATAAATATAATCGCTATTTTCTACTGTTACTCCCATCCAAATATGTTTCTCCCAAGGTAACTGTGCTGACAATTGACGTAAACGTGCAGAGCGTTTAGTCAGTATTTGATACTGGTGCCAATTGGCTTTTTTCATTGTATTAAAAACTCTATGGATAAACTCCTCCGGGACAGCTTCATGAAAAAGATCGCTCATCGAATTGACAAAGATTATTTGCGGCTTTTTCCACCGTAAAGGCAAGTCCAGCATTGATTCATGCAAGGTTAATTGAAAACCATTCCGGTAATTACGCTGGCCCATGGCTTGCAGGCGTTTAGCCATTCGTTCAGCATAACAGTTTTGACAACCAACACTGATCTTGGTACAACCCGTTATTGGGTTCCAGGTTGATTCGGTCCATTCGATAGCAGAATTTAAAGCCATGATAATTACCTCTTTCTCAGAATATCTTGGGCAATTCTAATCGCGATTGGCGCTCCCTTGGGGTTTCCAGCGGCAAAGCACAGAAGAAATAAAGGATTGTTTTTCGAATTATAGAGGGGTAATGGGTTTTCGGCTACTCCTGCAAATACCGTTTTCAAACGCTTAATGAAATAATTACCGATATCCTGAATTGTTGCTACCTTCTCAATGATTGATATATTCCCAAAAAGACTTGGCTTATCCGTTAGTTCATAAAACTCTCCATACCAATCTCTAGTTCCGAATATGGTATCCAATTTTTCAGCCCACGATTCATTTATATTACCATCATTCTTAAGCATACGATTTACGGCAACTCCCAATGGAAAGAGAAGCCATAAATCAATCGCCTTTGTCCGTGCAATTGCTTCTATAGTATCCCATCTAACCTGCATACCGTACGGGTCCAAAAACATAACCGCTCTTGTTCCGCGCCAGTTTATTCTCTTGCATATCTCCCGGATTACTTCATTTGCCTCCCGATTTATGATGACTATTCGTTTCGCAAGATGAGGGTAGTTATTTTTCAGTTTTTCGAGTTCACTGCATCTTCTACTGCTTTTTTCTATTAGAACATATTTATGAAAACTCGGTTCAATTTGTAGAGCAATTTGGGCAGAGCCTTGAATAAACCTTTGCGGCTCTGCCTCTGCTAAATCCAATAGTAATGAAGCTATTTGATCCTCTTGTTTATCTTTAAGCTCAACATATCCTGTACCTGCAAAAGCATCAATATAAAGGAATCTAAAGTTTTGTTTATTCATAATTCGTACATATGCCTGTAAGTACTTTTTTACTCTCTCTAATTTTTCTGCCGTCCAGTCACCACCAAAATATTGATTCTGTTCCAAAATAAAAACCTCCTTTATTTTTCTCATAAAGAAGGTCATGGTGCCAAAAATCACGAACATATGTTCGTAATATATTATAATACAAATTTTCCCTGTTGGCAAGGTACAAAAAATCTATGAAAGCACATACTCTGTTATGATATTATACACCGGAAAAAGCACCTTGTTCCAACCAATCCTTCACCCGCCGTACACACCCCTCCAGGTCATCGCGGACTTCATAAACCCAAAAGCGAAGCACATCCCAACCGTACTCCTGGAGCCGGCAGTTGCGCAATCGGTCACGTTGACAGAGATCGCCGGTCCAATCCCTGTGGTAGCGTTCGCCATCCACCTCGATGTCCAAACGGCGGCCATCATCGCTGATTAACGCTAAATCCAACCGGTATTTTTCAACGGGATATTGAGGAATTGTTCTAATTCCCGCTTTATAAAGAGCTTGATACAGAATCTTCTCCCACTCAGATACCTGTTCCGGATTTGCCACCTTTGGATAGACCGGGCCAAGGGCTGCTAAATCTAAAGGTTCTTGTTCGGCTTTGGTTTTAAGGGAGGCAACATATTTGGCAAACTCTTCAAGATAATTAACACCGCATTGAAGAACATACTGTTCATTACCTACTACGACTAGTGCGGCCCGGGCCCGGGTGACCGCCACATTAAACAGATTCCCGGTCCTCCGCAAAAATCGCAGGGGACCTTCCGGACAACCCCAACTAACAACAGGGGAAAACAGAATGAGGTCTCTTTCATCCCCCTGAAATTTATGAACAGTATCGACCTCGAAATCGAACCGGGAAAACAAGACTTGTTCCAACTCAGGATAATTTTTATGCAAAAGCTCACGGATATAAAGGGCTTGTGGCCGGAATGGTGAAACCACTCCTATTGTTCCCTCATACCCTTGTAAAACCAAACGTTCTATCTCTTTAATTATCACCTGCGCTTCTTTTTTATTATAAATACTACCCGCCTGAGGACGGATGACAGTGCCTCGTACATCCACCCACTGGATCGTAGGTCCTTCTTTTGACGGGCGTTTCAGCTTTTTATAATGCGTCGCAATCCGTAATTGCCCTCTATAAAAGTGCACATTCGAAAATTCAATAATATCAGCATGTGAACGGTGATGCTCCAATAGATTCACTATATTGTCAGAGTGACAAAATCCCAACGCCCGGTCAAAAAGAGAATTCCGGGAATAGCTCCATGTTGCATGGGAATCAATTAGGTCATGTTTCGTTAACAGTTGCGTATCTTGCTTGGGACTGAGATTGGAAATATGACGTAATTGATTGGGATCCCCAATAACCACTACCCGTTTAGCCCGATAAAGTAAAGGAAGAACTGAAGCTATATCGCATTGACTAGCCTCGTCAACAATCAAAAGATCAAAAAAGCCAGGTTCAAAAGGTATCCGCCCATGAGAAGACAATGAAGTTATGGCCCAACAAGGAAGGTATTTCTTTAATACCGAAAGCAGCTTCATTAATTGGGTGCGTACTTGTTCGGCAAACCTCTGGTCATTCTCCGGGCTGTTCAGGAGCATTCCTAATAAGGAATTAAACTGGTTAAGAGAATTCCGGTCAACCGGTGATGAAAAAAGACGCTTTGGTAACAGGTCCAGCCAAGCTTGCCAGAGGATATTGGAGATTTTCTGAACCTCTTCTTGGACTTTCAGTAAGTCAAGTTCCAATCTTTCCAGAGGAGTAGCAGTAGAAAGCTCCGCCAAGGATTGAAAGTAGTCTTTAATCGTTCTTACCATATCCAATCGCCTGGCGAAAGCCTCCATGAAAGACTTGTATTCCCTAATTACTGTTTCAGACGGTCCGTTATTGGGAAACGGGGGAACAAGCTCGATCTTTTGGAGAAGAGGTTGCGCATCTTCAAAAGCCTTTTTCACTTGGGCGAACCTGGATTTCTTGATCAAGCCCCAGAGCATTTTTTTAAATAAATTTTGTTCATTTTTATCGGCCTTTGTCACCTTATCAAGGAGTGTACGGAAACAGTTTTCAATTTCATCAAGGTTTAGATGGCGCAAATCACTGAAGGTGGAAGGAGAAAACTCATACCGGAACAACTCAATCCTCTGCTCGAGATGGTCAACTTTATTACGTAAATCTATGACCTGCTTGATTTTATCTTCAAGAGCCTTAAGCCGCTGGTAAGCCCGTTTATGCATCTCTGCGGTGTTTTCATATTCTTGCCAAGAGTCATAATTAGTTGCCGATGACAATAATACAGACAGATGATGTGCCATCTTATTCTGGTATTCCATTGAACCGTGACGAATGAGAATGGGATAATTGCCAAGCCCATTAACTCTTTCTTCAACAACATCAACTGCTCTATTGTTCTTGCTTGAAAACAATACGGATTGGCCTTTCCACGCCGCGTTAATCAATAAACTGGTTACCACCTGCGACTTTCCAGTTCCCGGCGGCCCGGTTATTACCGTTAAGGGGTTGGTTAAGCCCTTGATTACCGCCCGCCGCTGTTCCTGATTAAGGGGTAAGGTCTCAATCAGATCCATTTCTTCTTCGTCAACAGATTCAATCTGTTTACCTTGTAGCCATAGTCCCAAAACAGTATCTCTATAAACATCCTCTGGTACCGACTGCAGCTTGGCCAATTCGGTTTCGAGGCCGCGGGTGTATGGCGAGCGTTCTGCCAACAGAATGATTGCCCTGTTATATATCCCAGGCAGCTTCAGGTCTTTCAAAGGAGGCTCGACGGTAACTCTGTAAGGGTTGGGTTCTTCCCGCCATTCCCATTCGTTATGTAGCATACGCAGGCGTCGTATTACCTCGGCAAAATCCGGTGACGTTTCCTGAGACAATTCATTCCCTAAACCCAGTTCCTCAGATAAGGAAACCAGTTCATCAATGGTATTTGCTTCTCCCCCCAACAAAGATTTAATGGCCTTAAAGTTCAATTGCGGCAACTCGTCTGCTAATACGGGTTTGCTCCCCCTATTGAGCGGGTCTTCGTTAAAATAAAAGAGGAAGACCGGCTCAAGTACAAACCCTTCCTCACCATTTCGAAGAGGAGCTTTCTTTAGAAGCACCGGGTATCCCAATATGATTGTAAGGTTCTTGTCTCTCCTGGCTTTATTCCAAAATCTGCTTACGTTATCATCATCAAAAATATCATTCTGATTAACAGCTAGAACCGGCATCCCGGTGAGTTCCACATAATCAAGGTCATCATGTTTACTGCTCGTGAATACTGACACGCCAAATTGGTCATCATGGTTCAAGCAATCAAGATAATACTGGCAAAGCTTAGCCAAAAGAGTATTTTGTGTTTTTGCTTTTTGCTTTGGCTGAGCAATAACCTCTGTTTCCCGCAGCCACCACCTGTATTGACTATCCTGATATACTCGACCACGCAGTTCACCATATAATAGGGCACTAACATCGGTTCTTTTCACACCAAATCGACATGCCAACTCATAAGCCTTCTGACCTGGTTTTTCTTTAAGTGCTTCTAGTATTGCTTGAGATAAATCCATAGAATGCACCTCTTATATAACTGGTGTTTCCGGAGATGGCTCTACATTACCATCTCCAATTCTTCATCCGCTTCCTCCCCTATAAAGATACCTTCTTCTCCGTGAATTTCTTCCCGGGGGATTTTTTTATTCATTGCCCGTTCAATTCTCTGTAGTATCTGTTCCTTGCGGTCATTAAAGAAGCCGGTAAAATCATCTTTATAGAGGTATTCCGGATTAAGAGCATGGGATTTCAAAATATTCAGGAATTCTTCGTCGCTTACACCAGCATGTTTTTTGATTTTGGCCAAGTATTTACTTGGCGCATCACCACTGACAATACGGTTAGTACGGGCATACAAAGGAGTTTTGTTAATAATACAGTTATAATCGCTCTTGGGAATACCATTCTTTTCACACCAGGATACAGGGAAAATATGATGAATATCAATCGACTCAGAAAAGTAGGTGGTGAAATCAATGCCGGTGGCAGAAAGCCAGTCTTTCGTATTGTCATCCATTAATAAAGCATATATCCCTTTATAGGCGGCACTGTTCCTTGTCCGTAATGTATGCAAGCGTGATGGTGAGAAGTTGGCATCATATACTGTTTTGGGTTCAGGCCCGTTGTTTTCAATCCACTCAACAACCTGGGGCAAATCAAGAGCGTAACGGGTTTCATTTGCTGACCCATACAGTTCTCCAAAAACCCCACACCAATACCATTGCATTAACTTCTTTTTGTAACCGATGTTATCTATTCTATCGCCCAAAACTGCTAGAATGGCCGCCATAGGAATTAACTGGGTATTATAGGGTAAATCACGGGCAGTAAAAATGTGATTTTCCAAAAGAATTTTCGAAGCTTTTATAAAGCCCTGGGCAACCGGTTCTCTATACTCTTTATAATCTTGAAGTGATAAACTAAGCATATCCTTACGTTTACAAGTGATCGCCGGCAATTCGTCTTCTGGTACATTTTCCCGTTCTCTATTTTTTCGATTATAGTAAGTCGCCAATAGAGTAATAGCCTGGATAAAATCAGTATTACTGACATTGGAAAGCAATTTATAGTCATTAAATCGTGACTTAATATTCTCCCAATCCCGTTTTAAATCAAAATCATCCGCAGCATAAGTGGCGGTCAATAATTCAAAGGCATTAAGGGGGACTCCGCCAGTATTGACTTTTTCAAAAACTTGACATACAGCTTCTTTGGGGTTCTCTTTTTTAAGAATAATTACGGGTAACATATATCTCCAAAAATTATTGATGATTTTTTTCTCAAATATATCCCAGAATCTTGACTTCTCCCGGTCATATTGCCAGTATTCATTGAATTCGCTTCTCCAGGTACTATAATCATCAATCATGCTAACGGGATACATTAAATTCTTATATTCATATTCTTTCTCTGATAAGTCAAGTACAATGCGGCGGCCAAAATCTTCCCTAATCTGTTTTGTTTCATTAAGAGAAATAATCGCCTCTTCCAAATCATAATTATCATCCAAGGCCTTAACCATATCAATATAATACCAGCGTTTAATCTCATAGTTTTTTTCATTTCTAGTAGTGACAATCTCGTTGTTAATGATTGTTTGGTATAAGGAAGTTATGCGTTGCTGGCCATCAAGGATTAGAAGTTCGGGTTTTACTTCATTCTCGAGTTTTACCCCTTCCACCGGCTTCGTTTTAAACCTTACATCTTCATTTCCTGTTTCCAGCAGCATAATAGCACCAATTGGAAATGACTTGGCTACACTGGCAAGGATACCTTTAATCCGGTTGTCATCCCAGACCCAACCTCTCTGGAAATCCGGCAATTGTATTTTGCCGTTATGTACGTCTTTCAGTATTTCAAATAAGCTTCTTTTGGTGGAATCGAAAGATTCCATAACCATCACCTCAATTTTCTTATTTCTGTTCTTTGTTAACCACAAACCCTATGATATATAAACATTCTCATTATGCCACCGGATATATTCTTTTGTCGGGAGTTCAAGTTTATTCCGAGGTAAAACCAGCAAATTCTTGCCATGCATTTTATAATACTCCCGGCCGTTGCCATAGTCCTCCTTTATTCTCTTACTTACCTCTATTCTATAATCTTCCGTTATNGTCATATAACCCCGGTCAAATAATGTATGTAGATCTTCTCTTAATAATAGACCATTGTTCACGACGTGGGGTCCATTCTGCGAGTAAGGTTTAATATGTGCAGCATTTAACACCGGAAGAGTACGCTCTCCAGTGAAAGCACAGCGTCGATTATAAGCTTCGGTGACAAGAACACGGAAGGCCCCTTGTCCAAGGCGAGGACGGATCAGGTATTCTTTACCGTAACGTTCTTTTGATTCTGAT
>JGI24713J26584_10002632_pt1 | contig 12234 bp, 11 predicted proteins | sample BioPla4DNA1_FD_26584 | JGI IMG/M metagenome (IMG submission 26584) | reverse complement strand
ATTAAAATATATTTTATTTTATAGAAAAGTATGTAAATATTCTAAAAAAAGATGTATAATTAAATATGTATACCAAATTCTTCAAAAATTTGCATTATCTTACATAATATTTCATTGGAGTGTGAGTACCTTGGAAACAAAAAATCTATCCACAGTAAAAAACAAAAAAAGTATTGCTACTGCTATGCTTTTTGCCATTGCAATTATCATAGTCCTTTTATCTGCAGTAATTGGATTTACAACTTACCATATTTCAAAACGCTCCCTAATTGAAACAGCGGAGGAAATGCTCTATAACAAGGCGATGGATTCTGCAAATCTAGTAGATGCAAGGATTAATTGTATATTTCTTCCATCAAGTCCTTAGGTTTTAACGAAGTACTTGGTGATCCAGAAATAGAGCTGGCTGAAAAATTTAAAATCCTAGAGAAGGAAAAAGATAGATTAGGACTAAACAGTATTGGGATTTCAGACTTAAGTGGAAATCTAGTCTTAGATGACGGTACTAGGGTAGACGTAAGCAAATATGATTATTTTTTAGAAGCCAGCATAGGCTATTCCTACTTTTCTGAACCCTTCTACAACGACATTACCAATGCCCTGGAAGTAGCCATAGCAACTCCCCTATACCATAACAANAGNGCAGTAGGGGCCATAATAGGTTTTAATNATGCAAATGAATTCTATAAACTGGCTAACGATATTAGGGTTGGGAAATCTGGCTTCGCCTATATCTTAAATAATGTGGCAGATGCTGTATCCCATCCAACTATTGCAGTAGATTCAACTACCAATGCCACTATTGGTACTGTAGATGGGGCAACTGGAGCCACCTATAGTCAAAATCTTATAAACTTTACCTCTCTAATAAATAGGGTATCGGAAGGCTCAATGGAAGAAGTTAATAGGATTATAGAAAATGTCCTAAATAAAGTGCCTGGAACTGGTAAATTTGAAGAACTGGGAGTAATGAAGTATATTGGATATGCCCCTATCCTGTCTAAGGGCTGGACTGTAGTAGTCACCATCGATGAAAGCGATATTTTAAGCAGCATAAAAACAATGGAAACTTCCATATTGTTAATTAGCAGTATTGCCTTGGTCTTGGCTTTAATAGCTTCATACTTTATGAACCGCAGGATTACAAAGAAAATTGTAGACATAAGCAACAAGACTAGAAACTTAGCTGAACTAGACCTAAGCTTTACCTTAGATGAAAGGGTATTAAACAGGGAAGATGAGCTAGGAGTCATGGCAAAATCTATCCAAAGAGTAATCGACAGCATAAAGAACTTTGCCCATGAAACCCAGCAGTCCTCCCAGGCTGTAGCTGCCTCATCTGAGGAGCTAGTAGCTATTACCGAGGAAACAGCAGCAACTTCCACTGCCATTGCAGAGTCCTCCAACGATATTAATGAAAAATCTAAGAAACAATTGGAGGAAATGGAAAAGGTTAATCTAGAAATGCTAAATGTTAAAGAGCAGTTCAATTACACCTTAGAGGAGAGCAGAAATGCTGAAGTCCTAAGTAAAAAGGCCCTAGACAGTACAGTTAAAGGTAAAGAGGTCATAGAAGAAGTCATAGTCCAAATGGACAATATAAAATCAAGTACAAATAAGGTTCAAAACTCCTTAGAAAATATCAGAAACGCATCCATTAAAATGGATGAAATCCTAGTAGTCATAGAAAACATAGCAGAGCAGACAAATCTACTTGCTTTAAATGCAGCCATAGAAGCTGCAAGGGCTGGAGAAGCTGGCCGTGGTTTTGCCGTGGTTGCAGATGAAATAAGGAAGCTGGCAGACCAAACTATGCATTCAACTGAGGAAATCAACAACATAATTAAGAACAACCACAATATGATAGCCATTGCCAACGAAAATATGGAATACAGCAACAGAGAAGTAGATATGGGCATTGAAAAGGTCAATATTACTAAGGAAACCTTTGATGAACTGGCCAGGATAATAGAAGATATGAATTTAAACATGGTAAAAAGCATAGAAGCCATAAATGCAGTAGCTGTAAGCATCGACAAATCAGCGGTTTCCGTAGAAAATGCAGAAAACTTGTCTAAGGAAGTAACTAAGCAAATAGAAAACATAACCATTGCCACCGATGAGCAGATGGCTGCCATGGAGCAAATCACCGCCGCTGCCGATGACCTGGCAAAATTAGCAGACGATTTACAAGGAATATTTAGCAATATTAAATTTTAATGATAAAATAAAGCTTTCGCCAAAGCGAAAGCTTTATTTTTTATCTGGCACAAACCTATGGACCCTTTCTTCCCCCCTAAGGACCCTAAGGCCTCCCATGGCCAATGCCTCCAATTCATTTTCACCAGGAACTATTATTACCTTAGAAATAAACTTAACCCTTTCCTCTATCCAGCCAGTTAACAGTTTTGAATAGGCCATGCCTCCAGTTAATATAATCCCATCTACCTGGCCGTTGACTACTGTAGCCAACTGGCCAATACTCTTGGCCACCTGGTAGGCCAGAGCCTCATAAACAAGCTTTGCATATTCATCCCCATCTTCAATCATCTTCTCTACTTCCCTTGCATCATTGGTGCCTAAGTAGGATACCAGGCCTCCCTTGCCCCTCAATAGCTTTGCCACAGTAGCCTTATCATTCTTATAGCAGAACTCCATCAAGGCACTGCTTGGTAAAACCCCTGCCCTTTCAGGAGAAAAAGCCCCTTCGTCATCAGAAACAATATCTACCATCCTGCCTTTTCTGTGGATGCTAATAGACAGGCCTCCACCTAGATGGGCCACTATTAAATTTAAATCAGTATAGTTTTTCCCCAGGGACTTGGCCACCTTAATGGCTGAGGCCCTCATATTTAAGGCATGGATTAGGCTTCTTCTTTCTATTTCCTTGACCCCCGATAATCTGGCTATATCCTCTAATTCATCAGTAGATACTGCATCATAGATTAGGGCATCAATGCCTAGTTTCTTGCTTAGTTCATAGGCAATTATGCCACCAAGGTTTGAGGCGTGGTGAATCATTGGGTCGTTTTTAAGCTTATCTACCAGGACTTCATCTACTAAGTAGGCTCCTGACTCTAAGGGGGCTACAGGCCCTCCCCTGCCAACAACAATATTTAATTCTTCAAGCTTAATATTATTTTTTTCTAAACTATCTACTATCCTCTCATACCTCATCTCATACTGGTCATATATGGAAGGATACTTTTCCAGCTCTTCCGCTGTATGGTCTATACTATACCTAAATACTAGGTCCTCATCCTCATAAACTGCTATCTTGGTAGAAGTGGAACCGGGATTTATAGCCAATACCTTATACATCTTTACACCTCCTAAGATGTTGCTGCTGCTAGGGCAAGGGATAAGAATTTTTCTTCGGCACTAGAGCCCCGAGATGTTAAAATTATAGGAACCTTGGCCCCTACAACAATACCTGCCATCTTGCCCTTGGCAGAATAGATCAAGGCTTTTCCTAAAACGTTTCCAGTAGTAATATCTGGTACAACCAGTACATCCACGTCTCCTGCCACTTGGCTTTCATAGCCCTTTATCTTGGCTGCTTCCTCATATATGGCTAAGTCATAGGATATGGGGCCTTCCACTATACAGTTTTTAATCTCCCCATTTATATTCATCTCTTTTAATTTGTCTCCATCTACAGTTTCAGGCATCTTTGGATTAACCTTTTCAACAGCTGCCAGTACCCCTACCTTGGGCCTTTCATAGCCTAATTTAAGTAAGGTCTCTACTGCATTATTTATTATCTCCTTCTTTTGGTCTAGGGTTGGATACATTACCATTCCACCATCGGTGGCCACTAAGAGTTTATGATAGGTAGGTACTTCAACAATGGCCACATGAGACATAAGCCTTCCTTGGCCCAAGCCCCTTTCCTTATCTACAACAGCTTTTAAAATCCCTGCAGTGTCTATTTTCCCCTTCATTAGAAAGTCTGCCTTATTTTCCCTTACAAGTTCTACTGCCTTGTAGGCGGCCTTGCTGCTATCTGGTTCATTGGCTATTTCGTATTCACCGGTGGCATTCAGGTCTTTTAGTAGTTCCCTTATCTTTCCTTCGTCTCCTACTAATATGGCCTTCACTATTCCCTCCTTTTCTGCATGTAGTACTGCTTCTAAGGCATGCCTATCCTCTGCTGCAACTAAGGCTACTGTCCTTTTAGCCGGTAGTCCTTTTACCTTTTCAACCATTTCATCAAAGTTTCTTAGCACCAATGTAATACCCCCTATTCAAAGTATTTTAAAAAAGCCTATTTCAATAAGTTCAAAGTAAATGATGATTAAATTTTATATCATTTTTCCACAATAATCCATCCTAATTTTTAATTTTATTTCTTATCCCATGATTAAAAATTTGCCAAAAGTGGTAATATATTTGTATTTATGCGAAAGATAAATATTAATAAGAGGGGAAAATTATGAAAGAAGGAAAGATAAAAAATTTTAAACTATATAGGCTTATGGTATTTGGAGTTTTAATCTTAGCATATATGGCTGTATTCTTCCATAGGTTGGCAGTAGGTATTGTAAGGGAGGATTTAATAAGGAATTCAACATGTCCAATATTGACTTTGCCAACTTAAGCTCTACTTACTTTTATGCCTATATGCTAATGCAGATTCCTTCAGGGATTCTGGCAGACTATCCTCTACTGCTTTGCAGCTGTTGTCATAGGCTTTGTATCAATCTTCCTAGTCAAGGAGACAAATTGTAAAAATATATATGAGTAAAGATAAGCTTCTGCCAAAATGGCAGAAGCTTTATCTTAACTTTTCAAGGAGGGTTCCTACTCCTTTACCTAATTCTATGTCTATATTGCATCTAACTAAGGTCCTTTCAATGGCAGATACAACGGATACTAAGAAATGCTCATCTATATTGCCCATATGGCCAAACCTAAACATCTTGCCAGCATATGGGCCTAAACCTCCTGCAACTACTGCCCCTTCCTCAGCTAGTATCCTTCTAAATTCTACATCATCTATGCCATCCATATACAGGGCGTTGGATAAGGTAACTGCCCTATGGTCCTTCTTAGCTAAAAGCTTGAAACCTAGGGCTTCCAAAGCTGCCTGTGCTGCCCTACCATATTTTATATGCCTCTTATACCTGTTTTCTAGTCCTTCTTCTTTGATAATATTTATAGACTCCTTCAAGGCCCAGATTAGGTTTACTGCAGGAGTTGCAAAGTATTTAGAGGGATCATTCATGATAGGTATCCATTTTTCAAAATCTATATAGTAGTCTGCTATGGTTCCCAGGGACTTTCTCCTCTCTAAGGCCTTTTCATTGGCCCATAGGATAGCTAAGCCTGGGCATACGCCAAAGGCCTTTTGTGAACCAGTTAAAAGGATATCTATGTTCATGGCATTTACCTTTTCTTCTTCACCAGCAGTAGCACATACTCCGTCAACTATATAAATAGTATCTGGGAATTTCTTCATCATCTGGCCGATTTCAGCTATGGGTGCTGCTACTCCTGTAGAAGTATCTACATGGGTTACAGTTATGGCATGGAAGTGCTTTTCAGACAATTTCTTTTCTATATCTTCTACGGGAACAATCTCGCCCCATTCAGCCTGCAAGACTTCTACATTGATTCCCCTTCTTTCACAGATTTCTATAAACCTGTTTCCAAAGAATCCATGGGATACGATGAGAACATTGTCTCCACCCTTCAATGTATTGGCTATGGCCATTTCCATTGCCATGGTTCCAGTACCAGCTATGACAAATACTTCTCCTGTAGCATCCCACATCTCCTTCATGTCATCCAGCAGCTCTTTGTAGTCCTTTACAAAATCAGGATCACCAAAGGCAACGGTTTCCCTGCCCATTTGGTCCTGTATACTCCTTGCCACAGGTGTTGGGCCTGGAATTGCCACTAATTTCTTAGCCATTTTATCTCCCCCTTTTTATATTCTATCTAAATTATACACCATCTTAGGCTAGATTAAAAGTTTCGCCCAGAATGACAAAATGTCACCCTGAGCGAAAAATGTTAACCTATGGTATTAGTATTACTTGGCCTGGGAATATTAGGTGAGGATTCTTAAGCTTGTTGTATTCAGCCAATACTTCCCATGTAGTATTGAATTTCTCTGCAATCTTCCACAACACGTCTCCAGGTACTACCACATACTTTTCTGGTTCTGGCTCATATACGACAATTCTACCTTCAACCTTTGGCTCTACTTCCTTAACTTCTTCAAAATGCTCAATTAAGACATCAGATAGGAGGCCTCCTTCTGCCAGGAAGGGCTTATTTTCAAACATGGTATAACCGTCTCCACCCTCTGCCATAAAATCATTGGTAACCAGGGTGTATTTCTTGTCTAAGACTAGGGGCTCTCCCCCTACTAGTATTTCAACTATTCTCTCTCCCTCAGGCCTGCTAGGATCAAATTTATAAGTCATTCCAGATACATGTGGGAAATGGCCTGCCTGTTCAGGATAAAGGTTGACTCCATGTTCCATAGCAGCTAGGATTTCCTCTCCAGTAACTTCTATAACTGCTAAGGTATTGGTAAATGGGAAGGCTGTTAAGATATCCTTGATTTTTACCTCTCCAGCTGGTATGGAAGCTCTTATGCCTCCACCGTTGGTCATGGCAATATCTGCCCCTGTTGACTTCCTCATGACATCAGTGATTAAGTTGCCTAAGTTTGTCTCTCCAGTTCTAACATTGGCCCTTTCTCCATCTAAGTCTACCTTGGTAACCCCTACAACTACATCTGTTACCTCTTCATTTCTTTCCTTTATCTTTCTTATTTCTTCTTCTATTTCTGCATCTGGTTCTAAGTCTTGAAGTTCTTCAGTATTGATTAACCTTGCCTCCTTCTTAACTACCTTTCCACCTTCTATTTCTAAGTCTACTATACCGATATTGCTCAAATAATTTCCTGTTTGGACTAAGAGGGTATCTCCTATTACTTCATTTAGCTCTTCATGGCTATGGCCATCGATGATTAAATCTATGCCTTCCACCTTTTCTGCTACTTCCTTGGAAGTGGTCTCTGCAGTACCTTCAATGCCAAGATGGACCAGGGCAATGATTACATCCACTTCCTGCTCTTTCAATTCCTTAACCATCTTTTCTGCAACTAAGACTGGATTTTCAAACTTGATTCCCTCAGTGTTTTTAGGATGGGATTTGTACTTGGTCTCTTCAGTACTTAGGCCGAATATGCCCACCTTAAAACCGTCAAATTCTATTATGGTATAAGGCTCAAAGTCTGAACTTCCATCTGCTTCCTTTACTATATTGGCTCCTAAAATTGGGAATTCTGCCATGTCCCTTAGTTCTAAAAGTCTCTCATAGCCGTAGTTAAAATCGTGGTTGCCAGGAGTCATGGCATCGAAGCCTAGTAGGTTCATCAGATTAATCATGGCTTCCCCTTGAGAAATATTGATGTCAATAGTTCCATGGAGAACGTCTCCTGCGTCTAGTAAAAGCAGGTTTTCATTTTCTCCCCTTAGCTGGTCTAACTTGGCCTTAAACTTGCCAAAGCCCATGGCTCCTTCCCTTTCATCAGGAGATATTCTCCCATGAACATCGTTTACATGGACTATGGTAAGCTTAGTTGCTTCTTCTGCAAAAGCCTTAGTCCATGTACCAACCAATACCCCTAAGACTAGGACCAAAGACAAAAACAAGCTGAAAATTTTTTTGTAATTTAATCTCATACATAACCCCCCTTATTTTTTCTCACCCTTATCTTACCCAATACACTTTATTTATAACTTATTCTAGAAATATTTAAAAAATCCTTCTGAATTAGTTCACAATTCAATATACAAAATCCACAATTATTAGGGCCAGCTTTGGAGAATATACACAAAAATGACAAACCCTTGTAGGATTTGNATTTTGTATTTGTATAGTTTTTCAGTGCCTTTACAATGTCAATCATCTTATATGACTGTCAATTGGTTACAGTTTTACCTGGGAAACTATTTTACCTAATCTTTCAGATATATCCTTATTCTTCTCTATAATAGTATTTATTTCATTTATGGCATTAACTATATTAATATTCTTCTCTGCAACATTAGTAGTTGATATGGTAGACTGTTCTACAGTAACAGTAATATCCCTCATAGACATGGATATCTCATTTACTGCCTTGGCCAGCTCCTCAGTAGTAGTGTGTAAGTCTGAAATTAATTGGTTTAAATATGCCCCATCTTCCTTGTACTGATTAACGGCTTCAACCATAATTTCATAATCCTTAACTACATCTTTTTCCATGAAGTTCATTACCATGGCTATCTTGTCCCTCAATTCCTCTACCGCTGCAGTTATGCTCTCTGTAACAGCTTGAATTTCTCCTACTGTTTCATTGGAGCTTTCTGCCAGTTTCCTGATTTCATCTGCAACCACAGCAAAGCCCCTGCCTGATTCTCCTGCCCTTGCAGCTTCTATGGCAGCGTTTAAGGATAAAAGTGAAGTTTGCTCGGAGATTTGAAGTATGGCATTGGATAAGATATTAATCTTTTCTACTTCCCTAGAAGCATTAATGGCCTTCTCTATCTCTTTCCTTGCACTAGTATATAAATCCATGGACTTGTCTTTTGCCTGTACAAATTGCTCCCTTAACTCATCGGCCCTCTTGCTTATTTCACTGGAAGCATTGGCACCACCTTCCATCCTCATAACAAAGTCTTCTATGGACTTTTCTATATTATCAGAGGATTGGTCAATGGCAATGGCTGAAGCTGAGGTTTCTTCCATACCAGCAGACAATTCTTCAGTGGTAGCAGAAGTGTCCTCTGCCTGTTCCAATAAGTAATTGATCTTCTGCAAGGTTTCATCATGTATCTGCTGATTTAAGCTAACAGATTCATCAACGCTCTGCATGAATTCCTTCAATTTATTGATAATTAAATTGAAAGACCTATATAACTGTCCCAGTTCGTCTACCCTATTTAACCGGCCTTCATCAATTGATATAGATAAGTCTAGATTTGAAATATCCTCTGCAATTTTGACAGATTCTGCAATAGGCCTAGTTACAGAATTTGATAAATAAGATGAAATTACGAAAGAAACTACCAATACAAGTATTATGGCTCCAAAGGTCAAAGTAATGACCCCATTGATACTGCCCATTACATTTTCCTTATCTATGGCCACTCCAACCTTCCAGCCTGAATCCCCTACATCTCCAAAATAAAACAGCCTGTCAACTCCATCGAAGTCCTTTACTGTCCTATTTTCAAGGGACAAGCCTTCACTGTCCATTATTTGAGTCAGCTTGTTGTCTAGTATTTCACTGATATTAATAAATCCCTTTTCTGGGTCCGGATTAAAGCTTGGATTTATATGGGTTACAATATTGCCTTTATTATCTACTAAAAAGGCATAGGAATTTTCTCCATAATCCCCCTTATTGGTAAGGTCTACTAGGTAATTAATGTAGATATCAGTGGATATGGCTCCCCTTCTAAAGGATTTTGTTGTAAACTGCTTAGATATGGTAATTACCATGTCTCCAGTAATGGCATCTATATAGGGTTCAGTAATATAGAAGTCATCTGTAGCCATGGCTCCAATATACCAGGGCCTAGCAGTAGGATCAAAATCCATAGGTACATCAGTACCTACTGGAAAGTAGTGGTCCTTATTGCTATAGCCTATATAGTAGAGATTATCTGGATATTTGTTTGTAATCTCTGTCATAAGGCCTACCATGTAATCTGGTTCGTGATTATCATTGTATAATATTGCATCTAAGGTGGTTCCCAAAAGGTTTTTTTGTAATTCTATCCACTGGTTCATTTCCTGTGCAGTTCTTTGGGCCTGTAGTTGAACCCTTTGATTTTCTGCTTCCTTAAGCCTAGTAATAGATAAGCTGTAGTTAATAATCGACAAAGATACTACAGAAATGATACAAATAATCACAGAAGATAACAAAAGTTTACCCTTTAGCTTCATAGGTACCTCCCCATTTCATATTTTTTACAAACTTCTCCCAAATACTCCCACAACTTACAAATTATAATTACAGATTTATAAATTAAGTATAACATTATTGGAATTAAATTGCAATTTCTAAGGTCTCGTTATATTCTAGTCAAGAGAAATATATCAAAAGGCCTATCTATGCTAAAAAAGTAAGAATTCTGGTCCAAAATGTATTTTTCCCGGGAAATATATCGAATCAAAAAATTTTAAAATTACAATAGTAAATTTTGCCCTCCTATTCTATGTAATAAGTGAAAGGTCACAAAAGGCCTAAAACTAAAGGGGAGGTGAAATAATGGCTATTGGAAACATAAAGGAAAAGACTACCTTAAGGCTTGAATTGGACGGGGGAGTAGTAGACGGCAAGCAAAAGCTCATACCAAGATCCTTCTCACAAATCAAGACTACTGCCAGCGATGAAGAGCTTTACAACACAGCAACTGCCATAGCAAGCCTTCAAAACAAGAATTTAATGGGAGTTAAGAAAATCGAAGTCTCATCATTGTGGGAAGAATAATACCAATGGACAATTCTCAATTAATTAAATGGAAGGGGGTGAAAGAATGGAAAATAGAAAGCTAGAATTGGAATTCCTAAATGAAGCAGGAAAGAAATTTGTCATTTCCATAGATGATCCCAGGGAGGATTTGACAGGAGAAGAAGTAGGCCAAGCCATGGCAGATATAATAGCCAATAACGTCTTTGTATCTTCCATGATGGACTTGGTTGAAGCCAAAGAAGCAAGGATAGTCACCACAACTATAGAAAAGCTTGAAATTTAATTAGAGGGGCAAATGCCCCTTTTTTAGTGCTTAAACTTATATAAGCCTTCTTTTAACTCCTTGGCCAGTTGAGCCAGTACTATGCTGGATTCTGCAATTTCAGCTAAGGAAACTGTCTGTTCCCCTACAGGAATTAACTAGTAAATTTTCTTAGTCCAATCTATTTATTTTATATAGGCATAGGGAGGTGGAAGGATGGAAGAAATATATACTAGTATAGCTAATCTTGGTTTTCCCATAGTCTTATCCATATACCTATTGGTGAGGATAGAGGGAAAGCTAAATCAGCTATCTGAAAGTATATTGGAATTATCCAAGACCATAGCAGCACAAAAATAGGGTAAAGCAAATGCTTTACCCTACTTTTACCTTGGTATACAGATTACCTGACCTATTTGTAGGTTGTTTGGATTAACATTTGGATTTGCCCTCATAATGGCTTCTACAGTAGTGTTGAACCTTATAGCCAATAGATAGAAAGTATCCCCTGCCCTTATAGTATAGGGAGTAGTCCCTGGAGGACAAGTGCTGGGTGGCGGAGTAACACAATTTACCCCAAGTGCAGTCCAGGTCCTTATACCTACTATTCCATCTGGAACTAGGTTTCTACTTCTTTGGAAGGCAATTACTGCAGCCTGTGTCCTATTTCCAAAAATACCGTCTATTGGTCCCGGATCAAAGCCTGCATTTCTCAAAAGCTGTTGAAGGCGGGTAACATCAGGACCCCTACTGCCCATAGATAAAGTAGGACAATTACTTGGGCCAGGTCCTGGGGAAGGTACACAGATAACTTGACCTATAAACAATCTATTTGGATCTACTCCTGGATTAGCAGCAATTATAGCATCTACAGATACCCCAAAGGTTCTAGCAATGGAAAAGAATGTATCCCCTTGTCTTATGGTATATGGCATAGAATTTGGGGGACAATGTTGCATATTACTAACCATAGGTTTTCCTCCTTTTTCAAATTTGTGGCTTAGTATAATATATTCAAATGAATTTTTTTGGTTACGATGACTTATTAAAAGTCACTAAGTTTTTTCTTTTCCTTGATTTTAAACATATGTTCTGGTATAATCTGCTTAAGAGACAGAACATTAGTTTTGCTTACAAAAGACAATTTAGGTATTGGGAGGATGAATTGCTATGGAAGATATTCTAAAAGACGGCTTAGTAGCTTTTTTGCCAAAATATATAGACTTAAAGGGGAATTGTACTATTATCTATGGAAGGGATGCTAGAAAATTAGTAGTGGAAAAATCCATTAAAACCGTCATTAGGCTAATAGCCAAATACTATATGCTGGACTTAAACGAGGCAAAGAAAAGATATAAGCCCCTAATATCTTCATCAAACTTAATACCTATAGCCTTAAGCAAATCAGATGTATTTGTACCCATAAAGACTAGAAAGCCCATGTATAAAAACGACGGTGCCTTTGGATATGTAAATATTAAATATATCA
>JGI24713J26584_10002621_pt1 | contig 12255 bp, 14 predicted proteins | sample BioPla4DNA1_FD_26584 | JGI IMG/M metagenome (IMG submission 26584) | reverse complement strand
AAAGCTGTTATGGGGGATAGGATTGGTTATCTGTCAGCAGGAAGTGAAATAAAAATTTAAAGCAGGTAAAATACAATTAAAGCGGTAAAATGCAATTAAAGCAGGTAAAATACAATTAAAGCGGTAAAATACAATTAAAGCGGTAAAATACAAGTAAGTTCAAAATTAAGCACAACAAAATTATAAGAAAAAGGGGAGCTAAGATTATGAGTGAAAAATGTAATCAAGGTTGTGGCAGTTGCACAGAGAACTGTGCAGAAATAAAAGAAAATGCAGAACAAGAAAGAAATGCAAANTTAAAAGAAAATGCAAAATCTAAAGAAAAGCACAATGATTTTTCCGAAAAACCCCATGAAATGAGCAGAATCAAAAAAGTTATNGGGATTGTAAGCGGTAAGGGAGGTGTGGGTAAATCCCTGGTAACCTCCATGCTTGCAGTTACAATGAAAAGGCTGGGTTATAACAGCGCTGTTTTAGATGCGGACGTTACAGGACCTTCAATTCCAAAAGCCTTTGGTATCAAAGAAAAAGCATCAGGCTGTGAATTTGGACTGTTCCCTGTTAAAACCAAGACAGGTATTGATATCATGTCCATTAATTTACTTTTAGAAAATGATACCGATCCTGTGGTGTGGAGAGGACCTATAATTGGCAATACAGTAAAGCAGTTCTGGACGGATGTTATATGGAGTGATGTGGATTTTATGTTCATTGATATGCCCCCGGGAACCGGCGATGTACCTCTTACGGTGTTTCAGTCCATTGCCGTTGACGGGATTATCATTGTTACTTCGCCCCAGGAACTGGTATCAATGATTGTATCAAAAGCAGTTAAAATGGCTGAGCTTATGCATATTTCTATCATTGGTCTGGTGGAGAATATGTCCTATTTTAAATGTCCGGACTGTGGCGGCAAACACAAAATTTTTGGGGACAGCCATATTGACGAAATTGCCCAAAAGCACAATTTAAAGGTGCTTGCAAAAATTCCAATTGATCCGAAGATCTCTGCTGCCTGTGATAAAGGCATGATAGAGCTATTTGAGGGCAATTGGCTTGACCCTGTTGCAAAGATATTAGGGGGTTAATGTAGTATGCTGATAGATAGTGCTTACATCATAAGGTGTAGGTACTATTTATTTTTACATATAAAGAAAAAAGTATAGGCAGATAAAAATACTGCGTTCCCGTTGAACTTGCGACGGACCGGCAAATATCATCTCCCGCAAAACTATACAATATACTATTGTTTTAATTCTTCATGGCGCTTAATTTTTTTTGTTGTTGTTTTAATAAACTCCTCTTCCTGAATGCTGATTTCCTTAACATGTTTATAACTTACCAGAGCATTATTTACATTTCTAACCTCTTTTTCAATAATCTTTTCCACAGATTCATCCGGGATAAGGTTATTTTCTTTATCTTCTTTTATTTTGTCGATATCGGGAACTATTTTTACACATATTACTGTATCGCCGTCAGACTGGCCTTTTCCATAAACCAAAGACTCCTTGATATACGGGCTTCTGTTTAACAAAGTTTCTATTTCCTCAGGGAAAACATTTTTTCCGTTTCCGGTGATAATTACGTTCTTTTTGCGTCCGGTAATATGAAGGAATCCGTCTTCATCGAGAAAACCGCTGTCACCTGTGTAAAACCATCCGTCCCTGATAGCTTCTTTTGTGGCCTCAGAATTTTCGTAATAGCCCAGCATAACATTTCCGCCTTTACACTTAATTTCACCGATGCCGTCTTCATCAGGACTGTCAATTTCAACCCGGACATTTGGAAGTGGCAGTCCGGCAGCCTCATCTTTATAGTAAACATCANGGTTTAGTGCAACTATAGGAGCACATTCAGTAAGACCATATCCTTGTATTAATGATATACCAAGTTCCCTAAACCCCTTAGCTATCTGAGGGTCAATACCTGCAGCACCGCTGATTAGCAGCCTTATATGCCCGCCTAAAGCCTCATGAATTTCTTTGAATATTTTTTTNCGAATATCAATTCCAATTTTAGCTAAAGCATTGCTAAGCTTAATTGCAAACTTAATCTTTTTCTCTCCCTTTGATTTTATGGCCTTGTTCATTATTTGACGGTACATGGATTCAAAAATCAAAGGCACTCCCAACATAATTGTAGTCTTGGATTCTTTAAGGTTTTTAACTATATGACGTAATCCTTCACAATATGCAATGGTACAGCCCCTGTATATCTGACACAAAAAACCGCAGGTACATTCATAGGTGTGGTGAATAGGGAGCACTGATAAAAATGTATCCTTTTCATCAATATAAACCATGGAACACATACCTTTTAAATTTTCCACTATATTTTTGTGAGACAGCATAACAGCCTTGGCAGTGTCGGTAGTTCCAGAAGTAAAGAGAAGTATGCTCATTTCTTCAGCATCTATTTTTGTATCAATAAACTCACGTCTTCCTTCTTCTAAAAGTTTATGCCCCTTTTGTAAAAGTAAATGGAATGATAATATGTTTCCCTGGTTTTCTTCCCTGTCCATACTGATAAAATATCTTATGGAAGTGTCTTTTTCACAAAGAGGCTCTATTTTATCCCTGACACTGTCTGAGTAGATAATGGCATCTGCCTTAGAGCGTTTTAGAAGTAGTTCAATTTCGTTTGCAGGAAGTTCTTTATCTAAAGGCACAATAACCCCTGTCCCGTTTACAGCTGAAAGATATGTGATAGACCATTCATAGCGATTTTCACCTATTAGAGCAATTTTCTTATTTTTAAGTCCAAGGTCAATAAAAGCCGTTCCCATGGCGTCTACATCGGATTTATACTGTTTATATGATATGGGAAAATATTGGGATTTGCCCTTTGGTTTTGATAAAAAAGCCGCCTTGTCCCCGTATATCTCCGCACTGGAATTTAGCATATCCTTTAAATCCTTAATAGGTCTTACTTCATATAACTTACTGTTTTTCATTATAATTTTACCTCCACAAAATAGGTTGTACCCTAGTAAAGTTTTTCTGTAAAGCTTTAATAATAATTATTATACAATACTATCAGCAAAAAATCTTTAAAAAATGATTGGATTTATTTATTAGTATAAAATTATGCAAGTACTAAAAGTTATATACAAACCAAAAGTTTATCCAATCAAAGGAATTTTTACAGAAGATTTTATTTAAGGTTAATTTAAGGTTTATCTAAGGGTGGTTAAAGACACANATTTTATAATGTATTTGAGGTGATAAAAATGATACTCAAAATGAAAGGAATAAAAAAATCCTTTGGAAAAAAGAAAATATTCACCAATTTAAATATTGCACTTAAAAAGGGTGAGGTATTTGCCCTGATAGGTCCTAACGGCGTTGGAAAAACCACTCTTATGCGGATAATACTTGAGTGGGATAAGGATTTTGAAGGGGAGTATTTTAAAGAAGAGGGGGTTAAGATAGGGTATTCACCGGAAACCCCTGTGTTTCCGGAAATATTAACAGGCCGCAAGGTATTGGAATACTACATGGAAGTAAGGGAAATGAAAAAGTCCGTATACAGAAAAGAAAGTGTAAATTTAATGGAAAGAGTAGGTCTTGTACTTAGTAAAGATACATTGGTTAAAAATTATTCTAAAGGAATGAAGCAAAGGCTTGCAGTTGCCCAGTCCCTAATAGGAGACCCGGATATACTTTTACTGGACGAACCTTCTGCAGGGCAGGATTTTCTAGGTCAGCAGCAAATGCAGGATTTGATAGGGGAATTAAAAAAAGAAGGAAAGGCCATAATGCTAAACTCCCACCTGCTTTATGACGTGGAAAGGGTTGCGGACAGAGGGATTATCATAATGGATGAAAGTGTATATAGGGAATTTACAAAAGAGGATTTTAAAAGTACTACACTGGNGGATATGTTTATTGAAACGGCAAAGGAGGTAAAGCATGAAAGCTGTAATTAAACTGCATTTAAAAGAAAATATAAAGAAGAATTCNTTTATAATTTTTGGAATATTAGGAACCATAATAACACTTATAGTTTTGTTTCAGCTAGAGTTTAGTGTAAACGGGCTTCAGGCCACTTCAGACCATGCCGTTTACGGGATTCAATGGAAGATACTTTCTGTTATTGCGTCCTTAGCGGGTGTTTCCATATCCATGAATATTATATCAAATCACAGGCAGGGAACCAAAAGGGAACTCCTGAAACTGCACGGTTTGACTCTTGAAAAACAGTATTTAAGTTTAATTTCCGGGAATGTAATAGTTACTTCTTTAATGGCTTTGATTTTTTGTACAGGCATGTTTATTCAAATAATTATTAAAGGCGGGAACATAACTGTTTTAGGCTTTATAACCGCTGTATTTCTCTACCTCCTTACAATAATGACTTTAACGGTATTGGTATCACTGCTGACATTGATACTGCCCTCCGCTGTGGCTGCCCTTTTGGGGGTGTTGGCAGTTGCTTTAGGAAGCGTAAGAGGGACTTTACAGCTTTTAGTAGGAAATAAAGGCGGGATGTTTGGCAGTGTGGCAGGTTTTTTTCTAAAACTTATCCCCCCTCTTGACCAGTTTGGAAATCTAATCAGGGATTTTTTTATGTGGGAGTTTTTTGACCATGGGAAATTNTACTACGGCAAATTATTTGGCAGCTTGTTTTACCTGTGGGCTTTGATAGGAATTACGTACCTTACAGTCAAGGTGGTGGCGAGAAATGAAAACTAAATTAATTTATTTACTGACAGGAATAGTTTTAGTTTCAGGGATGTACTTTACCAAAACAGATGATATGGATAAAGATACCCTGGTATTAATAGAAAAGGCATTGGAAATAGATTCAAAGCTGGAATTGTGGCCAGGGTACAAACTTGGCAAATACCCTATAGATGTTAATTATGAAAATGTGGAATTTAGATACTTTAAAGGGGATATAATTGAAAAAAAACCTACTTTAGAAGTATTGGCATTTACCGCCTGGGTTGAAGAAGGGCAGCCTGTGGTTAAAGTACTGCCTGAATCAATGCTGAGTCAGGTTCTTAACGTTATGGGGAATATGAGCAGTGAGAAAATGGAATATCATTATATTAAAGCCCTTTTTCATGAAGGTTTTCATGCTTTTCAAATTGAAAGGGGCATTATATCAGATATAGATAGTTTTCAGGCAAATAATGAATTTGAAGCAAACAATATACATAAAACAAATAATTCACCTGAATTAAATCCCCATAGTGAAGATAATAAAGAAAATTCAAGTTCTTATGAAAAATTTTTAAATATACTGTACCTGCTGGATAATGACATTAAATNTCGTAAGCTGTGGACGGAAGAAGAGAAAAGTCTGATGGATTATTTTAAGAACAATAATAAAGAAGGCTGGGTGAAATGCCATAATAGAAGAGTAAAATATCTAAAAGAAGTTTTGGGGGATGATTTTGATTTTTATATTAAAATGGAAAATGACAGGGAGCTGGTGGAGGGGACAGCTCGGTACATAGAAGATAAAATTATGGACATTCTGACGGGAAAAGTTGACGAAATTTCCGTTAGTGTAATATACTCAAAAGGAGTTTCAAAATTTTATACCACAGGAAGAATAAAATGCCTGATTCTTGATAAGAACAGCAACTTTCAAGACAATGACTGGAAAGAAAACTTATTTAATTCTCAGAGTACATTAACGGATTTATTGATGCATCCTTATTAGCATATTTTCATTAATACATCTTTATTAATTACCAGTATATCTATTAGCACTTTTATTAGTGCATCTATTAATGTATCTACTAATGTATATATTGATGAATCTAATAATGCATCTTTATTTTTATCAATACATTGACAGATTTACTGCTTTACTATAAATTAAGGGAAAAGGGGTGAGCATTTGAAAGATACAATAATGATTGTTGACGACTCTAAAGAACTTAGAAAGGTTATAAAACTATATTTAGAGAATGCCGGCTATGAAACAATTGAAGCAGAAAACGGAAAAATGGCTTTGGAAATATTAAAAGAAAAAGATATATCCCTTATGATTCTTGATATAATGATGCCTGAGATGGACGGATTTGAAGTGCTGGATGCTTTAGGAGAGGACAGAAAATTTCCGGTTATATTTCTTTCTGCCAGGGGAAAAGTGGAGNACAAAATTAAAGGCCTTAATTTAGGCGGTGATGATTATATATCCAAGCCCTTTGATCCGGGTGAAGTTGTGGCAAGGGTTATGGCAGTCCTTCGCAGAAATCAAAGAAGTATGAAAAAACAAATAGTAGTGGGTTCCCTTAAATGGGATGTGGAAAACAGGGTGGTATATTTAAGGAGACAAAATTCTTGAGCTGAGGGCAAAGGAATATAAACTNCTTACATTGTTTATAGAGGCCGGGCAAGGTGTTTACCAAGCAGGAAATATATGAATATTTGTGGGATGAGCCGTATTTTCGAGATGACAACACCATAATGGTGCATATAAGCAATTTGAGGGATAAAATAGAAGGTGAACCCAACACCCCAAAAATTTTAACCATAAGGGGTTTGGGGTATATGATGGATGAAGGGTGTTGACATGGACAGGCGGAGGAATATTTTAAAAAATACATTTAAGTTTGCAGCTTCATTTATTGTTATAAATATTTTATTTTTATTTGTTGTAGTGGCGTTTGTGCTGTATTCTACTGCAGGAAAAAATATAAATTCCCTTGTTCCAATATCAAGGAAGGTAAATCCGGATGATTTAGACTGGGAAGCTATTAATGAAATTGGAGGCTGGGGCATTGTTGTAGATAATGAAGGAAATGTTGTAAAATCCTATTATCAAGAGGATGATAAAAAGAATTATACTTATATAGAACTTGTGGATTTATTTGATATAAGGCATAATGATAAAACCGCCTTTTCGTACGGTACCGTGGACGGTAATAAGCTTATTATAATATATCCCTCTTTGGTTTTTCAAAAGTACCCACCTTAAACATAGCAGCCGTGGGAAACGGATTTCCTTATTCAGAGGTACTTTTTATACTGGGAGGGGCTGTGTACATTTTTTTGATATATTTAATAATAAAAAGGCTTACCAGGAGATTAAAGCTTGAGTTTAATTTAATAAAGGCGGAAGAAAACAAAAGACAAAGTATGTTTTTAAGAGGGCTTGCCCATGATGTAAAAACTCCATTGTCAACAATTATTACTTATTCTAAAGCTTTAGAAGACGGGATTGTAAAGGAAAATGAAGTTGGGGATTATTATAAAGTTATTTATAGTAACGGGATAATTTTGAAAGAAAGGGTTGAAAATATGCTAAGCCTTACAACCTTAGGGGATGAAGGCATATTTTCAATTGAAGAAGGGGATGTACTGGAAGAAGTAAGGCGTTTTATAGGAGAAAATTATTCATGGTTTGTAAAAAATGATGCTTTTATAAATGTAGAAATAAGTGATGATGCTAAGTTTATCACCAAATATGACAAAAAGCTTTTTGCACGGGTACTGGAAAACTTACTTCAAAACAGAGTTTATCACAATAATAAACCTGTTAATATATTTGTTGAATGGGATAATAAAGACAAAATGCTTATTATATATGATGACGGTGTAGGGGTTCCGGAAAAAATCAGGGATTATATGTGGGACCCTATGGTAACAGGGGAAGAGAGCAGGACTGGAGAAAAACTGCGGGGTATCGGCCTTGCCAATGTAAAAAGGATTGTGGAACTTCATGGATGGGATATAGAATATGACGGTAAGTTTAAAATAAAGATAAAAAATGATATAAAGATAAAGAGACAAAAAAATAAAATAATAAAAAATAAAAAACGTAATAATAAAAAAACAACGTAAGAAGCAGTGTAAGACAAACATATTATTTTGACGGGGTGGTGTCTTTATGGATTTTAGTATGGAATTTAAATACAGTATGCCAACGCAAATATATTTTGGCAAAGATGTAATTTTAAAAAACAAAGAAGTATTTGGCAAAATAGGCAGCAGGGCTTTAATTGTTACAGGAAGGCGCTCTGCAAAAGAGAACGGTTCATATGATGATGTGGTAAAAGCCCTTTTAGAAACCGGAGTAGAGTATGTTCTTTTTGATGAGGTGGAGGAGAATCCTTCTTTAGAAACCATAGAAAAAGGAAGCAATATAGGAAAGGATTACAATGTTGACTTTGTAATTGGAATTGGGGGCGGTTCACCTATGGATGCTGCAAAAGCCATGGCTGTATTTATAAAAAACCCCCAAATCAATAAAAATAATATATTTGGCAGCGGGAAGCTAAACAGCATCCCCGTGGTGGCTGTGCCGACAACTGCAGGGACAGGCTCGGAAGTCACCCAATACAGCATAGTGACTTCTCATCAGGAAAAGACAAAGAAAAACTTAGGACAAAGCATATTTCCAAAAGTCGCTTTTATAGATTGTAAATATACATACAACCTGCCCTATGATATCACTGTAAATACTGCTATTGATGCCTTTACCCATTTAGTTGAAGGTTATCTGAACACAAACAGCACTTATATGTCAGATATCTATGGTGAAAAGGGTTTTGAGCTGTTTGGATACTGTTTTAAAAAATTAGTAGATAAGGATTTAGACCCGGAGTTTAGAAACAAAGTTATGATGGCATCAACTTTAGCCGGGGTACAAATTGCACAAACCGGTACATCCCTGCCTCATGGAATGGGATATCCCCTCACTTATTTTAAAGGGCTTCCCCACGGACTTGCCAATGGTGTTTTGACGGTGGAGTACTTAAAATCCTTTAAGAACAAGACAAAGATAGAAAGAATGTTAAGGTTTTTAGGTGTTGGCAGTTTAGAAGAATTAGAAGACATTCTCAAAAGATTAATAGATGTAAAAATAGACATAACGGAAGAGGAAATTTATGAATATTCAAAAAAATTAATGCTCAATAAAAAGAAATTGAAGAATCACCCGCAGGAAGTAGAACTTGAGGTTCTTGTAAACATTTACAGCAATAGTCTTTTGAAAAAATAATACGTTTTTATTGCCTGCGGATATAGCCGGAACGGTGTGCAGGTGCAACATTGCATATCCTCCTTACGGCTTCCTGCAGGTGATTTTTTGTTATTTCTTCCTGTCCTTGTCCGGCAGCAATTACTGCGGCTTCATTAAGTATTGTTTCAATTTGGGAACAGCTCAAATCCTCAAATTTAGAGGCTATCTCTTCAATTGATACATCTTGTGAAAATTTTTTGTCTTTAGAATGTATTTTTATCAGTTCAATTCTGGTTTTATAATCAGGGTAAGGAACGGTGTATTTTTTATCAAATCTTCCTGCACGCACCAAAGCTTCGTCAAGAGCCTGATAGTTATTAGTTGCAGCAATAACCATAACACCTTCCTCACGGGTAAATCCGTCCATCTCATTTAGCATTGCGGCAATAATTCTGTTGTTTTCTTTGTCGATTCCAGTTCCGGAAAAATAACGCTTTTCTCCTATTCCGTCAAATTCATCTATAAATATTATGCAGGGTTTGTTGGCTCGGGCTTTTCTAAAGAGGGCTTTGATTTTGGCAGGTCCTATGGACATAATTGCACTTTGAAAATCCGTAGCCTTGGTTGCAATGAAATTAACCTTGGCCTCCCCTGCTAATGCCCTTGCAAACAAAGTTTTTCCGTTTCCGGGGTCTCCTTCAAGTAAAATACCGTTTATGGGGCGTATACCCTTTGCCGCATACTTATGTGGGTTTTTTAATATGTTCACAGCCTGAAGCATATCTCTTTTTAAATCTTCCATGCCTGCCACATCTGAAAATTTGGTATTGTTATTGCGGATAACTTTAAATGTGTTTTTTCTAAAATCAAAAAGTTTATATAAGCCAAATATTATAATCCCAAAAAAGATGACATAAAAAATCATGTCTACAACTGTATATAAAATTGTATCCACATCTTCTTCTGAGGTAACTTTAACCCCGTTTAGGAGTAAAAACTCTTTAAAAGAATCTAATTCCGGATTGTCAGTATGATATTCTGTTTCCTCACAGTCTAAGCAGAATTTTACTTTATCACTTGCAATTTTGGCAGAAATCACATTGCCCTTTTCCACATGGTTGTAGAATTCAGGGTAGGGCATATATTGGGAGTTATCCTTTTCAAAATAAAAAGATATGCCGATGACCGCTGCAAGTATAACCATAGAAATAATCAGTATATTTTTTTTGTTTTTCATTTTGTTTCCCCTTTGTTTAAAATATATTCAAATTAAAAATTTATTTAAATTCAATTATAGCAAAAGCATTTATATTATTCAAAATTTTTGCTATAATACAATTTATAAATTTTATTCCAATATAAATATTTATTAACATCAACTTTAATACAAAAAAGCATAGGCATGATATAAGGAATTGCAGGGGGAGGATTATATTTGAATAAAGTTATTGAAGTACAGGGGTTAAAAAAACGCTATGGTGAAATTTATGCGGTTAAAGGAATTGATTTTTATGTTGAGAAAGGAAATTATTTGCATTTCTAGGACCAAACGGTGCGGGAAAAACCACCACCATTAACATGATTACAACAATGCTTCCAATGGATGAGGGCTTAATTCAAGTAAAAGGTTTTAAAGTAGGTGTTGATGATACTTCAATTAAAAAATGCATAGGCATTGTTTTTCAAGACAATTATCTGGATGAACTTTTGACGGTAAAGGAAAACTTGATGACAAGGGNAAGTTTATATGGAGGTACGAAGGCAGAAATAAAAGAGCGGGTGGAAAAGGCAATGGATGCGGTGAAAATTACTGATTTGGCAAACCGCTCGTATAGCAAACTGTCAGGCGGGCAACGCCGGCGCACTGCTATTGCACGGGCACTTGTTCACCGGCCTGACATTTTATTTCTGGATGAACCAACAACCGGTCTTGATCCTCAAACGCGTGANAATGTCTGGGAAACAATTCAGNACTTGCAAAAAAGTATGGGCATGACTGTATTTTTAACGACGCATTACATGGAAGAAGCAGCGCTGGCTGATTATGTGGTAGTTATAGACGATGGGATGATTGTTGCAAAAGGTACACCTGCAGAACTTAAAAGCCGGTATGCAACGGATACCCTGCGTTTTGTTCCAAAAGACAGAAAAAAGGCAAAGGAAGTTTTGGAAAGTGAAAAGTCAAGTACCGGGAGGAAAACGGGGAAATTGTTGTCAATCTGGAAGAAACCGTTGACAGTTTACCTCTTCTTAATAAATTAAGTGGTAATCTTATGAATTTCCAGGTCTTAAACGGAACTATGGACGAAGTTTTTATTCAAATAACGGGAAAGGAGATGGGATAAATGCTAAAAGCCATGGTGATACGCAATCTCAAGCTCTATTTCCGGGACAAAGCCGCTGTTTTNTTTTCTCTCCTTGGTGTTTTAATTATTATTTTGCTGTATGTATTGTTTCTTGGGAAAATGATTGCCCAAACTGCAGAAGGTTTCTCTGATGCGGTTGCCAGGTTTTTCACAGATTCCTGGGTAATGGCCGGCGTTATTGCCTCAGCCACCATGACTACTTGTCTTGGAGGCTTTGGGATTATGGTTGAGGATAAGGCAAAAAATATTTCTAAAGACTTTGAGAGTTCACNCATACCACGCTCAAAGCTGGTTCTTGCCTACATTATTTCATCGGTTGTTATCGGACTTATTATGTCTGTATTTACTTTTTTACTTGGAGAGCTATATATTGTTATGNTTGGTGGGGAATTTCTTTCACTGCATGGGCTGCTTAAAGCTTTGGGTATAATTGTCTTGTCAGTGGGAGCATCCAGTGCAATTGTTTTCCTGCTTGTGACATTCATCAAAAGCATGAATGCATTTAGCAATTTGTCAATATTAATTGGAACTTTAATTGGATTTTTAAATTTTTAACCGGCGTTTATGTTCCCATTGGCAACTTGCCTGTGTTCATTCAAAATGTAATAAAGATTTTTCCCATTTCCCACGGTGCTGCAGCTCTTCGTCAGGTAATGGTGCAGGAAGCAATTTCTCTTGAACATATTCCGGCGGATATCAAGGCATTTATGGGAATTGAATTTGAAGTGGGCGGCAATATCATGCCGTTTTGGCTTNACCTGGCAATATTGTTTGGAACATTGGTTGTTTTTTACTTTCNTTCGGTTTTAGTTGTTTCAAAATGTAAGGTGAGGTCTTGACAATGAGGATGCATGGCATATTTTGAATAAAACAGTATTTTCATCACAAATTAACATTGCAACAAGTTTTTTGTATTGAAAGCCGGATCAACCCATTGCTTTTGCTGCGGCAGTGGGTTTTTTTT
>JGI24713J26584_10002617_pt1 | contig 12268 bp, 10 predicted proteins | sample BioPla4DNA1_FD_26584 | JGI IMG/M metagenome (IMG submission 26584) | reverse complement strand
GTACAAGGAGGGCTTTGATTGCAGCCAGAAATCATCCTCAAAATGGAGGGGATCTGCAAATCCTTTCCCGGGGTCAGGGCTCTGGACAACGTCGACTTCGTTCTCCGCAGGGGGGAAATCCATGCCCTGATGGGTGAAAACGGAGCAGGCAAGTCCACCCTGATCAAGATCTTAACCGGTGTTTACCAAAAGGATTCCGGCCAGATTTATTTAGAAGGAAGGCCGGTTCATTTTAAATCGCCGCAAGAAGCACAGAATATGGGGATAGGTACAGTCTTTCAGGAGATTGCGCTCTGCCCTAATTTGACTGTGGCTGAAAATATGTTTATCGGTCGGAGCCGAGACGCTTTCGTTAACTGGAAGCAGATGAACAAAAGGGCGACCGAGATGCTCAGTTCCCTTGGTATTCCTGCAAGTCCGACCCAGGAGCTTGCCAGCTGCTCAATTGCTGTCCAGCAGATGATCGCCATTGCTCGCGCGGTCGATATGGACTGCAAGATACTGATCCTGGATGAGCCCACATCTTCCCTTGATGAAGATGAGACTCGGAAACTGTTCGCGCTGATGCGGGAACTGAAAGCCCGGGGTGTAGGAATTATTTTTATTACTCATTTTATTGATCAGGTATATGAGGTCAGCGACAGGATTACGGTGCTCCGTAATGGCAAGTTGATCGGCGAACACCAAACAGATGAACTTCCCCAAATCGAACTTATTTCGAAGATGATGGGAAAGGCACTGAGCGATGTTTCGGCGTTAAAAAAATCCGAACCGCCTCAATCCGATGACAGCGTTCCTGTGCTCCAGGCGGGAGGCCTTTCCAGCGCCGCCGGGGTAAGGCCCTTTGACTTCACTATCCATAAAGGTGAGGTAAATGGGTTTGCTGGGCTGCTCGGTTCAGGACGCAGTGAAAGTGTGCGGGCAATCTTCGCTGCTGACAAGGTGACCGGCGGTGAAGTTAAAGTCAACGGCAAGCGGGTGAAGATCAGGACACCTCTAGATGCCATGAAGCAGGGCATCGGCTATCTACCGGAGGACCGCAAAAACGATGGGATTATCGATGAGCTTTCAGTGCGTGACAATATTATCCTTGCTCTGCAGGTATTGAAGGGCTTTTTCAGGCCGCTATCCCGGAAACAGGCTGAGGAATTCGCCAACCAGTATATGCAGTTACTGGACATTAAAACACCGTCCCTCGACACGCCCATTAAATCCCTTTCCGGCGGCAACCAGCAGAAGGTAATTCTGGCTCGGTGGCTGCTGACCCATCCGATGTACCTGATTCTCGATGAGCCTACCAGGGGAATCGATGTTGGAACTAAGGTAGAAATTCAAAAACTGGTGCTTAAGCTCGCGGCAGAAGGGATGAGTCTGACTTTCATCTCTTCGGAAATCGATGAAATGCTCCGCGTCTGCTCGCGGCTGATCGTGATGAAGGATCGGGAAATTGTCGGTGAACTCAGTGGAGCGGATTTGACTGAGCAAAACGTGATGCAGATGATCGCCCAGGGGGGTGAATAAGATGGCAAGGCTGAAAAAACAGTTTGATCGCATGTCCCACCTCGTCCTTCCCCTATCTGTTCTGGTGGTACTGCTGATTATTAACTTGATCAAAGGCGCGGACTATTTCAAAATTACCCTGATCAACGGTGTGCTTTACGGGAACATCCCGAACATTCTCTTCGGCGCTTCAGAGCTGGTTATCCTGTCAATTGGGATGACCCTGGTTACTGCGGCTGCCCGCGGACAGGATATCAGTATCGGTGAGAGCGGCGCGATCAGTTCTGCAATCTTCGTCCAGTATGTTTTGAGTGCCGGAGAGGTTACCATCTGGACCATCCTGGCGGGTTTCCTCATCAGCTGTGCCGCCGGGATTGTGATCGGCGCCTTTAACGGCACTTTAGTTGCATTCTTTAATGTTCAGCCGATGGTTGCAACCCTGATCCTGTTCCTAGGGGGCAGGTCCATCGCATTTATTATTGACGGCAAAGTATCGCCTATCCTGGCAAATCCGATCTCAAACCAAATCGGTACCGTGATACCTGGCATACCAATCCAGACGCCGATCATCCTGACCGCCGTGTTCATCGCCCTCGTGGTTGTGGTTCTGAAGACCACCAATCTCCGGCTCTATGTGGAGGCGGTGGGGGTCAACCCGAGTGCGGCGAGGCTGAACGGGATCAATCCAAGGAAGATTATCTTTTTGACCTTTTTGATCATGGGAGTTTGCAGCGCGGTTGCTGGTTTTATTGCAGTCAACAAGGTGGGACGCCATGACAGTGTCAACCTGCTTAAATTTATCATGATGGATGCAATTCTTGCCGTCGCCTTAGGCGGAAACTCGTTAGCCGGGGGTAAGTTCAGCATCACCGGTTCGATTATCGGTGCGTACACCATCGAGGTACTCAACAGGACTCTGCTCCGGTTGGAAGTAAACCCCGAAGCCATTAAGACTTTCAAGGCAGTCTTTATCATTATTCTCATGGTCATTGCTTCGCCGGTAGTCAGGGCTTCTGCCAGGAAATTAATAGATAAGGGGAAAACATTCTTTACCGGCTATTCCCCAGGGCAGACAGGAGCGCTAAACAAGGCGGTTGTTTCCATGACGGACAGTTCTGCGAAGAAGGAGGAGTAGTCATGAGACCACTGGACAGAAGCAAACCAAAAACAAGAATGTCGAATTCGACGCTGCTGTTTATCATTGCCGGGATTATCTTTGTCCTGATGTATGGGATTGCCATAATCAGTTTTCCCGTTAGTTTCCGGCAGTTTCAAACCTTCTTTGACTTTTTCAACCTGAACGCGGCGCTCTTTATCGTGATCTTGGGGATGTGTGTCGTCATGATCGGCGGCGGGATCGATATTTCTGTCGGAGCCGTCTGCGGCCTGGTAACCATGGCCTGCGCTATGCTACTGCAGTCGGGAGCGGGGAACATTTGGGGTGCCTTTTTTCTAGCGCTGGGAATTGGGCTCGCCTTTGGTCTCATGCATGGATTCCTCATTGCCTATCTAGAAATCCAGCCGTTTATTATAACCTTGGCTGGGATGTTTTTGGCGCAGGGACTGCTGACAACTCTCCATAAAGAACCGCTCAACGTGACCAATCCTGCGTTTGTTGCCCTGCGGCGGTATACAATCGAGATTCCTTGGCTGGGTACGGTAAACCGGCTGGGCGTTTTTATCCCGTGTGAAATCAAACCAAGCGTCATTGTCGTGGTGGTCCTGATCATTCTCTATGCCGCTATGATGAAGTGGACGCGTTTTGGCCGCAATCTCTATGCGGTAGGGGGCAACCGCCAGAGCGCCCGGATGCTCGGGATCAATGTCAAGCAAACGATCTTCCTCTCTTATGTACTCTGCGGGCTGACCGCTGGGCTTTCTGGCTTTATCTTCCTCCTGACAACAGGAGCCGGCAATATCGGGAACGGGTCGTTATATGAAATGAGGGCCATTGCCGCAAACGTCATGGGCGGCATTATGCTGAACGGCGGTGTGGGCAACCTGCTGGGTGCGCCCATCGGGACGCTCACTCTTCTAACGATCAATGAATTGATTCGGGCGGCGGGGGTTCAATCAAACTTACAGGCGATTATCAGTGGGCTCTTGCTGTATGTCTTCATTGTGCTGCAGAGCATCATTGTGTCGCTGCGGGATAGAAAGCAGTTCAAACTGGCTCTGCCTTCATGGCTGAAACTGCACCGCCCACAAGACGAAAAGATAGACCACCAAGGTTAACTGCGCAGAACAGGGGCAGTCAGTTAGTGACTGCCCTTTTCTGATTCCTCCACGCTTTAACCTATCCAGAATTATTTCCTGAAAAATAAATCAGATATTTTTTTGTCAGAGCGTGATTTTTTATTCCGGAGTTGCGTCTATGTATTACGAGTGCAGCACTCAAAACAGGATAGGGTTGAGCTGAAGTAGTGCCTTTGATCTAAATTAACGTATTAGCTGATGGTCAAGTTGTTGAGCAGGGAACAGATGATGAATTGTAGCTCGTAAGTTCATTTCAAACTCAGTTGGCATTATAAGGAATGAACCCGGTTCAGTGCCGGGTTCACAAATTGTCGAAAAACCTCGTATTTTCCCCGGCTAAGTGTTAAGTTGCCATCTCCCTTTGGTTACTTCTCCAACTGAACGGGTTTGTTACACCCGAACAATTCACCTCCAAAGAATATTCCCTTGCCGTTTCTGTAAAATTTTATTTGAGAATCTATCATCGGCGTTGTAAATGTGACTTTTTTATTTTTGTTCGACAAAAATAAAGGAATTAGTGTGTTTTTCGAGAAAATAATAATAAAAAATTTATGGCGAAACTGAAATAGAAGATTTGTAAATTACAACATTAACACACTGCCGCAGTGTTCGAAGTATCTTGAGCCTACTTGAAAGGAAACCCTATTCATCACTAACTAAAACTACAAATAGAGATAAGGGCAAACGTTTCGAAAGGGACGGACGCAAAGCTAGGGGTCTAAGATCGTTTCCTAACGATTATGATCGCCGGGCCGCCTCTATGTGTCTCAGACACATATTATTTGCGACCTTTTTTCTGATGGTTTGTTTGCCCGGATGAAAGAAGGTTTTTTCATTGAGTCAAGTTGCTTCGCTAAAAGAATCAGAAAAAATCCAGGATTTGGCAGCAGATGCCCTGTTAAGGCTCGATTTTTCCACCTTTTTTCACTGTGTTAGGGTAGAAAAACTGGCAGGGGAAATCGGCAAACGGCTGAAGCTGAGCAGTGGGGAATTATCTCAGCTTAAATGGGGGGCGCTGCTGCATGACATAGGTAAACAGAATATCCCTCCAGAAATTCTCAACAAAACTACCCCCCTTACCGCTGCAGACTGGGCGTTAATCCAGGAACACCCTGTTCACGGGTATCAATTCGCCCGCATGATCGGCATGGATGAAACTGTCTGCAGGATCATCCTGCATCATCACATTTGGGCTGATGGAACAGGTGGCTACCCTAGTGGAGAAAGTATGCGCCCATGTCTGCTCACCCAAATAACTACTGTGGCTGATGTGGTGGATGCTATGACCAGCGACCGGCCATACAGACCACCCCTAAGTACTGCAGACTGCATTGAGCATCTAGAAGCTCATCTCAATACCAGATACAATCCAGATGCTGTGGAGGTAGTTAAAGAGATTTTGTTCAGAAAATAATCAGGCAATACTGCAGCTGTTGATATCATCATCCCATAATTAGCATCGCTGGATTATGCAGCTGATCTGTGGATTAGCATGTTAATGGTAGGTGATATCTTGACAGCGAGAAGAAATCATGAAATTCAGCAGTTTATGGATGGATGGGATTGGAAGAGAATCTATACTGTTTGGCAGTGGCGGCTCAGGGATTTTGGTGCATCTGCAGAGCCGCTGTTTACTGAGCTTCAGGTTCATGATCCAAGATATCCAACCGGCCGCAAAGATTGGCTCACCTGGTGCCCAACTAATTTACTTGAGGAATATCACCTGCAGTTGCAGAGTCATTATGAACGCCGCCCCGGCTCTTATGGTCCTTTAAACGTGTATGTCCAGCGGAGAGGAGAGCATAAGACCCTCAGGTATCTGTGGCAGTTTAGAAAACAACCGGAAAAAATAGCTGCAGTACTAATCGCCGCATCCCTGTTTTACCGTGTTGGCAGCACTAGGACAAGCTATCCCGAGACATGGCCGCCGTACTACTGCGTTCAGCATTTGGCCGATTTGGTTTTAGCGCAGTTTGGTGAGGCAAAATTTCCTTGGCATTACCGCTGCACTCAAGTGTTGCCGTATTCAAGCGATGATGGGTATTATGCCATTTCTGAGCTCGGGGGAATTGTGCGGTATACAGCTGAAGAGCATGCATCACTACTGTTAAGATATCGGCCGGTGATTGTTAAATTTCGCCCGCAGCACGATCCCAGGATCAAAAGACAGCTGCTGCTTCGGGAGCCGGATGAAATCAAAAGGGGAGTTTCCCCAAAACGAGACCGTAGATTAGTCCGGATGGCCCATCCCCGCTACGGGGAGTGGNCGGATCTTTCCAAAGAAGAATTGGAAAAACTGGTCTGGAGTATGCCTACTGTCNAGGTGGCTGAGCTGTTTGGAGTTTCCGATACCGCAGTGGGAAAGCGCTGCCGGGTCCTGGGAATTAAGAAGCCGCCCCGGGGATTTTGGTCAAAGGTTGAAGCGGGAATAGTACCGCATCCCAATGGAAAGCGGATCGATTTATGATGGCAGTATCAAGGGGGATACTGCCGCAGTGATTTTATGAGGGATACTTTTTTCTGCTGTCAGCTGCATAATCCTTCTGATGGATCAGTTTTTCTCGGTTTCTGTCAGTTGTTAGTATTTAAAGCGGTAAGGTAAAAAACATTAGATTAATGTAATTTTTAGCATAAATCAATCTATTTGTATTGATCTTTAAGAAAATATATGCTAAACAATATATTGAAGCATATCGGTAATGTTCGAGATAAGGGCAAACGTTTCGAAAGGGACGGACGCAAAGCTACGGGTCTAAGGTCGTTGCATAACGATTATGATCGCCGGGCTGCCTCTTTATGAATAAGGCGCGTAGCTGTAGTGCGGCCTTTTTTCATGGGGTTCTGTTTGCCCAGATGAAAGAAGGTTTTTTAATTGGTGAAAAAAGCAGATTGCAAAATCAATGAAGAGCTAGTAAACGCTCTACTGCAGATTGATTTCAGCTCTTATTTTCACAGCACCCGCGTTGAGAAACTTGCTGTCCAAATTGGCAGAGAGTTAAAGCTGAGCAGCGAAGAGTTATCGCTGCTGGGCATGGGAGCACTGCTCCACGATATCGGTAAGTTCAATATTCCTGAATCCATCCTGGAAAAGAAAACTCCCCTGACACCAGCTGAATGGGCAATCATTGAAGAGCATCCGGTGCATGGATATCGCTTTGCTAAGGCGATCGGCATGGANGATGCGATCTGCAGGATTATTCTGCACCATCATCTTTGGGCTAACGGGGCAGGCGGTTACCCTGCTTCTGAGGGGGTGGTTCCATGTCTGCTCACCCAGATAACTACTGTTGCGGATGTTGTTGATGCCATGACTCATGAGCGGCCCTACAGGCCGCCGCTGAGCATTGCTGACTGCATTGAACATCTTGAAGCTTACGCCGGTACAAAATACAATGCTGAGGTGTCAAGTCGCTAAACAAATACTGAACAAGCTAAGAACAATCCGCAGGGAGCTGTGCCTATAATGCTGCCCAGGAAGTTAGTTGAGTGCATTGAGGTAATGAGGGGATACTAAATTTAAATAGGCATATTAGGGGGTAGTCATCATGAAGGATGAGTTGTTAAAACCACCATCTTCAATCGGAAATGATGATAACGTAGTTATGCCTGCAGAAGCAGTCGAAGGGGGTGCCAACATCAGCACGCCGAAACGAGGGTCAGTGTTAGAAGGGCGCGTACGTGCTCTTTTGCATTTAAGAGGTTTTCAGACTGTAACCAACAAAAAAGTGCTCGATCATGAAATTGATGTTTGGGGAGAAGATGACAATCATCGTGTCGTGTTAGTAGAGTGTAAGGAATTCTATAATGGTATTCCTATATCCGCTAGTCACATACGTAATTTTTTCGGCAAGGTTTATGACATTGAGCATAATTATGGTGAAAATGTCTATCTAGCAATGTTTGTAAGTATTAGTGGCTTTACTGATCCTGCACGTGCATTATGCGAGCGNTTAGGTATTTTCGCAGTGGATTATAATACTTTGGAACTGCTGGAGCAGNGTTTAGAGGAAATTGCACCTCGACATTCAACCTTAGAAGATCAAACTGTTATTGAGCTTCGTAAACAGCGCGATAAGTTAAGCGAAGAAATCTCAAAGAGAAATCTTGTCCGCAGATTAGCTCAACAGATAGACTATTATGAACGAACTCTGCAAACGAAAACCTTGCCAAGTTTCTTAGTGCCATCATCTATAAGCACTTCATTTTGGCTATCAAATGTAGAAGAAATTCCGTTTGTTGGTTTAAATGGGACATTTAAAGATTTCACTGTGCCAGCTTTTCCGTATATTGCGCATGTTATTTATGAGCAGCGCCGGATCTTCGGTCACAAAAGGCTGTGTGTCTCAACAGAGTATTTTGAGATGCAAAATGGAGTAATTCAAATTACAGGAACGAATTTAAGGGACATTTCTGCAGCACCAACGGAAGATGCACAACCACTAATGAAAGAACTTATCGGAAAACCAGTATTGACCCTTGATGAGTACGAGCTAGGCACTGTAGCTGATATCCTGATTTCCTATCGGAAGACCGGCTGGGCTGTAGAAGCAATTAAAGTGAGCAGCAGTAAATATTTTAAAGATAAGCTTACTCAGCCTGAATTTAGCATTCCTGGAGAAAGAATATCCCTTANGGAAGGAATGTCATGGCAGCTTGTTGCTCATGTAAAAGTTGCATTAGAGCTTGCAAATCACCAATTCTAAAGCGAACAGCACAGAAAGAGAGTGTTCCCGTGAGTCCAGTATACCACTCCATTATGTTGAATAGTTAAACCGATACAGGCTTGACAAGTTATTGCAGGAGCGAACAGTGGCGGCACAGAATAGAACAGCAGTAGTGGTTGCCTGAATACTTCAGCGTGGAGGTAAGCGATAATGGCAGATCAGTACAGCAAACTTAGGCAGGAATGGCTTGAATTAGCACCATATTGGATTAAAGAATCCCGGGAAGGTGGAGATGTTGCCCGTAAGGGTCTGCTTGACGCGTATATGCTTTCTGTTTGTGGAGATGTTGCCGGTCTGCGGATCCTGGACTGCGGCTGTGGTGAAGGGCGGTTCTGCAGGATGCTTGCTGAGCGGGGAGCGCAGTATNTGCTAGGTGTAGATACCTGCGAACCGATGATTGCAGCTGCCCGGGAGCTTCAGTCAGATAACGATCAGTACATGGTAGGAGATGTCCAGAACCTGGACTTTCTTGCTGATCAAAGTTTTGACCTTGCCATCTCATATTTAAATCAGTGCGATCTGCCTGACTTTGAAGCCAATATCCGCGAGGTGTACCGCGTGCTTACCCAGGAGGGCAGGTTTATTGTTGCCAATTTACACCCAATGAGAACGGCTGAAGGCAGCTGGTACCGCGCTCCCGANGGCACAAAGCTGCATGTGATTCTTGATCACTATTTTGATGAAGGGGAGCGGCATTTTGTAATGAAGGGTGTTGAAATCACCAACTTCCACAGAATGCTGTCNACTTATATCCGCGCTTTTCTCAAGGCTGGGTTTGTACTTGAGGATATTATTGAACCGACTGCAGCGCCAGAAGCGTTGGCGTTATATCCTGAGCTTGATGATGAGCTGCGGGTTCCCAACTTTATTATTTATGTACTGAGAAAATAAGACCACTTTTTTTATAAGAAGGAATATTGCATCTTAAGGAGAAGTAAATATTTATGCCCTAGGGAGGTAGTGAAGGGGGAGAGGCGTGTTTGTGCAGCTAGACTCTGGTAACTAATAGTCCACCACTCTCAAATTAGTTATTGACAGGGTCCTTAACACGTCTTTGACACTATCTCTCGGAATACCGGCAGACTTTCAGGCACTTTGCGAGTCTGCCGGTTTTGTTTTTATATAGACATCTTTGTGGATTTAGATCTTCTTGAAACCTTTTAGATAGAGTAAGTTGGTGATAATAACATGGGATTTCCACCAGTTTTTACTAATCGCCCACTCCTCGGGATAAGCGTCCCACTGCCATGGGATCTGCCATGAACCGTCTTCTAGCTGAGTGTCAACAATAAACTCACATTCAAAATCGGCAGTTTCCTTGTTGGCTGGATAGAAAACACTATCTGGGGACAGGAAAAACTGGGATGGCCTGCATACATAAGAATTACGCCACTCGTCAGTATCCTTGGTGATGCTGTAGGCAGTTTGTTTGATCAACTTTGCCTGCAGGGCAGCAAAATCGATAATGTCAGCAGCACCAGCCTCTTCAATGTACTGCATCAGACGGATGTAGCAGGATACAGTGTGCATCGACTCCAGCAGTTCACCTTCAAGATATGTTCTGACAGCTTCTTGAGCTATGCGGCATCCTTGGGCGTAGAGGGCACTATTCTTGTCTCCATATTTAATGATAAACCCGGCTAAGGCAGCGGTTGGATTGTAGTCGACGGGCATTTTGTGATCGCTTCCAGCGCGCCACCATGGCGCATGGGGATAGTGGTTATTACTCGGGATAGTGCTGTACCAGTGTCTGCCACTGAAGTGTCTGCCGCTGGCAAGATAAACCAGGATTCCTGTTACCAAGGGGTGGGAGCTGTCTGAGAAATTTACTTCGCGAAGGATTTCCGTTGCGGCCCAGGTTTGAATTGGCGATGAGTTAGGGTTCCAGGCATCAGGTTCAAGGCTGTGTCCAAAACCCCCATCTTCATTTTGATAAAACATCAAGGTGTTGATCACAGCCTGTTGACTGCCGCCTTCAAAATGATACTGCCAGCGGGCAAGATCTAGCGGCCGCGCGTTTTTATAGATGAATTTCCTAGCCTGCTGAAACACACTGCACATGGCGCTTCCTCCCAACATTATATAGTATATTGTTGTTCCGCTAGGTGCCTAATAAGTCCTGCATAGGTGTCACGGAAGTGTCTCTTTGTAAACAGAACATATGTTGCGTAAAACTAACAAAGAGCTTAGAAATATTTGAAAAAGGAAGTAGAATTTGGAAATAGTCGAGTTTACTTAAGTAACGACATTTGTAGTGATGTTAAGCGAATGATAAAATTGGGTTAAAGCGATGTTCTTTAGGTTTGGAGCGCGATGTTGTCCAGGTTTTATCTAGTGGTGGGGTGAGACATGTTGAAATATCGTTTTCGTGATCCTATACATGGTTTTATAGAAGTTAGCCGCCTTGAACTGAAAATTATTGATTCCGCTCCATTTCAACGCTTGCGCAATATAAAACAGCTATCGACAACCTACCTGGTATATCCAGGCGCAGAGCATTCACGGTTTGGACATTCATTAGGAGTGCTGCACTTAGTAACGCGAGCTTTTGAATCAGCGTTGGAGAATTACCGCATGGATAATGGTGGAAAGGCACTTTTTGGTGATGTGCAAAAAGAGTGGTATAGACAGATTCTTAGGTTGATAGCTTTAACGCATGATCTCGGCCATGCACCTTTCTCTCACGGCTCTGAGGAATTATTTGAAGAAAACCTCACACATGAAGATTATACAAAGAAAATAATTTGTGAAACAGAAATTGCTTGTTATATCAGAGAAATAGGGGAGGAGTTTCGCCAGAAATATAGTGTTGGGGAAGAGTATGACATAACACCCGAATTATTGTGGTTAATTTATGGTGAGAAGAATCCAGAATTTGATCCGCGCTATAGAATGCCTGATTTCAAATTTCTCAAGAGTTTTATGGACAGCGAGCTAGACTGTGACAAAATGGACTACCTGTTGAGAGACTCCTATTATTGTGGTGTTAATTATGGAAAATATGACCTAAATAGACTGCTTTCCTCATTAAGTGTTTATTATCGTCCTGAGGAGAATATAATGCAGTTAGCGATCAAAAGCGGTGGTGTTCGCGCTTTTGAAGAATTTGTAATCGCAAGATATTTTATGTTCATCCAAGTATATTTTCACAAGACAAGGCGATATCTCGATCGGCTTCTAGTTGATAATTTAGCAGCAATTCTGCCAGGTTCTAAATTTCCAGACCAAGTAGATGAGTATCTAAAATGGGATGACCTAACTGTTATGAATAGAATAAATAAAGTTAGAAAAGATAGTCCGATTGCTGAGAAATTCCTAAACAGGGAAGTCATGACATGTGTTTTTGAAACTCCATTGCACAGCAATCGGCAGATAGATTTAACTACATATTTCGCAATAAGAAATACATTGAACAGGGAATTACAAAATGGTATAGTTGAAGACACAGCTGAAAAACTGCCACACAAAATTCCTACAATAGAAACGTTTGATTCTAGCAGTGGAAAAGGTATTCCCATACTGGTTAACTACTATGATAAGCCGTTAAGTATTGCAGACGAGTCTATTTTGTTAGTTAGTTTAACTCAACCAATAAATATCCGGAGAATTTATGTAGACAAAATTCATGCTGAAGCCGCACGCACGATCGTCAGTGAACTTATAAATGAAAGGACTGGTGACTAATGGAATTTCCTAACAATGCGGCATATATTATCAAGAAATTTAATCAGATCTGGGACAAAAAACCGGGCAAAAAAATACTGCAGAAATTAGTTTTTTTGATTCAG
>JGI24713J26584_10002610_pt1 | contig 12288 bp, 10 predicted proteins | sample BioPla4DNA1_FD_26584 | JGI IMG/M metagenome (IMG submission 26584) | reverse complement strand
GAAGCTTCTACTGATGTTGTAAGAGAAGCAAAGGAGATTAATTTAGAGAATAATGAAGAAACCTCCTGAGAGTATCTAATGAACTTCTCCATCTTTTCAACAGGCATATCCATTGATGATAAGTTTTCATCTGTCCACTTGCTAAACTCTTCTATTAAAGAATTAAGTTTTTCCATATCATTTAAAAACTCTTGAGAATCAAAGGAACTATATAATTCCTTTAGGCTCCAACGCATAATATCCCACCTTTCCATTTTTAGATAATTCTATTATAGCATAGAATAAAAAATTCAAAAGAAGTATTTTGAGCCCCTAAATTTTTTTACTTTGTGTTATAATAGAGAAAATATTCAAATATATACCATTAAAATGCAAAGAAAGATTATAATTTGGGTAAATAAAAGACAGATTTGTGATTAGCTAGTTTGTATAGTGGTAAATATGTCTATAGGCATTGTAAATATTATGTGAAGAATTTTTACATTTACTTATATAATATGACAAAAATACTATTTACAAATGTATACTAATATAATAAGTTTATATAAAGACCAGCAATCTTTTATTTTGAAAGGGGAAAAACTCATGAGTTTGAATTTGTCTAAGAAGATAATGTTAATGGTAACTGCCATTGTTCTGGTGATTTCGGCAGGATTAGGTTTTACTGCCTTGAGAATCAGTACCAATACCATTAAAAACCTTGTTGATGATGCACTGATTCAACTGGCAGAAGAGGGAGCCAATCATCTTGATGCACTTATTAATGTTAATTTAAGTAATATTACAGAATTGGCCAATAGGGAAGGTACTAAGACAATGGATTGGGATGTATTATATCAATCCCTATACGAAGATGTGGACAGGCTAGGTTTTGCTGACATAGCTCTTGTAAGCCCAAGTAGGGTAGCTAGATATGTTAAAAGTGATGAGCTGGCTATTGTTAGAGACGTAGATTATATAGAAAAGGCATTTCAAGGGGAGGCTAACTTATCGGACGTAATAGTAAATGAAGCTACAGGGGAAACCATAATAGTTTATGCTGCACCTATTAGGAAGGATGATAGGATTGTAGGAGTATTAATTGGAAAGAAGGATAGTTCAAATCTCAACTCAATAATTGGTGAAATGGGCTATGGAGATAATGGATATGCTTACTTAATGAACCAAGATGGTATAGCTATGGCACATCCTGATAAAAGCCATGTAATCAATAGAAAAAGTATTTTTGATGACATAGAAACTGGTGGAGATTATCAGGACCTAGCTGAGGCAATTACAGAATTGGGTATAGGAAATGAAGGGGTAATAAGGTATAAGCTACAAGGCGATAACAAATATATAGGAGTGGCTTATTTAAAGACTACTGGTTGGATGTTAGGAATAGGGGCAAATGAAAAAGATGTCTTAAGGGATTTAAACATTCTAATAAACAGTATAATTATAGGAGCTGCTAGCTTTTTATTAGTAGGCATACTAGCTGCAGCCTTGTTTGCAAGAAATGTTTCTAGGCCAATAGTAGACCTATCTAAAATTGTAGAAAGATTTTCAAAATATGATCTATCTATAGAAGAAAATAGTAGTATTTACAAACATTCAAATAGGAAAGATGAANTAGGTATTATTTCCAATGCTCTAATTGAGATGGACAAGAACTTAGTGGGCTTAATTAAGGAAATCTCAACAGCAGCCCAATCTGTAGCATCGTCCTCTGAGGAATTGACTGCCACTAGTCAGCAATCTGCCATTGCAGCAGAAGAAGTGGCCAGAGCCATAGATGAAATAGCTAAAGGGGCTCAGGAGCAGTCTGTAGATACAGAAAAAGGAGCCTTGGAAGTTGAAAACTTAGGTAAGAAGATCAATGAAAATATCAATAATATTTCTGTTTTAGAAGAAGCATCTGGTGAAATAGACCTACTAAAGAATGAAGGCTTAGAGATAGTTAAGGAACTGGTTGAAAATACTAAAGCCAGTGACAATGCTTCAATAGAGATTTATGGAGTAATTAAAGATGTTGATGAAAGTGCTAGCCAAATAGAAAAAGCAAGTCAGATGATTCAAACTATAGCGGAGCAAACAAATCTATTGGCATTAAATGCAGCCATAGAGGCAGCTAGAGCAGGGGAAGCAGGTAGGGGCTTTGCTGTAGTATCAGAAGAGATAAGAAAACTAGCTGAGCAATCAAATAACTTTACAAAGGAAATTACCAATATTATTGAAAATCTAAAACTAAAGACAGAAAAGGCAGTTCATACAATGGAAGATATAAAAGATATTGTAAAGTCTCAATCTAATAGTGTAACTAATACAAGTATAAAATTTGAGGGAATAGCTGATGCAATAGAAAGGATAAAGCAATTAATCAATCAAATCTATGTGTCTAGTCAAGAAATGGAAGATGCTAAGAATTTAATTATAGAAATAATGCAAAATCTATCAGCCATATCTCAAGAAAATGCTGCAAGTACAGAAGAAGCTTCAGCTTCTGTTGAAGAGCAAACTGCATCAATGGAAGAAATAGCAAATGCCAGTGAGGCACTGGCAAGTTTAGCAGATGAAATGCAGCAATTGGTTACAAAGTTTAAATTTTAGATTTTGACCTTTTTCTTAAGGCTTCCCTAAGCCCTTTTTCTTCTTTGTTTTTAATAGCCTTTAGATTAGGTATGTGGTGGTAGAAGCTTAACGAAGCAATAATTATAGTAATTATTACAGGAATAAATCCAAATTTAAGGTAAATAGTTCCCAATATAAAAAATGTAACTAAAGATAGGGTACCTAAGGCTATATAATCTGTTAGCACAGTAACCATAAATATAACTAAAAAACCCAGGGCACCAAGTCTGTAGTCTATGGCTATTGTCATGCCTAGAAGAGATGCGGTGCCTTTACCTCCTTTAAAGCCCATGAAAAATGGGAAGTCGTGGCCAAGGATTACAAAGAGCCCATTTAGATACAGATGTTGAATACCTCCCTCTATTATTGCAAGTTTAAATAGATATCTTACTAAGGCTATGGAGACAATGGCCTTTAATATATCTAATATGGCTACCAATACCCCCCATTTCCAACCTAAGGAGACAACTGTATTTGATGCACCTGCATTACCTCCTCCCAGGGTCCTAATGTCAGTTTTAAAGATTCCCTTACTTAAAAAGTAAGACCATTGGAGACATCCAAATAGATATCCAATTATTATAACTATCAAATATGATTTCATTCTTTCACCACCTATGGGATTTTATGGATAAATTATACCACAGAAATAAATAGAATAATACTGCCATATAGTAGTATAATATTACGACAATATGCCTATTTGATAATGTCAAAAAATATGATATTCTAATAAAAGAAATGTCGAAATTTTTGGAGGTTTTCATATGAAAATGTTTATGAGCGACAATAACTCTGGAGTCCATCCTAAGATAATGGAAGCCATTGTAAATGCCAATGATGGTCATGATTATTCCTATGGAAATGATAGGACAACTGAAAAGGCCATAGAAAAAATTTGTGAATTAATGGGGAAAGATGTAGATGTATATTTCGTTACCACAGGAACAGCTGCAAATGTTATCAGTCTTAGTGGAATATTAAGGCCCTATGAGGCAGTAGTCTGTGCAGATACTGCCCATATAAACGTAGACGAATGTGGAGCCTTAGAAAGGTTTAGTGGGGCTAAGATACTGCAGGTGCCTAATGAAAATGGAAAGATAAATGTAGAAGGGGTTAGGAAATTTCTACATTCCATAGGGGATGAGCACCAATCACAGCCTAGGGTTATATCTATTTCTCAGACTACTGAAATGGGAACCCTATATTCAATAGATGAAATTAGGGAGCTGGCTAATTTTGCCCATGAAAATAATATGTACCTTCATGTAGATGGGGCCAGGATTGCCAATGCAGTAGTGGCCTTAAATACTAGTTTCAAAGAAATGATAAGGGATACGGGAGTTGATATATTATCCTTTGGAGGCACCAAAAATGGAATGATGATGGGAGAAGCCATAGTTTCATTCAATGAAGATATAAGCAAATCCTTTAAATTCCACAGGAAGCAGGGAATGCAACTTATATCAAAGATGAGATTTGTATCAGCCCAGTTTGTAGCTTATTTGACAGATGAACTTTGGAAGAAAAACGTTTTGAATTCCAATAAAATGGGTAAGTATTTTGTGAACCAGCTATCTCAATTTCCCCAAATTAAACTTAAAGAAGGTTTGGAAACCAATATAATATTTGCACATATGGATAAGGATTTAATCCAGGCTTTACGTGAAAGGTTTGATTTCTATGTAATGGATGAAGAAACTGGCCTTATTAGATTAGTTACGTCTTTTGATACCACTAAGGAAGACATCGATGAGTTTATAGCTTATATTAAAAACTGTCTAGGTTCTTAACATATTTTTTTGTATACTATAAATTCATTAAGGGGATGAATTTATGAGTAAGTACCATAGAATTATAATTCTTTCCTGTATAATCGTGATCCTAAGTCATGGTTTATTTGTCCATGGAGAAAATACCCCAAAAGATAGNCAAAGGGCCTATAAGTTTGCAGGTGACTATAACCATCCCCCCTATGAATATGTAGATAAAAATGGAAGATTTACTGGATTCAATGTAGATATCATAAATGCCATTGCAGATATTATGGATATAGAAGTTCAAATTATACCCATGAGTTGGGATAATGCAGTTTGGTCCTTAGATAATGGAGAAATAGATGGTATTATTGGCATGTCTCAAAATGAGGAAAGGTTGAAAAAATATAAATTTACCTCTTCTACAGTCTTAAATGAGCAAGTAATTTTTGTCCATAAGGATACTATTCATATAACCAATATTGAAGAGCTTGCCGGATTTAAAGTTGCCTACCAGCGAGGAGACTATAATGAATCAATCCTACTAAAAGTTCCCAATGTAAGCCTGTTTCCTAAAATAGATCAAGAAGAAGCCCTAATGGCCTTAGCCAATGGAGAAGTAGATGCAGTACTTGGAAATAAATTAGTTGGCTTGTACCATTTGCAGAGAAATAAATTAACAGATGAGATAAAAATTGTAGGAGAACCTATTTCAGCAGTTAAATATGGTCCAGCAGTTTCCATGGACAATGAAGAACTATTAAATATCTTAGAAGAAGGGCTTTGGCTTCTTAAAGAAAACAATACCTATAACAACATATATAATAAATGGTTTGGTGAAAGCATAAGTGGTCTTAAATTGATTTTAGACCTCTATAAGGACAAGTTAATACTTGGAATTATAATTTTAGCTATAATTTTTATTTCCATTTATATATATAACAAGAGATTACAAAGAGAAGTGTCCAAAAGGACTTATGAATTAGAAATGGCAAATAAGAACTTAATGGAACAGCAGAAGGAGATTTATAACTTAGCCTATTTTGATCCAATTACCTCTTTGCCCAATAGGACTTATTTTGTAGAAGAAGTAAATAATAAGNTTGAAANCCCAGATGAAATAATATCTAACTTTGCCATTTTGTTTTTAGATATTGACCGGTTTAAAAATATAAATNATACCTTAGGCCACAATGTGGGAGATTATTTATTGAAACTGCTAGGAAACCGCCTCAGCAAACTAGTTAAAGAGGGAGATATAGTAGCTAGGGCAGGTGGAGACGAATTCTATATACTGATAAACCGTTATAAAAACATAAAGGAAGTAACTGATTTAGCAGAAAGGATTTTAATAGATTTTAAATCTCCATATATAGTAAAGGATTATACTTTATATTTAACTACCAGTATTGGAATAGCCACCTTTCCTGACGCCGGAGCAGATGCAAATACCTTAATTAAAAATGCGGACCTTGCCTTATATAAGTCTAAGGAATTAGGCGGCAATACCTATTATATCTATGGGGAAGAAATAGAATCTGAAGGCTTAGACCGGATGATGCTTCTTAATCAACTGAGGCATGCAGTGGAGAAGGACGAGTTAATTTTGCACTATCAGCCTCAAGTAGATATATCAACTGGGGAAATAAGGGGTGTAGAGGCCTTAGTCAGATGGCAGCATCCAACAAGGGGCTTATTATACCCAGATGAATTCATATCCCTGGCAGAGGAAAGCGGCTTTATTATACAGATGGGAGAATGGATATTAAGAAAGGCTTGTATGGATGGGAAAAAATGGCAGGATGAGGGACATGATATAATAGTTTCAGTAAATATTTCATCTAAACAGTTCCAGCAGGATAATTTTGTAGATAAAGTCATGGCAGCCATAGATGAATCGGGACTAAATCCTAAGAACTTAACTTTGGAAATTACAGAAACTATAGCCATATCTAATATCAAACATACTATAGAGGTCTTGAATAAGTTAAGAAGCCTTGGAATAGCAGTTGCCATAGACGATTTTGGCACTGGCTATTCAAGCCTTAGCTATTTAAATGAAATGAGCGTCAACGAGGTTAAAATAGATAGGTCTTTTATTTGGGATATTGAAAAGAACAACAAAAACAAACTGATTTCTAGTACAATAATATTATTGGCAAAGCAGTTGGGACTAAGGGTAATTGCTGAAGGTGTTGAAAACTTTGAACAATTGTCCATTCTAAGGGAGATGAAATGCGATATAGCTCAAGGCTATTATTTTAGTATGCCTGTAGAAAAGGAGAAAATCGATGAAATGATTTTAGCAAAAGGTGCATTATTTTAAGGAAGTGATAAGATGAACTGTAATTGCTTTAATAGGGAAGGGAAGACTTGTATAGAGATAGTCCCCATATTCAGCAATTTGACCTATGATGAGATGATGGAAATAGCCAAAATAACTAGGGAAAGGGTATACGAAAAGGGCCAAATGATATATATGGCAGGGGATAAGGGGGAGAAGCTTTATGTAATCCATTCAGGCAAAGTAAAGATTACTAGGATTACAGATTCTGGCAAGGAACAGGTAATCAGGGTATTGGGCCAGGGAGAATTTATGGGAGAGCTATCCCTCTTTAGCTCCATGCCATTAACTGACAATGCAGAAGCATTGACCAGGACTATTGTTTGTGTCATAGACGGGAAAAGGCTGAAGGAGCTTATGAAAAGGTACCCTACCATAGCCCTTAAAGTTATAGAAGAATTAAGTAAGAGGCTGGAAAAGTCTGAAAGCCTGATAGAGAATATTAGCCTTCATGGAGTAGAAAAAAGAATTGCACAGGCCTTAATCAATATGGCAGAGGGGAGAAATGAAATCATCTTAAAGATGAGTAAAAGGGACTTGGCCTCCTACTTAGGTATGAGTCAAGAAACCTTAAGCAGGAAATTAGCTGCCTTTCAGGATATGGGAATTATAAAATTGATAGGCCATAGGAGAATTGTAATATTGGACATGGAGGCTCTTAAGGAAATAGAATAAGGGTCTTAGGGATAAGCATTTTATATCCCTAAGACCCTTATTCTATTTAAGGTATTTTATTTCCAATTCATCTAAAAGCTTTAAATATTTTTCTTGAATTCCCATTTCTGCTGCCTTCTTCTCTATCTTCCTACATTCAGCATCCACTGTTGATTTCACCCTGTCATTTAGCATTCTTTCAGCAAATTTATACATGGCAGTATTTTCCTTTTCTATATGTCTATCCAATAGGTCTGTATAGGAAATGGCATTGGCTATAATATCTAATCTGGCCTCATCATTGCCCTTTTTAAATTCCTCTAGGGCTGTTTTTAAATTATTCATATAAAGCCTGCCATTATCGTGTTCAATATACATTCCAGTAATGGCCCCAGATTTTGCTAGCTTTTCTATTTCCCTATTCATGGTGGTAAACAATATGTCTTCCTCTTTACCATGATGGTGTTTATCAGCGTAATTCCTAACAAAATCTATTATTTTAGGAAAATCTCCTAGATCATAATCAGATTTAGTCATTAAATTATAACAAATCTTTCTCATTACCTTAAGCATTCTTCTAATATTGTCATGTTCCTTAACCATTATTTCAATAGCTTCCAAATTATTCACCTCTTTTTTACTTGTATTATAATTATTACCCATATCAACTAAAATATGGATAATTATTAAATTTATTTAATTTATTGAAACTTGTAGCTAAAGAATCAAACCATGTAAAATGGGTATATCTATTACTAAGAAAACAAAGGGAGGTAAAACCATGAGCTTTAAACTTACAGATAAGGTTACCTGGGTTGGGAAAATTGACTGGGAATTGCGGACATTTCATGGTGACGAATATTCAACTCATAAGGGGTCTTCCTATAATTCATACTTAATTAGGGATGAGAAGACAGTACTTATTGATACGGTTTGGGGGCCCTTTGCTCAAGAATTTGTAGACAATTTGAAGAAGGAAATTGACTTAAAGGAAATAGACTATATAATATGCCAGCATGGAGAAGTAGACCATAGTGGAGCCTTACCCTTGTTGATGAGGGAAATACCGGATACTCCAATTTATTGTACATCTAATGGTGCTAAAATCCTGAGGGGACATTATCATCAGGACTGGAATTTTGTAGAAGTAAAGACTGGTGATACCCTAAATATTGGTGAATCTACTTTAACCTTTGTTGAAGCCAGAATGCTCCACTGGCCTGATAGTATGATGACCTATATGGATGGAGACAACATCCTATTTTCAAACGATGCCTTTGGACAACACTATGCCTCGGATTTAATGTACAATGATTTAGCAGACCAATGTGAACTCTATCAAGAGGCCATAAAATACTATGCCAACATACTGACTCCTTTTAGCACCCTAGTGACAAATAAGATTAAAGAGGTATTAAGTTTTAATTTACCCCTTAATATGATAGCCACATCCCACGGTATTATTTGGAGAGATAATCCAGCCCAAATAGTAGAAAAATACTTAGAATGGGCAGATGGCTACCAGGAAAATCAGATAACTATAGTATATGATACTATGTGGAACTGTACCAAGAGAATGGCAGAGGCCATTGCTGAGGGTATTAAATCTGTAAGCCCAGATACAGCAGTGAAACTATATAATGCAGCTGAAACAGATAAAAACGATATAATTACAGAACTGTTTAAATCTAAGGCCATGTTATTCGGGTCTTCTACAGTGAATAAGGGTATAATGAATGCTACAGGGGGCCTCCTTGAAATGCTAAGAGGCTTAGGATTTAAAAATAAGAAGGCTGCAGCCTTTGGTTCCTATGGATGGTCTGGTGAATCAGTGGCCATTATAGAAGGAAAGCTTAAAGACGCTAAAATAGAAGTTGTACAAGAGGGAATAAGGGTCCTATGGAATCCAGACCAAGAAGCCTTAGAAAAGTGTAGGGAATTTGGAAAGAATTTTGCCATGAAATTATAAAAATAAGGAAAAAAAATATGGAAGAAAATTGCCAGGAACTACCTGGTAATTTTTTATTTGGGCTAGTCCGGAAACAGGGAAATATTCCACGGAAGAAAAATCCTTTAATTGTACAAATAAAGCAAAAAATCTGTTAATATATTATAATATATAAATAACTCAAAGTATAGTTTATATATACTGTAAAAACACCTCTATTATTTAAATGCTTCATAATATAAATAGTATTGGATAGGAGAGAGATATGGATTTAGAAAGAAGGGTTGATAAATTATTCAATGAAATAGTAGAAATAAGGCGAGATTTTCATATGTACCCTGAACTAAGTGAAAGGGAATTTAGAACTTCTAGTAAAATCTGTGAATATTTAAGTAATNGGGGCATAGAGCATATAAATGGTGTGGCTAAGACAGGAGTTGTTGCCATTATTAGGGGAAAGAAAGAAGGCATCACCGTTGGGGCAAGGGCAGATATAGATGCCTTACCCATAAGGGAAGTAAATGATCTGCCATATAAATCCCTAAATGAAGGAGTAATGCATGCCTGTGGCCACGATGTCCATACAGCAATTCATTTAGGTGTAGCAAAAATCTTAAAGGAAATGGAAGATGAACTTCAGGGGAATGTGAAAATATTTTTCCAGCCTGCGGAAGAAACCGTTGGCGGAGCAAAGCCAATGATAGATGAAGGCCATTTAAATAATCCCAAGGTAGACTTTATGTTATCCCTCCACGTTACACCTCAGTTAGATGCAGGCTACATACAATTAAAATATGGGAAGCTAAATGCTTCATCCAATGAATTTTCCATTAAGGTAATTGGTAAATCTAGCCATGCAGCCTATCCTGACCAATCTATAGATCCAATTGTAGTATCCGCCCATATAGTCTTAGGCTTACAATCCATAGTAAGTAGAAATATATCTCCATTAAACCCTGCTGTAGTTACCATAGGCCAGATTCATGGAGGTGTAAAAAACAATATAATACCAGGAGAAGCTACTATATCAGGAACCCTTAGAACCTTAGATGAAAATACTAGAAAGTTTGCAATTAAAAGGATAAAGGAAATAGCAGAAAATACTGCTAAGGCCCATGGGGCAAGGGCCATTGTAAGTATTGAGGAGGGTTATCCAGTCCTTATCAATGATGATGAAGTAGTGGATATTTTAAAGGATATTGCAGAAAAAACCCTTGGGAAGGATAAGGTAAGTTTTAAAGAACTTCCAAGCTTAGGAGCAGATGACTTTTCCTTCTTTTTAGAAAAAGCCAGGGGGGCCTACTATTTCTTAGGATGTGGAAATAAGCTTAAAGGCTGGACAGCCCCAATACACAATGAAAACTTTATAGTAGATGAAGAATGTTTAAGGGTAGGCCTACTATTGCAGACTAAGGGAATTTTAAGGCTCCTGGATATGAAGAAAGAATAAAAAACTATAAAATTTTCCGGAAATTAGGAAATCAGTCCCGAAAAAAAGGAAGGATTATTCAGAAAATTTTCACTTGTCTTGAAAGAATGTTGAAAAATACAACCCATATCTTGGCATATTTTTTGCAATTCATAAATGAGGGACTAACTAATGAAGGAGATGGAAAAGATGAGTAATTTTATTTTTGCAGGATGTGATACAGTTGAATTAGCAAAAAAATATAAAACACCCCTATATGTAATGTCTGAAGATTATATTATAGATAGATGTGCCGAGATAAAAAAAGACTTCTTGGAAAAATACCCAAAAACCATGGCTGTTTATGCCAGTAAAGCTTTTTTGACCAAGGAAATGGCCAGGATTATAAAGAGGGAAGGCCTTGGAATGGATGTAGTATCTGGAGGAGAATTATATACTGCCATAGAAGTTGACTTTCCCATGGACCAGATAATCTTTCACGGCAATAATAAGACCATAGAAGAACTGGAAATGGCAATAGAAAATGATGTAGGAAGAATAGTAGTAGACAATATAGATGAAATCCAAATAGTAGACAATATTGCAAAAAAATATAATAAAAAGGCCCATATTCTCTTTAGAATAAGCCCGGGCTTAGATATTCAAACCCATAAGTATATCCAAACAGGCCAGGTAGATTCAAAATTTGGTATCCCCTTAACTGAGAAGACTATCGAAATGGCTATAAAAAAGGCCCTAAGTATGGAAAATTTAGAATTACTTGGCTTCCATTTTCATATAGGTTCTCAGCTTTTAGAAAATGATAACCATATAAAGGCAATTAGGATTATGACCAGGCTAATGAAGGATGTGAAAGATAAATATGGTTTTATCACTAAGGAATTAAATACAGGGGGAGGCTATGGCATACATTATACAGAAGATGAGAAGCGAAAATCCATATCATATTTTACAGATGCCATAATGGAAGAAGTAGAAAAAAACTGTCAAGAATACGGTCTAGAAAGGCCCCTTATTATAATAGAACCTGGCAGATGGATAGTGGGAGAAGCAGGAATTACCCTCTATACCATAGGGGCCATTAAGGAAATTCCGGGAATCAGGACCTATGTTTCCATAGATGGAGGTATGCCCGACAACCCAAGGCCAAGCCTATATCAAGCAAAATATGAAGCTGTAGTGGCTAATAAGATTAATGAAGAAGCTACTGAAGTAGTAACCATAGCAGGAAAATGCTGTGAATCTGCAGACATTCTAATCTGGGACCTAAAGGTACCTGAGGTGGAGAGGGGGGACATTTTAGCAGTTTTATCCACTGGTGCCTACAACTATTCCATGTCCAGTAATTATAATAGGCTTCCACGACCTGCGGTGGTTATGATAAGGGATGGAAAAGATAGGCTTATAGTTAAAAGGGAAACCTATGAAGACCTTTTAAGAAATGATATATAAAGGAAGGTTCGACAATAAGACGAAAAGGGGTTGATAAGATGAAGGTTTTTATAAGTGTTGACATTGAAGGTATAACAGGCGTAACATCTTGAAA
>JGI24713J26584_10002607_pt1 | contig 12320 bp, 2 predicted proteins | sample BioPla4DNA1_FD_26584 | JGI IMG/M metagenome (IMG submission 26584) | reverse complement strand
TCGTCCAACGGTTACCTGACCTTTGGAAGCACCGGTGGGTCCTGGACGAATACCTCCATTCCCAACACCAACGAGCCCAATGAGCTCATCGCTGTGTTCTGGGACGATCTGGAACCGCAGAATGCCCCTGGCAGTGTTTACTACTACGGCGATGAGGAGAAGTTTGTGGTCCAGTACCAGACCGTACCACGCTACTCCAGTGGCGGCCCGTACACCTTCCAGGTGACCCTCACGCCTGGCGGTACCATCACTTACCACTACAAAGAGATGCAGGGCACCCGCTTGAACGAGGCCACCATCGGCATTGAAAACAGTGATGGAACCGATGGACTGCAGGTAGCCTATGACGAAGCTTACGTCCAGGACAACATGGCCGTGTTCTTTGTGCCCGGGTGGCTCACCCTGGATAAGGCGGCCGGCACCGTTGAGCCTGGCGGCACAGATGAGATCACCGCTACCTTTGCAGCCCACAATTTGCCCCAGGGCACTTACCAGGCGATGATTGAGATCCAGAGTAACGATCCTGAGAATCCCGTGGTCACAGTGGATACCTTCATGTTCGCCAAATCCATCATTCCACCCAGGATCACGAGCTTCACGGCTGATCCCTGGGCAGGCAGCGCACCCCTTACCGTGCAGTTCTCCGCGGTGGTGGAGGATGTGGACGGTGAAGTAGTGAGCATGGAGTGGGACTTCGGCGACGGCAGCCCCGTGGCCACCGGCGAACTGAACCCGGTCCACATCTACCAGGAAGAGGGCGAGTACGAGGCGGTGCTCACCATCACCGATGATGATGGTCTGGTGGCCAGCGCAAACCTCAGCATCGTGGTGCAGGATCTGCCCAAGGCGGAAGTTGAGCCCGACAGCATCTGGCTGGTCCTGCGGGCGCACCGCGGCACCGATGAGGTTCTCACCGTAACCAACGTGGGTGTGGCCCCCCTGAACATCAGGGCCGAAGCGGCCACCTTGGCTGAAGAGGGCACCCTGGGCCGCGGCGGTCCAGACGGTTTCGGCTACATCTGGGTGGATTCCAGGGATTCAGGCGGCCCAGAGTATGCTTGGGTGGAGATTAAAGACATTGGCACCAAACTGAACTTCGTCAGCGGTGATTCCGGGATCCAGGTGGATCTGCCCTTTGAGTTCCCGTTCTATGGCGATGTAAAGACGGAGGTTATGGTTGCCGCGGACGGCTACCTGACCTTTGGCACCTCCGGTAGTGTTTATACCAACAGGCCCATTCCCTATACAGCGGAACCCAACGACCTGTTGGCGGTCTACTGGGATGACCTGAACGTGCCCCAGGGCCCGGCTGACGGCGGGGTGTTCCACTACTATGATCAAGCCAACGACCGCTTCATTGTCCAGTGGGAGCAGGTGCCCCGTTACTACAACTACGGCAGCTATACCTTCCAGGCCATTCTCTATCCCGACGGCAGCATCACCTACCAGTACAAGGAGATGATCTTCGATTCACCATCATATGCAGCGGACGGAACCATCGGCATCGAAAACGCAGCTGGAACCGACGGCTTACAGATTCTCTACAACACAGCAGGCTACATGGAAGATGGCTTGGCCATCAAGATCTATCCCTACCAGTGGTTGAGCGTTAACCCGGAACAGGCTGTTGTGGAGCCCGGCGAGAGCGTAGAGTTCGATGTGGATATTGACCTCAGCGCCATCGGCGGCGGCGTGCTCAAGGGTTCCATTGTGCTGGAGACCGACGACATCCGTGAGCCCCGCCTCCTCGTTCCCGTGACGGTGGAGGTACTGGAAAACGCTGCTCCCATCATCACGGCAGCGGGCGTCAGCCCCGACACGGGACCGGTAACCACTGTGTTCGAATTCGTGGCGGCAGCCACCGATCCCGATGGGTATATCGCCGACAAGTGGTGGGACTTCGGTGACGGCAGCGAACCTGTCCACGAGTTCGCGGCGCAGCATAGTTATGCTCAAGAGGGCCAGTACACAGCGGTGTTCACTGCTGTGGATAACGACGGTTACCAGGCCAGCACGGAAGTTCAGGTGTTGGTCCAGGCAGCGGCCACTGCCAGCTGGACCCCCAGGAGCTTCAGGTTTGATCTGGCCAAAGGCCAGTTGGGCCAAGACATTTTGCTTCTGAGCAACGCTGGCCCTGGAACGCTGTATTTCGGCAGCGGAGAAGCTGCAAACAAAGTGCCTGAGCTGGAGAGGCTGGTGACCCCAGAGAAGGTCCAGGATGCCAACGCCAGGACGGCCGCAGGACTCTTCGCTCCCGTGGCTGATCCCAGCAGGTCACCCTGGCTTCCCGACGATGTGGGCAGCGTGATCACCAGCTGGTACGCCCCGGCGGTCATCGTCACGCCCTGGGGTATTGGAACGCTCCTGGACAGCAATGACGTCGTCATCTCCGATGTGGAGTCCACCCCCACCATGGACTATGTGGTCACTCCCGCTGGGGAGTACACCGGCAGATCCTGGGTGGCCAGCTTTGGCGGCTCCTGGCCTGGAGATATGGCCTTCGACGGCCGGTATATCTGGCAGGTCAATGTGGGCGGCGACAACGCCATCTACAAGATCGATCCCCAGACTGGAGAGCAGGTCGGCAAGATATCCGGTTCTATCTGGACCAGCATTTCCCAGCGCGGCCTGGCCTATAACGCCAACGACGACACCTTCTACATCGGAGGCTGGAACGAAGACATCATCTACAAGATCAAGGGCGAATCCTGGGATAACCCAGGGGAGATCATTGAGCAGTGGTCCATGGCCGTGGGCATTGCCGGTTTGGCTTACCATCCCGTGGTCAACGTGCTCATTGTTACCACCAACAGCGCCCCGGACATGATCTACTTCGTGGATCCTGAGAGCAGGGCGGTTTTGGCCCAGATCCCCCATCCTGCGGGAACTGACTACGTGGGCATCGGGGCTGAGCTGGATCGCGACGGCAATCTCTGGGTTGGTAACCTGGACGCTGGCATGCTCTACCTGGTGGACACCGGCCTCGGCCCCATTGGCGGCGGCTGGCTGACCTGGGAGCCCAGGGAAGGCAGCGTGCCCGCGGGTGCGTCGCTGCCCATCACGGTCCAGGTGGACACTTCAGATTTGGGTGCAGGCACCTACACCGGGAAGGTGGTGCTCACCACCAACGATCGGGAGAACCCCCTGATCATGGTGCCAGTCACCTTAAGCGTTCCCGCACCACCGGCGATTGTGGCAGTGAGTGCCGATCCGGTAATGGGCGAGCCCCCGCTGGAAGTGAACTTCCAGGCGGTCTACGAAGCTCCCGAGATTCCAGTGACCAGTGTTGGCTGGGACTTTGGCGATGGCGGCAGCTCTGCTGAGCCAGTAACCACCCACACCTACACCGAACCCGGCCTGTACACGGCAGTGTTCTTCGTGGAGGATGAGCGCGGGGCTAGAGTGGAGGAGAGTGTTGAGATCGAGGTAACATGGCTGCCCCACGCAGCGGTGGAGCCTACCATCATCGAGCTCACCCTCAATCCTCGGGAAACCTCAGTTCAGACAGTGGTCTTGAGCAACGCAGAGGGCAATGCGGCTCTGGAGTTTGCCGTGGATGTCCGCGGCGGGCTGGCTCCAGTGATTGCCCTGCCCCAGCGCCTTGGCACCGTAAGCGATCCCCTGGCGTCCAGTGCTCGGGGCTTGTACAGAGCCTTCGATGCGGGACTGGTGGAGCGGATCGCAGCCAACGTGCGACCCGGTGCCGTGGGAGATGTGGTCACCTCCTGGCCTGTATCCAGCGAAGTGTCCCTACCTTGGGGTGCCGGCTTTGACGACAGCCGGGTCTGGATTTCCGATCCGGAGCTCCTCAACAACCACTTGTTCACACCAGCAGGGGCCCACACCGGCAGCATTTTCAGCACTCCGTGGGTAGGAGCATGGAACGGCGATATGGCCTGGGATCCTAACCGGAACCTGATGTGGCAGGTGAATGTGGGAGGCGACAACGGCATCTACGCCCTGGATCCCGCAACGGGTGCAGTGGTCATGTCCATTACCTCAGGTATGTGGACCAGTGTCTCCCAGCGCGGTCTGGCCTACGATGCCGACACAGACACCTTCTACATCGGCGGCTGGAACGAAGACATCATCTACAAGGTAGCAGGCCCCAGCTACTCCAATCCCGGGGACGTACTTGATGCTTGGAGCTTCCCAGTTTCCATCGCCGGCTTGGCCTGGCATCCAGACGGCATCCTCTGGGTAACCACCAACAGTGCTCCGGATATGATCTATGCCCTGGATCTGGAAGCTTTGGCCGTTGTCCATCAAGTACCCCATCCCTTTGGTGGTGACTACAGCGGTGCCGGTCTGGCCCTGAACAGCGACGGCAACCTCTGGGTGACCTCCATGAAAGACAACTACGTGTACCTGGTCAATACGGAGATGCCTTTGGCTAAGGGCATTGAGGTTGAACCCAAGCGCGGTACGGTGGAGGCGGGTTTAACCCAAGAGCTGACAGTCACCATTGATGCCGCTGCCCTGGGCGAGCCTGGCAGCGTGGTGGAGCAGCACTTGGTGATCACAACCAACGATCCAGAGAATCCGCAGCTCTACGTGGATCTGATCATCACCATCGAGCCGGGTCCAACCATCGTGGAGGCTTCTGCAGAACCCACCATCGGTGAACCCCCGCTCACTGTGGCCTTTGCAGCCGAGGTTGAGCCGGGCGCCGCTGAGATCGTGGATTTCTGGTGGGACTTCGGCGATGGCTCAGAGCCTGTACACGCCCTGACCTGCGAGTATGTCTACAGCGAACTGGGAACGTATAAGGCATCCTTCCATGTCCTGGACGCCAACGAAGTGGAAGTAGTGGAGGAATTCACCATTACCGTAGCCTGGCTGCCTGTACTGGGCATCTATCCAGAAGAATTCGAGGAAGTAGTCCAGGTAGGAGAGGAAATGCAGCAGGTGCTCACCGTGAGCAACAGCGGCAACTCGGCCATGGACTTCTCCATCACCACCATGCCCAGCTTTGCCGGGAGCCCCGAGTGGATGCGGTATATCGCCTCCGAGCCTGTGAAGGGAGATTACGCAGCTGAACCCCACGGCTATGCCGGGGCAGGGGCAGGCGGCCCGGATCAGTTCGGTTACATCTGGATCGACAGCAAGCAGGCTGGCGGACCTGTGTTTGACTGGTTTGACATCAGTGCAGTGGGTACCAGAATATCCCTGACCGATGAATCCCAGCGCCAGGTGAGCTTGCCCTTTGACTTCCCGTTCTACGGTGAGTTGAAGCGCACAGTGCAGGTCTGCTCCAACGGCTACCTCACCTTCCAGTCTGGCGGCTCGTCCGTCTGGAACAACACGCCCATCCCTGATCCCTCGGCACCTAACGATCTGGTCGCCGTGTTCTGGGATGACCTGGATCCCGGTACGGCCGGAGATGTCTATTACTACTACGACGCAGAAGGAGACCGCTTCATCGTGCAGTTCCAGGGAGTAGGCCGCTGGGCCCAGACGGGCGTTGCCTATACCTTCCAGGTGCTGCTCTATCCCGATGGAACCATCATCTACCAGTACCTGGATATGGTCGGCGATCTCACCAGTGCCACGGTGGGTATCGAGGATGCCACGGGTACAGACGGCCTGCAGGTGGTGTACAACGCCGCCTACATCGAAAACGAACTGGCTGTAGCCTTTGCACCTGTGGGTTCCATCCTGCGGGTGAACCCGGATGCGGGCTACCTGCTTCCCGGCTCCAGCCAGGATGTGATCTTGACCATCGGCTCACCTCAGGCAGCAGCTGGAACCTATTCGCTCTACCTCTACGTCGCGGCTAACGACCCGTTCCGGCCCTTCGCTGCGGTGCCCGTGACCCTGAAGGTCAACGCACCTCCCCAGGTGACCATACTCGATCCCCAGGCCGGCGATGAACTGCATGGCCTCACGGAAATCAAATGGACCGCGGTGGATCCCGATGACGCTGCCGAAGACCTGCTGATCGATCTGTTCTGGACCCGCGGTGTGGAGTGGAACGAAATCGCGACTGGTCTAGCCAACACCGGCTCCTTCCAGTGGAACAGCTTGGAAGTGGGCGAGGCTGGCGACAACTTCCGCCTCATGATCATCGCTTCCGATCCCTCTGGCGGGTTCAGCGAGGATATCACGGGCGAATTCACCATCATCAACGAAGCACCCACGGCAGCCTTCAGCTTCACACCCGATCCCGCCACCAGGCTGGATGTGGTCCAGTTCACCGATGAGTCCACGGACGACGGCTGGATCGTGGCCTGGCACTGGGACTTCGGCGACGGCACTGAGAGCGAAGAGCAGAATCCCGAGCACCGCTACACGGAAATGGGTACCTACGAAATCACGCTCACGGTGACGGACAACGGCGGGCTCACGGCCTCGGCCACCAAGACCATCCAGGTGGGGAACGCCGCACCTAAGGCCGCTTTCCGCTTCGAGCCTGAGGAGCCCGGCGTGGGAGAAGCTGTCCAGTTCATCAACGAGTCCAGTGACGACACGGAGATCACAGCCTGCTTCTGGGACTTCGGGGATGGAACCACGAGCTCCGAGTGGGAGCCCGTACACAGCTTCAGTTCCGCCGGTACCTTCACGGTGAAGCTGACGGTGATCGACGAAGACAACTCGGCCGGTTCTGTGGAGCGTGAGATCACGGTGGTGCTGCGCAATCAGCAGCCAGAGGCCAACTTCACCTTCGCACCGTCGCCTGCCACCAGGCTGGATGTGGTCCAGTTCACCGATGAGTCCACGGACGACGGCCAGATCGTGGCCTGGCTGTGGAGCTTCGGAGATGGCGCCGAGAGCGAAGAACAGCATCCAACGCACCGCTACACCGAGCTTGGGGTATACGAGATCGTCCTCACCGTAACAGACGACGGCGGATTGACAGCCACAGCAGCCAAGACCATTGAGGTAGTGAACATGGCACCTGAAGTGACTATTCTCAGGCCCACGGCAGGGCAAGTGCTCGTGGGTGAGCAGGTTGTCCAGTGGAGGGCCGAGGACGCTGATGATGCCCATGACCTGGAGATTACTCTGGAGTACAGGGCGCTGCCCGATGGAGATTGGCAGCAAATCGCCACCGTGCAGAACACGGGACAATTCCTCTGGGATGTCTCTGAGCTTGCGGGCGGCAGATATGTGCTGAGGATCACGGCAGTTGACCCGTGGGGAGCTTCGGCAGAAGCCATCAGCGACGAGTTCATCGTGGCCTACCTGCGGCAAACACTGACCGCGGCACCCAACCCGGCTTCCGATATGGTGACGTTCTTCTACGACCTGCCCACAGATGGAACACTGTATGTCTACAGCATTGCCGGACGTTTGGTCTACTCAGCGCAGCTCTCCGCGGCTGCCCACAGCCATGAATGGAATCTCCAGTCCGGCGGTACACCCGTGGCCAACGGAGTCTACATCTACTTCACCATAGCCGGAGGCAGCAGATCCGAAACAGGTCGGCTGGTGGTCAGCAGATAAGCAATTGGAGCTTGGGCTGCCGAGGCGGCAGCCCAGCTCTTAACCATACACTTTGATGTTCCTAAGGAGGGGAGACAATGGGAAGCAAGAAAATGATGCTGGCGGCCGTTCTGCTCGTGGTCCTGCTCGCGGCTGTACCCGTTTGTGCGGAAGGGGATTACACAGACACGGCAGCCGTCATGCGCCTGGGGCTGGGCGCCCGGGCCTTGGGCATGGGTGGAGCTCACATTGCCGTGGCCGATGATGCGGCGGTGATCTACTACAATCCCGCGGGCTTGGGCAGGCTGGAGGAGTTCAGCCTCACCTCAATGTACAGCAATCAATACGGAGCGGGGAGCTATTTCGGCCTGGGTGCTGCCGGAATGAACCTGGGGGCAGCGGTGCTGCGCTTCGGTTCTTCGGGCATCGAGGAAACGGATGAATACGGCAACCCCATCGGCGAGTTCGGCGTGTCTGAAACCGCGGCCATTGCCGGCTACGGCCGGACCGTGTTCTCCGGGCTCAGCGTAGGAGGTGCGCTCAAGTACTACAACCAAGACCTGCCCGGTAATTCGGGGAGCGGCTTCACCGCCGATGTGGGTATCCTCTATGAACTGCTGGAGGGCAAAGCCCTGGTGGGCTTGGTGGGCCGCAACCTGTTCGGCAGCGTGAGCTACGCCAGCGGTTTGAAAGACAGTTTTGAACGCTCTTTTGGCGTGGGAGTGTCCTTCACCCCCATGGAAAATCTCTTGGTGGCAGCAGATGCGGTCAATGGAAGACGGCCTGACAGGCAGAGTTGGCTTGGAATACGTGCTGCGCGGCGTGGCCCTGCGGGCGGGGGGATCCTTTGGCGGGGAATCCTACCTCACCATGGGCGCCGGGTTTGCCTTGGAGAACTTCCGGATCGACTATGCCTACGTGCACCACAGGCACCTGCCGGACAGCCACAAGATTTCTTTGAGCATAGCCTTTTAGAGGCAGAGTGTGGGGAAAAGCCCGCGGCAGCACAAGCCGGCTGCGGGCTTTCTCCATGTGGCTAAATTGGGAGGCGGGTAGACCATGTATTTTACTAAGCAAAAAGGGGCATATTATCTAGCTTCGGTGCTGATGGTTTTGTTTGTGTGCCTGGCAGTGGGCCAAGCTGAGGAAAAACAGGGCCCCTCCTTGGAGTTTGATGGCAGCGTGCAGCTCAAGCTCAAGTATGCCTGGGGAGATGGGGCAGCCCTCTTGGGCACGGGCTTCACTCCCGGCCAGGCCGATCTCTGGCAGAGAACTGCCCTCAAGGTGCACGGGGAGATTGCCTCGGGCCTATCCATCTCGGCGGATCTGGACAACGAGAAGGGCGATTACCTGCAGGTGCTGGAGATCAGGCTGCAGAAGGACCCGTACTCGGCGCGCTTTGGTGGGCTTTCCCTCAAGCTGAACAACCCCTACGCAGCCTACTCAGGACGTCTGCGGGGCATTGAGCTGGCGGCTGCTTACCCCAAGGTAGACATTGGCGCGGCCCTGGGCCGGGTGCAGGGGGTGGCAGCTAAGAAGACTTTCCGCGGCACCACGGCCCAGGAGACCATCCTCTACGAACCAGGCGGACCCTACGGCCCATCCCCGGGTGATGAATCCTTCCTGTCCTCCCTGGATGGCCTGGAGTTCTTCGTGCTGGAGGAGGCTTTCGATCCCGATTTCATGGGGGCCTGGCTGCGCTACGCGGATCAGGCCGAGTTAGAGGGGAGAACCCTCCGGGAGACTCTGGAGCTGTGGGGCCTGGGGTACCTGTACAGCCCATCGGAGGAGGATTCCGGTCTGTACTCCGGCAGGATGATTGCCCTGGACCCCGAACAGTACGCCGGCGTGTCTTCGGACCAGGAAATGCTGGCCCTGCGTTTGGAGATCCGGGATCTTCTACGCAGCCAGATTCTGGCTTTGATCAAGGAGTACAACGAGGAGCAGGGGCTGGTGGGCCCAGGGCAGAAGCGCTATCCCTTTACGCTGGGCAGCAGTACGGAAAAGGAGTTCCTAGAAGATCTGCTGCAGCGTCATCTGTTTGTGGCGGCGGGGAGGGACCAAGCTGCCCTGGTCTTGGACGTGCCCGCGGCCAGCTATGAACGGCGGAGGCTCTACGATCTGGGGCAGCTGAACATCGAACCGGGAACGGTGGAAGTGGAGATCCGCCGGGCAGGCCGCTTCTTCGCCGCCGAGATCGAGCCTGGCCTGTTGTACCAGGTGCATTACCAGGTGGGCTTGGTGGAGTTTGACTTTCCCCCGGGATTCTTTGCCGCCTACGATGGGATCCGCATCACCTACAACTACGACATTGCCCTGGGGGTGTTCAACCTGGGCCTGGCCATTGTGGAGGGGAGTGAAAAGGTCTACCTCAACAAGGATCTCCTCCAGAGGAACGTGGATTACTCCCTCGACTACGAGCTGGGCTTACTCATGATCTTCCACAGCTTAACAGAGGACGATGTGATCACCGTGGAGTACGAGTATTTCCGGGGGCCCTTTGGAAAGATGGCCGATTACAAAGCCAATGCCGCCGCGGTTTCCCTGGGCTGGACACCGCTGGAGGGCCTACGGCTGAATCTGGAGGCCGTGCGGTACGCCGAGGATCCCCTCTCGGGCCCTCCCCCGAGCAGTACGGCCACCATGCCTAACGCCCATACCATCGCGGGGCTTTCCGGATCCTACAGCCGAGGGAGTCTTTCTGTAAGCGGGGATCTGGCCATCAGCCACGATCAGTTTCCCTTTGACGCCAACCAAAAGCTGCAGGCCCCCAACAAAATCACGGCCATCGCCGCACTGGCAGACTTCATCGTCTTCGCCCATCACGATGGGATCAGCGCAGGCCAGGACTTGTTCCAGGGTTACGGCGTGGGTGCAGGCTTGTCCGCCTATGAAGTGCGGGGGGCCGCGAGCACCGGCGAGACTCTCTTTTTGGCCACGGCAGATGGGCTCACCTGCTTTAGTTTGGGTCCAACCATTCCGGGGCAGAACCCCTTTGACTATGCCGGCAACTGGCGGAGGCTGTATGCTTCTTCTGGCTTGCCCTCGGGTGATCTCCGCGCCGTGGCCGTGACACCCTGGGCGGTGTGGGTGGGCACCGGGGACAAAGGTGTGGCCTGGGCTGACCTGGCCGATCTGGAAAGCTGGCAGGTTTTCGGGAAAGAGTCCGGCCTGCCCAGTAACTCCATAACCCAGATCGCCTATGACCCAATGGAGGACCTCGTTTTCGTCGGTTCCGATCAGGGGATCGCCGTGCTGCGGGGCAGCCGTTTTGAAGTGGAGTTAGCCGAACCCATCTCGGCCCTCTGGTCTGCGGAGAAAGCTGTCCGCGGTATACGAACCTTCGCTGCTGGGCCCAAGGGGGTTTACGCCAGGAGTGAAACGGGAGATTGGCAGCGGATCCTGGAGCTGCCCACTGGGGAGGATGCCCTGGCCTTGGCGGTTTGGGACGGGCTGCTCTGGGTGGGCAGCTCCCAGGGCCTCTACTTCTGGAATGGAGAGGATCTGGGCAGTGTGGAAGCAGCCCAGGGCCTGGCTGTTACCGCCTTGGGCTGTGCGCCTGGGCTTAAGCACAGCGGTCTGGAGGTACTTTGGGCGGGGAGTGCTGCAGGTTCCCAGGGGATCTTTGCTTTGGAAATACTCACGCCTGAAGTAGTGTTTGCCCACGACGGCCGCAGCTTGGAGATTGGCGCAGCCGATCCCCGGCGTTATGTGGATCTGCCCCGGGAAGGGCACACTGCCGTGGGCTACGCAGCTCGAACCAATGTGAGTTACGATCTGGACCAGGGAAGTGTGTACGGAAGCTGGGAAAAGACGGAGCCCGGGTTTACCAAAATCGGGCAGACGTCTCGCCAGGCTCGCGATCAGCTCACGGTGGGAGCGCAGTGGTCCCTGGGTCCAAAGGTGGATCTGCAGGCAGAGCATTCACGGTCTCTCACCAGAACCTACCAGGGCCTGGGTACAGAAAAGCCAGAACGGGAAGTGCTGCAGGTGATGAGTACAGTGTCCAGCAGCATAGACGTTGGCGCTAAGCTGGATGTGGCCTACACCCAGTCACAGATCGACGATCAGCCGGCACCGGGCTTTGAACGCCGGGAGCAGGTCTTAACCGCGGGCGCCTCCCGCAGTTTTCTGGAGGGCAAACTCAGCGTGAGCGGAAAATACGAACGGGTTAAGAGCGATAATCTGCGCCGGGTGGAGAACTCCTACGTGCAGAACACCTGGCGTGGGGACATCAAGCTCACCTTGGAATCCTTCACCGCTTCAGCCAGCTACCGCAGGCCGGTGAAGACGGTGGATCCTGGGGGCGGCAACCATGTTTCAGGCATTACGGAAAGCCGCTTCACGGCGCAGTGGAACGGGGAGGTCCGTTCGGTAAAGCTGAGGGCGCATTACAGGCAGGTGGCCCGCAGCAACATGGCCACGCTCAAGAAGTTCAACGAAAGATTGGCGGAAGTGAAGGCGGTGTTTCCCGAGGTTTCCCTCAACACCTTGGAGATGACCCCCACTGTGCTGCTCAAATGGCAGCAGACTCTCCCCTTCGCCGGCCAGGCTAGAAGGAGCTGGGAAGTGCAGGGGAGTATCTCAGGTACGCAGGACGATCTAAAGGTCACCGCGGGAGCCAATGTGAAACAGACTGTCTATTTCCAGCCTGACAAGACGGTTTTGGATACGGAACTCTACGGAAGTTTGGGTTTCGCCCTCGGGGAGAACCTCAAGCCCCAGATCGATCTGCGCTGGAAGCGCTCGCAAGCGCAGCGCCCGGATTTGGGCAGCGTATCTACCCATACACTTACGGGAACATTCCGCTTGGTGTGGCTGATCAAAGACGGTTTAAGCAGCGTGGGACTGTGACCTTAGCCCGCAGTTCATCGACGGCGCTGCAGGGAAGCGGC
>JGI24713J26584_10002591_pt1 | contig 12359 bp, 8 predicted proteins | sample BioPla4DNA1_FD_26584 | JGI IMG/M metagenome (IMG submission 26584) | reverse complement strand
CCATAAAGATTTAACACCAACCTTGTATAAAATGGTCAATGAAGGCTATAGGTTCACNAACTTTTACAACCCCATATGGGAAGTAAGCACACTAGACGGAGAATATGTAGCTTGTACTAGCCTTTTGCCTAAAAAAGAGGTATGGAGTTTTTATCTGTCAGGAAAGAACTTTATGCCCTTTACCATGGGTAATCAATTAAAAAAATTAGGCTATAATACAAAGGCTTACCATAACCATACCTATGATTATTATAATAGACATATCTCCCATCCTAATATGGGATATGATTATAAAGGTATTGGCAATGGCCTAAATATATCTAATGCCTGGCCCCGTTCTGATCTGGAGATGATGGAAAAAACAATCCCAGAATATATAGATGAGCATCCTTTCCATGTCTACTACATGACGGTAAGCGGCCATATGCAATACAATTTTGTCGGCAACCATATGGCTATGAAGAACAAGGAATATGTAAAGGACCTACCCTATACTGAAGCAGGAAAGGCATATATAGCAACTCAGATAGAGTTAGACAGGGCCATGGAACATTTGCTTGACCAACTTGAACAAGCAGGCATTGCAGATAAAACCCTTATAGCTATAAGTGCGGATCACTATCCCTATGGACTCGAAGACCATGAAATAGATGACTTAGCAGGCCATGTGGTGGAAAGGAATTTTGAACTTTATAAAAGCCCCTTTATCCTCTATACTAAAGGTATGGAACCTATTACTATAGATAAACCCTGCTCTAGTCTGGATATTATTCCCACTTTGTCAAATCTTCTTGGACTCGAGTACGACTCTAGACTGCTAATGGGTAGGGATATTTTCTCAGATTCGGAGCCCTTGGTCATATTCAATAACAAGAGCTTTATCACAGATAAAGGTCGATATAATGCCGTAACTCAAGAATTCATCCCTGAAGATGGACAGCAAGTGGATGATCAGTATATTAATGAGATTTTGAATATAATCGAAAATAAGTTTTATTACTCTGCCATGATATTGGATACCGACTATTACAAATATGTAATGGAGGAATAGCTATGTGTGATACCATGGTAGCATTGGGCAACTCTACAAAGGATGGAGTTACCCTTTTTGCAAAAAACAGCGATCGTCAACCCAATGAACCCCATATACTAATTCGGATTCCTAGAAAAAAGCATGAACATAATACCAAAGTAAAATGCACCTACATTGAAATCGATCAAGTTCCCCTCACCTATGAGGTCCTGCTGCTTAAGCCTTCCTGGATATGGGGCTGTGAAATGGGTTGTAACGAATTTGGACTGAATATAGGAAATGAAGCTGTCTTTACCAAAGAATCCTATGGAAAAGAAGCCCTAATTGGTATGGACATGGTTCGGCTTGCCTTGGAGAGATGCAAAACTAGTCAAGAAGCCCTTATGCTAATTATTGATCTTCTTGAAAAGTATGGTCAAGGGGGTAACTGTGGATATGAAAAACCCTTTACCTACCATAACTCCTTTTTAATAGCTGACAGCAATTCCGCATGGGTACTAGAAACAGCTGGCCAATACTGGGCGGCTGAAAAGGTAAAGGACGTGCGCTGTATCTCCAACTGCTTGTCCATAGGAAATAAATTTGATCTTTGCCATCCAGACTTAATAAAAAATGCTGTAGACAAGGGCTGGTGCAAAAGTGAAAAAGATTTTCATTTTGCCCGCTGCTATAGCGAACCTATCTTCACCCACTTTAGCGGGTCAAGGCATAGGTTGACTGCATGTTCATCAATTTTGGAAGAGAATAAGGGTAATATTACCGTTGATACCATGAAAAAAATTCTTCGCTTTCATGAAGGTAGGGTTGACAAAAATCCTTTTGAGCATAGTTCCCTAAAAAGCGTATGTATGCATGCTGGATTTTTGTTCGGCGACCATACTACCGGCAGTTATATAGCCTCAATCCATGATAAGCTTCCTACATACTGGATTACAGGCAGCTCCACTCCCTGTATATCTATATTCAAACCCTATTGGATGCTGGATGAGGATGAATTTTTCTTTGAAGAGAGTGAAGAGCATCTAGCTTTGGAATATTGGTATCTTAGAGAAGAGTTTCACAGAATGATATTGGAAAACAGGATCCAAAATCTAGACTCTTATATGCAAAAACGAGATGAGATTGAAAGGGAACTAAGTCAAGAAGTAAGTGAATTAGACTTTGATAATCCCAACACAAACGTTTTAAAATCCATAATGAAAAAAGCCATGGAACAAGAAGAGAAACTCATCCTAGATACCATGGCTCAAAATGGAAATAACCCTGCCAAGATAAGGGGCAACCCCTACTTTCGATATTACTGGAAAAAGCAGAATAAAAAGCTGCGCAGTAAAGCCCAATCACTTAATATTTTGTATCACTAAGTCTGTTATGCCTATGGCTACAGGCCTAATATTTCATAGCCTTTTTCTTCAAATTTCTCTTTTATTTTTTCCATTGGTATCTTCTTCATAGCTGCACCTTTGGAAATAGTCATAACTCTGCCAACGGTATTAAGCATACCGGGATTTGTAATGCTCTCAAATCCCAATTCTTTCATAATATCTATAACATCAGGATTTTCAGTGCATATTTCATATACACTTTTGGATATATTTATTTGCTTTTTCATTCTACCACCTTTTTTAACTTAGTTTATCCATTGAAGATTAGAGATATCTTCTAAATCTTTCAATGGTACAGAATCAAGAGATAAAGACGCTTTGCTAACTACTTATCAACTAAATCTACTCTTTTCTGTAGTTTTTCTTTTTAATCAAAAACCATGAAACAGATGCAAATTGCTTCTGATCCATGGTTTAAGATTTAATAATTAAAAGCCTAACCACTCAACCTTTTGTTCTAAATCCTTTCTTCCAGGTGGTGCTGGATCTTCGTCAGGATAACCTATGGGTATTATACCTACAATTTCTTCGCTTTCTGTTAGCTGTAGAATTTCCCTTGTCTCCTCCGAATATATTATTGGACCACCAATCCATACGGTACCTAGTCCCTCTTCCCATGCTGCCAGGCACAGATTTTGGATCGCTGCACTAGCAGCCATTAGGGCTTCTTTGGTTTTGATTTCATCTTCAAAGATCTCATGGGTAACTATAATATGCATCGGGGCACCACCAAAATTCTCGGCATATTTTAGCATGCCAGGTACTTTCTCTTCAGGAATATATGGAGCGTTGGGAATATAATCCTTGGCCCAATTATAAAACACGTTACAGACCTTATCTACGTATTCTCCTCTAGTCACTATAACTCTCCATGGCTGACTATTTCCATTGGAAGGTGCCCAGTTTGCTGCTTCCAGAACCTTTGTAATCTTGCCCTGAGGCACTTCTTGATTTTTATATTTTCTGATGCTCCTTCGTTTCAGTATAGCATCAAATACTTGTCCCATATTATCACCTTTCTTTTGTATTCTAGTACTGTTTATTCTTTATAAACAATTTTTTAATATTCGTAACTTTATTTATTTATATATTTATTCTGCCCTTTTTAATGAAAAATACCAAGGCAGCTCATATGAGATTTGGATTCATTTTCACTTTGACATTACTTGATATTATACACATAATTCTTCTTATTACAAGATATAAATTAACTCAAATAAAAACAAACCACTAATCCAGGCAAGCATCCTAGATAGTGGTTTTATAATTTTTGTATCTTATATCTTGGCTAATATTCTTAGGTTTTTATTGCTTTCATCAATTTGAATTTTATTATAATTTACCTTTACCCCATCATTTAGATCAATGGAGATTCGTCTAAGGGCTAAATGGGCTATACTTTCATCATAATCCTTACATTCTTTTAATTGCTTGGTTAGCTTTTGAAGGCGTTTTTCAGCCTGAGCCACTTCTCTAGCATTCTTGCTATTAGCTATATAATCCTTTAGATTTTTCATATTTCTCTCATATGCCTGTTGCATTTTATGAAGATAATCTACTCGCATCTTTCCTGTAGTATCTTCATTGTATCTATGCATATATATAAGGGCTTTAAAGCCATTTTGTCTGCCACTATCATAAAGCCAATATACAGGCCTTTTTTGATAGGTTCGCACATGATCTTTATAAAAATCCTTAAGAAAATAATTCCGTATTACCTCTCTAGGATTACCTTTTCCGCCTAATGCATCTGCAATAAACTCAAGGTTTTCTTCTAGAGTGTCTTCTCCATAAGCTGCCTTAACAAACTCTATAAATTTGCCTGTAATGTCTTCTATATAATAATCTTCATCTGTAATTAAAACAATATTATCTTTAGCAGGTTTAAAGCTAGTATATTTACTGCTATCCCATTCTCCACCAGCATAGACTAAACCTTGCACATCCAAAGAGTATCTTCCAAAGATACAGCCAACTCCATAAGATATAAAGGATTTAATAACATCTTCTTTGGTCAATATATATCTATTACCTTTTATATCGTCATAGATTTGGTCTTTGGTATCAAAAATCTTGGTGACAGTTATATCTCTATCGCTGACTTCTGGTGTTAGCTCATTTTGTAGGCTATAGATCTGGATGAAGATACGATTTAGTTCTTCTTCATTTTCTTTCAATTTTGCAAAATTATTATTGGCATACTCTCTCCAATTCTCATAGGCGGATTCTATAGTTTTGGGTGCCTGCTTTTGTTTATCCTGGTCCAGTAATGGATGGACTTTAAACTCCCATGAGGTTTCAAAGGAGTCCCAATCTATTTTGGCAATAGATATATTTTCAGCTACTAATGCTTCTACATCGTCAATATAAGCTTCGTCAATAATAATTGGTAAGGATTTAATATCCCTCATCTGTAAATTCAGTGTGGGGTTTAATACACTTAGGTATAGCTCTATCACCTTTGAATTAAATAACCCTAATATATAGTTTAAGTTTTCTAGATAACATATGGTTGGTCCTCCCATATCAAAGGCTCCAATTGGAGGGAAGTATCTAAAGCTATAACCCCTTGAAGTTAGCATTGTATAGGTTATGCCTTCCCTATACCAATACTTTGGAGCAAGCAAGTTTGATGTAGGATTGGTTTTGTAAAAATTTCTTGCCTCATTGGACCAATCAATAACTAGGGATAGGTTACCATAATACTTTCTAAAGTCCCCTCCCTTGGCATAAAAAATCCAATTTTTATTTATTCCTATATCCGCTGCTTTTACTTCCCAAAAGAATCTTAGATATTTATCATTATTGGCTGTTTTATTTTGTGAGCCTGTATAATCACTTATCTTCTCTATCTTTATACCCTTATCAAAGTTTGCTATAAAATTTTCTCCAACCCAATAAGCTATTGGCATTCCTGGTATCTTGGTAAAATTATATTGATTAGCTTCATAGTAGTATCCACATTGGGGATTTTCAATGGCTTTTAAGGTTTTTATCCGCTGGACTTCCATTCCNCCTGGAAAATCCGATAGCTTAATATACTTACCNTTCTCCTTAGATCTACTGTTTTGCAGCACAAAGGTACATATTGGTACTGTGGCCTCTTCAAAAGCAGAGTACTCCATTTGTATCAGGCTGGAAATATGTTTATTTTCTATAATATATTTCCTAAGATTTTCATAGGTCTTAATAAACATCCAAACAAAAGGTGTCATATAAGCTGAATATCCACCTTTTTTGCACATTTCTATATTGTTGTATATAAATACCGAGAATAAATCTCCCTTATAGTCGTTATAATTATCTCGTACATACTTTTTAAGATTCTTATCAAGCTTATTTAAATAAGGAGGATTGGTTACCACTACATCATATTTTTCAGTTAGCATAGTTGCTATCTTAACTATTTTTTTTAACTGCTTCTGAGTCTTTCGTATATTTATTTCTCCAAATATAATTTCCTCTTGCTCATCATAATCATCAATAAACTCTAAAACTAATTCACTGTCAAAATCATCTATGCACATAATAGAGCCTATCTCTTCAGCATTTTTGAAAGTTTTTATTAAATATTTTATGTATTCTAGGGCTTTTTGCCTATTATCCTTGTCCATATTTAAGCCTAAGTAATTTAAGTGTTCAATCTTAATATTAGTAGAATCTTCAAAGTATGCTAGGTTATTATTCAGCTTACAACTCAAGGCCTCTTCATCGTATTGCCTTACCTTCATCATTATTGCAAAACAAGCTAGTTGATATACCTTCTTATCAATATCCAGACCATATAAATTTTTCTCCACAATCAATCTAGCTGCTTCCTTGGCAGTATATCCTTCCGATTCATATATTTTAAGCAACACATCAAATGCATAGCATAAACAATGCCCACTTCCCATGGCATTGTCAAATACCCTAATATCTTCAGGAGACATTTTTTCATCTACTGTAGAAATTTCTCCAGGCATTAAATACTCCAAGGAATCTTTAATGCTGCTATCGGGATTTCTCTCCAACCAATACCTGCCCAGGGTATTATCCACCATATATTGAACAACCCAATCGGTGGTAAAAACTTGTGTTGCGGCAGGAATATGATGCTTTTTTACAGTCTTTCTAGATATTATATTTATAACTTGATCTCTGGTTTCCGTATGGTAAAATTGATACAACCAACCTACAACCTCTACTTGCCCATTTGGGGATTCCATATTAAAATATTCCTCGTTTATATCATGAACCAGTTTATATACAACTCCATCAGGATCGTTATAGGAGATAGTGAGCAATATCTCCGCATAGTCATGGATCTTTTCAAAAATCCCAGGAAGATTTTTATTTAATGCATTACATTGTTTTATAAATAATAGCCGGAACATAGCATCCATAGATACTAGACTGCCATCACTTTTCCATTCCTCTAATTGCTTCAACTCCTCGTCAGTAAAGTCTAAGCTAGTATCATAATAATAAGTGACAATTTCAGGTACTTTAACTTCTTCCCTGCTGGAAGAGAGTACACGCATTCCATCTGGCAGATAATTGTTTACTTCCATAAAGCGTATTGTTATAAGTCTATTGAACCAGGTATAGGCTACCTCTTCTATTAGTTCATTATAGGCTGTTTTATAATCAAAACCCTCTGCTCTGCTTTTTAATTCTTTAACCAGACTATTATACTTTACTATATCACTCCCATAGATTTTATAAGGCTGTGCGGTCCCAGTATCAAAAATATATATATCACTATTATACTTAGATTGAGGCTTTTTTATCCCATCCTCTGTAATACCTAGCAAAGAGGCCTTGTTTCTTATGTCTTGTATTAATTTCTTTCGTGCATACATAGCAAAATTCCTTAGAGCAGTCCTGTCCATTACTTCCTCCTCTAAAACTTTAAACTGACAATATCGTTTTTCCTATTTCTTACTCTAAACTTTGTATTAGAATTTGCAGATATATTCTATATCTTTTTTAGTCTAAATCCGCTAGGAATTAAAGATATTAATATCTCTAATACTAATATTTTACCAGCTTTTTATAGAAGGTTTAACTTTGTCAGCTTTTTTGCCCTCTATTTGCCGTCTTAGCAGTTAGATATACTTGATTAAGATTAAGATGTATTTATATTCCATACTCTAAAAAATCTTTATTCTTCCCTATACCCAGCTACATCCCAAGCAGTCACTAATCCTAATAATTTTTCATTAGGATCTCCACTGTCAGTTATAAATACTACAGCTAGCCTTTTATCTTGCCTAAGTTCCTTAGCAAACATATCCTCAATATCTATTACCAATGTATCTCTGGGAACAAATTCAAAGGATTCGCTCTCATGTTTGCTAATGGGTATAAACTCACAGAATTCTCTAATCTTTACATCCTTTTCTAATGATATATTGCCAGTATGAACAATATATGAAAATACAGTATTCTCGCTAAATACTCCAACTAGCCTCTCACCTTCAATTATAGGAATATAGCTATATGCATACTTGTTCATATCTTTCATTACTTCTAATGCACTATCCTCAAGGCTAGCAGTATAAATATTTTTCTTGTCACCGCTATTGTATCTAATGCTATCGCAGGTCTCATAACAGTATCAAGTATTTTCTTATACTTTTCTACTATGTAATCATGAGGATCTGCAATGGGATGTGCATATCTTTTATCTGGATTATGGACAATGGCATTGCGAAGCCTTGCAAAGGATAATAGATCATCCATATATATCTTAAAAACTTTATTTTTTCTTGCCATTTGTCTAATTAGCTCACTATGGGATACCCAATAATCTTGATTTAGTTCTCTCCTCATAAACTCATCAAGTTCATTGTAGATGGTAATAAATTCGCCAAAATTTGTCCCATTGTCTTTCATTCAAGTCCCACCTTTTATATAACATAATATTAACATCAACAAAATGACCCTATATCCATAGATATTAACGTCAATTCACTTATTATAGATAAATTCTCTAAATCATTTACATGTCCTCTATTTTATATGATTAGCTCAAGAATTTATTTGGTAAATCTGTATGGGTTGTCTATAAACCTCTCAAGGTAGAACGTCCATCCTTAATGAGACCAACCGATTCAGCAACATTATAAACCATTCATTAATGTAATTTCACTAATATCATTAATTATTATTTAAAACCTCCACATCTATAATCATCCATGAGCTTCAGCAACAGTTATAAGTTACAAAAAAGGCTCTTTGAAAAACATCTCTGAATATATATCCTTATAACTATATATTGACACAAATTAAAGCATATAAAAATGAAATAATGTTTGTAGAATAAAAATTAGGTTATTTATAAATCATAATTTCAACTAAGGTTTTTAGGAGGGTAAGAAAGAATGAAAAAAATATTAATGTTCACCATGGAAAGTTGTCCCTATTGCAAAGAAGCTAGAAAATACATGGAAGAACTTTTTGATAAATATCCTGAATATAAAGAACTTGACATTGAGATCATTGATGAGGTAGAACACCCTGATATCGCTGACCAATATGATTACTATTACGTACCTACCTATTACTTAGACGGTGAAAAGTTTCATGAAGGGATACCCAACTGTGAAATGGTAGCCGAATTATTTAGAAAGGCGTACGAAGAAGTATAACAAAACCATGATTATGTAATTTTAAATGCTCTTTTCTAGTAAGTATGGGAATAATATTCCAACTAGAAAAGAGCATTTCTATACAGTAGAACAAAAGAAATTTAAGAAATAATAAAAGCACTAAATGTATTCTTTTCTCCCCATAAGACTAACTCTAATGCTATAATATCTCTTTATCTAACTGATGGTTTTAATCCTCTTATCTTAATTCATTAAAATCTCAAAATAAGAGAATTGCATTCTTGTCAATAAAGGCACAACTGAGTTTAAAGCAAAAAGGCAACTACTCTATTGAATTGAAAGCTATTAATTGTATTTTATACTATTTTATTGATAAAGAAAAACAAGGACTAGGAAGAACCCACTATATCAATGCCATGTTTACCATTTTTTCACTTCTTATCACTGACAATTTTTATTGATGTATTTATGGTTTTCTAAAAATGAATAGGTATTCATGGGCAATCAGAAGAAAATTGTATCTAATGCTTCTATTATACCAAAAACTATTAGATTTGCAGTTATGCTGATGCTTTATTATTATTTCTTTTATGACAAATCCTGAATTGAGAAACTGTTGCATTACATTAAATCCTAATGGTACTATATGCCTATTTCTTCTTATATCTCCTATCAAAATTGCACAATATTTATTTTTACGCAATACTCTATAGCATTCATCTGCTACTTTTTTCATTTCTTTAATAAAATAGGGAATATCAAGATTTGACAGATCTCCATCAATACCTTCACTATACTTTATAATATTAGAATAGGGAGGATGTGTACAGATTAAGTCAACACTATCATCTTTAATAAAATTTAAATTTCTAGCATCTCCTTTGATTATGTTCGGCTCATATTTACTTGTTTTGCAAAAAGAAATATTCCTTTTTGCGATTTCTAAAGCGCTACTATTTATATCAACACCAATGCCATGTCTTTCCAATAATATTGTTTCAATTAATGTAGTTCCACTTCCTAAAAATTGATCTAATACAACATCACCTTTGCATGAATATCTTAAAATAACATTCCTAGGAACATAAGGTGACCAATTTCCTCTATATCTAGGATTATGTGTTGCCCAACTTCCCCTATTAGGGAAATTCCATACAGTTGTGGTTTCTAATGTAAAATTCTCAGGAGCCCACTCATCTATTTTATTAAAGTCCTTAGAAATATAAGGATGATGCTGTTCTTTGACTTTTACATCTTCAGTTATATTAAATGTTGTTTTATGAATCTTGTTATCTAAATACTTTACGTTCTCATCTTTCTGATATATAGAAATTTTTTTTATATATTCCAACTCTTCTTGGGTATAAAGTTCTTCTATTTTTAAATATTTGTATTTATACATACTAGATCAAACCTGCCTTTCTACCCCATAAAACTTAACGCATGGTTAATTCTATAATCCAATTAATCCAGCTAGTTATAGTTGATGCTCGCCTATGAAATGTCTTTTCAGCTTCAATTCTATATAAATTAGACTCTTTCATTATTTTTACTATTTCTTCTTTTGAAGGCATCTTACCCCTTTTTAAATAAAGCTTAAAAGTAAGATAAAAAGGCTTGTGTTCAAGTATGAATTCTACAAATCTCAAGTTTCTAATTTTTATACTATTTGAGAATAAATTTATACCCTTTTGAGTTAAATAATATTGTATAGTTCCCTTTTCTCTACTTTTATATATTAATCCTAAATACCTTCCTGCATCAGTGTAATAATTGGTTTGTCTAGAATTAAAATCATATCTATAGGTTATTTCATCCCTAGATAAGGTAGTATTTTCATATAATATCTCACATAAATTAATTATTCTTTCAAAGCTATTAGCTTGTGGAAAAGGAATATTATTAGGTTCTGGAATTATTTTCACTTTCTTATGTATTGCAATTATATCATCTAAGGTTATAGCATCTGGCTCTATTGAGTAGTTTTTCTGTTTCACCAACGAAAGAGAGTTATACTCGTATAAATCTTCAAATGCATATTCATAAAAGCTAAATATGCCATTAGAATAAGTAAGAAACACCGGCCTTACAGGTTTTTGTAGCCTGTTCTTCCATAACCTGTATGGATAATACAACTGCCTAATCAAGAAATCATCAGAAATTGAATTTTTAGCTTCAATGATAATAAATGAATTCAGACCTTCATAACCACCATCTATCTCTATTTGTGAATTTGAAACACATATGGATATCAATTGATTATTTATAACATTTCTTACCTTAAAGCTAAAATCTTCTGAGCTCATTCTTCCGCTAATAGTGGGAAGTAGTTTTTCATCTTCTGCAAAGTCTGCTATAATTCCAGATATGTACGCAGCATTTATTGCATTGGCTTCACTCGTAATGCTATCATGATTTATACTGGATATATAACTAGGAAAGCTAAATTTGTGAATTTGACGGCTAGGTTTTTCAAAATTGTGATATACGTCAAATTGTCCGATAATATAATCTCCTCTAGTAATAGGAAGTATAGAAAGTTTTTCTTGTTCAAATAGTTGTGGAAGACTATTCCTATGATCAAACTTAGTCATTAGTCTAGCTTCCCTAAATTCATTTATCTGAATCGACGAAATTTTATAAAACCCTTCTCTATCAATCTTTTCTTTAATATCATACTTATCAAACAACTTTTCCCAAGCTATATCATTCTTGGTCTTTGGCTTATTACTCATAATTTCTCACCAACACTTCGTCTACTTCTCCCCTTTTCTTTCCATCAGAATTAATCGATCGCCTTGCCTGAATGATCTCTATTTTATAGCCTTTATACAGATCAATAATAAATTCTGTGGCTGAATTGGATAAAAGAAATTTTATACCTTTATCATTTAATCTATCACATAATTTCTTTAATCTTATCTGATCCTCCCTAGTAAATCCATTCTTGGAATATTCAGTGAAATTAGCACTTTCTGAAACTGGGTCATAAGGAGGGTCGAAATACACAAATGCACCTTTTTCAATACCTTTGACACTTTCTTCAAAATCACAACATTTAAATGTTATATCTGCCCAATTAAAATAGTCACTAACAGCTCTAATTATTTTCTCATTAATTATATTGGGATTCTTATAATTACCGAATGGGGTATTAAATTGTCCTGCTTGATTAACTCTAAATAAGCCATTGTAACACGTTTTGTTTAAATAGAGCAATCTCGATGCTCTTTCCACTTTAGTTAATTTGCTATATTTTTCTTCATCTCTATCCAATTCTCTTATTTTATAAAAATATTCTTTCTCATTTTTATGTTTTTTTAGATCTTCTATTAACAAATCTAC
>JGI24713J26584_10002590_pt1 | contig 12359 bp, 9 predicted proteins | sample BioPla4DNA1_FD_26584 | JGI IMG/M metagenome (IMG submission 26584) | reverse complement strand
CAAAGCCCATAGGCAGATTCTATTCTAAGGAGGAAGCAGCAAGACTAGAAGCAGAGAAAGGCTATAAAATGATAGAGGATTCTGGCAGGGGATATAGGAGGATAGTAGCTTCACCAAAACCCATAGATATTGTAGAGAAGGAAGCAGTTAAGGCCTTAGTGGAAAAAGGCCATATAGTCATAACTGTAGGTGGAGGAGGAATTCCAGTAATTAAAAAAGGCCTAGGCTATGAAGGGGTAGCTGGAGTTATAGATAAGGACCTAGCCAGTGAGAAAATGGCAGAGTTAATAGATGCAGACTATCTCTTTATCTTAACAGCAGTAGATAGGGTGGCCATAAACTTTGGAAAGGAAAACCAAAGAGACTTAGAAAAAATGTCAGTAGAAGAAGCCTACAAATATATGGAAGAAAAGCAATTTGCTCCAGGCAGCATGCTTCCCAAGGTCCTAGCAGCAGTAGAATTTGTTAAATCTAAAAAAGGAAGAAGGGCCATAATTGGGTCTTTAGAAAAAGCAGAAGATGCCCTAAATGGAGATAGTGGAACTTTGATATATTAAAAAATGCAGGAGATTTCCTGCATTTTTTGGTTAGTTAAGCTCATTAATACTGTCAATATCTTGGAGGTTTGAGTCTATTTGCTCGCTAGTCATATTGAGTAAAGAGTCCATCCTATCATCATATTCATCTAGTAAGCTATAATCAAGGTATTCATTGAATTCCTTTATAATAATAATTAATTCCTCCCTACTAAAACCCTTTCTTTCATAAATCATATCTAAATAGTTTCTAATATTGCTTTTTATATTGATGTTTAAATACTTACCTACAATACCCAATTCTCTACCGTAGATCTCTGTTTTCTCAATTATCTTTTCTATATCGTTAACATACCTTTGAACTCTCAACAAAAACCTCACCTCTTTTGTATTATTTTCTCAAGGAAGGTAAATTTTATACTTCAATAATTAATCTGCTAGTTACAAAAGAGGGAGGTTTATTTTTATTTAAAATCTACAATTTCTATGCCATAACTTTTAATAATTTCTTTTACATTAAAGACTTCTTCTTTTGCAGGTGTTTCAAATGTATTTTTAAATCTACTAAGACCAAGCTTGTCGTATTTATAAGCTCCCAAGGAATGATAGGGTAGAATCTCTATTTTTCCATTGGGAATATGCTCATTTACAAAGAAGGCGGTCTTTTTAATATTGTCCAAAGAATCATTAATATCCTTAATTAAGGGTATTCTAATAACCAAATCTACATTTAATTTTCCTAGCCTTTTAATGTTGTCTAAGATTATTTCATTATCTACTCCTGTTAATTCCTTATGTTTTTTTCCATCCATTACCTTAATATCTACGAAGACAAAATCCAATTTATTTAATATATCCTCCACATGATCCCAAATGAAATATCCACAGGTTTCAATTGTTTGGTGGACACCCATATTATAGAAGGTATCTACCATTGCCCTTAGAAAATCTCTTTGAAAAGTAGGCTCACCACCCGAATAGGTAATTCCTCCTTGAGAATATCTATAAAAGATCATGTTTTTCCTTATTTCTTTAACTATATCATCTAAAGTCATTTCTCTAACATAGTCATTATTTAAGGACCAAGATTCAGGATTAGAACACCATTTACACCTAAGGGGACAACCTGCCAAAAAAACTGTTGACCGAATACCTTCTCCATCATTAACTGAGAAATTTTGTATATTCATAATAATTCCTGTTTTATCTTTCACCTTAGTCACCTACATATTCTCATGTTCAGTTCTGGCTATGATAGCATCCTGCATTTCTCTAGATAGGTTTACAAATTGGGTACTATAGCCTGCAACCCTAACTAATAAATCCCTATATTCATCTGGATTTTCTTGGGCCTTTCTTAAGGTCTCCGTTGATACTGTATTAAATTGAACATGGAAAGCACCAAGGGAGAAATAAGCTCTGATCAAGGCCCCAAGGTTTCTTAAGCCTCTATTTGTCTTTAATAGATTTTCATTTAATCTAAGGTTAAGTAGAGTTCCACCGGTGTGGACATCATGGTTTACCTTTGCAGCAGACTTCATTGCAGCCGTTGGACTAGTTACATCACTACCTACAAAGGGTGATACTCCTTCAGTTAAAGGTGCCCTAGCCTTTCTACCACAAGGCAATGCACCAATTACCTTACCAGTAGGTACATAGTTGGATATTCCCATGAAGGCAGTATTGAAGCTTGAGCCGAAGATATCCTTATATTTTCTAGTTTCCCAATAGAAGAAGTCAGATATTTCTATGGCTAATTCATCTACATAATCGTTGTCATTTCCATACTTAGGCACCTTAAGAGCAAGCTCTCTTAATCCTTCATATCCTTCCCAATTAGATTCAAGGGCCTTATTTAATTCTGCCATGGTGGTGACCTTATCTTCAAAGACTAGCTTTTTAATAGCTGCTAGACCATTGGCTACTACTCCAAGGCCTATTCCAGTTAATACTGGCCCCACATTATATTTAGCTCCTCCACGGCTTAAATCCTTACCCTTTTCCATACAACCGTCCACTACTGTAGATAAAAATGGTCTTGGAACCATTTCATAATGTAGCTTTTGAGCTACTAAGGTACCTATTACTGAATGTTTAATTAGATTGGCCAATTGTTTTAAGAAGGCTTCCTTTACCTCTTCAAAGGATTTAAATTCTTCCATTGGTATTTCATCAAGGCCCATTTTTTCCTTAGTCAATCTGCTATGGCCTTGGTTCAGAGCATATTCTAAAGCAGCACCAAAGTTTACATTAACTGCAGAAGTCCATTCACCAGTCTTTCTGAAATGAGGTACTACGCAGCCACAGTTGCTCCAATCCCTGGCATCTTCAGGGGAATAGCCTGCCTGTAAAAGCATTTGAGACCCAGCCTGGTCGTTATGAATAGCTGGAAAACCTGTGCCTTTAGATACCAGCTTACATACTGCCATTAAAAACTCCTCTGGACAATCAGAATGAATCCTAACACTTAGGCCAGGTTGATGGGTTTTCACACTTTCTGTTGCCTTTAAACACATATAGGATAGTTCATTGGTTGCATCTCTTCCGTCTCTTTTTCTTCCACCAATTGTAAGGTTTTGGAACTGGTTATATCCTGCAAAGTAATTAGCAGTATTAGATGATATGGTCCATACCCATTCAGACAATTTAATCCATAGGGCTTCAATTAATTCTTGAGCTTGAGACTCAGTAATCCTTCCATTTTCCATATCCATTTTATAATATGGATACATATATTGGTCAAACCTACCTAGGTTTAAGGCTAAGGGGTTTTCAGAGAGAATACCAGATAATTGAACGAACCATACAAATTGTATTGCTTCGTGGAAGGTCTCAGGTGGATAGGCAGGTACCTTATGGCAGATTCTTGCAATTTCTAGTAATTCATTTCTTCTGTTTTCGTCCCTTTCCTTCTCTGCCAACTTTTTAGCCTTATCACCATACCTATTTGCTAGGGTGATTATTCCCTCTGATACTATGACTACAGATTTATAGAAGATTCTTTTTTCAATATTTTCAATGGAATCAGCTTCTAATTTTTTCAGCTGGTCTTCTGCCTCTTCCTTGATCTTTAAATAGCCCTTAGGGAATAAGACATCTACATAGTCTGGAGTTATCTCTCCAATAGCTTGCCTCCATTTAGAATCATTATCTATAATGCCAGTGTCGATTAAAAGTTTTGCAGTATCTTCTGGTACATGTTTTAGGAAGGCTTCTTCAAGGGATTGGCCCTTCCAATAGGGGAAGATTTCCTTTCTTAAATAGTCCCGATTTTCCTTTGAGATGAAGTATGGGTCTTGAGGCCGGTTTTCAAAATCATCCATTTCCCTATCTACCCACATCCAAGAAAACTCCGGAGTTAAAATACCAGACCTTCTAAACTTTCCTGTAGTACCAACGATTAACTCCCCTTCAAAGATGTTTACAGGAAGTTCCTGACAGGCAGCTAAAAAGGCCTTTGCCCTCCTAATGGCAATAGGCTCCCCCTCAGTTTTTTTGTGGGATTGGGTCCAAATTCTACTTCTCTCAATGCAGATGGAAGGTTTAGAGTTAATATATTCCTTCCTAGCCCTTTCAATTCTTAAGGTTTCACTCATATTATTCACTCCTTCATTATTATATTAGGATAATAAATAACCATAGAAATCTTAGTTAGCTTATCACTTAAGTTATAATAACCATGGTCCCTATCTGCCCTATACCTAATGGCATCTCCGGCCTTAACTGTGTAAGTATCACCATTAATTTTTAGGGTAAATTCTCCTTCCTGTACTAAAACATATTCCACAGTATTTTCATCATGGGCTTCTGAAAGGGAAGAGGCTCCTGGATCTAACTCAATATTTAATACTTCAAACCTTTTCTCATAATCAAAGGGAAACATGGGATATATTCTAAATCTACCTTCATCTTCTATTATGGGAGATATATTAGATTTGTTGATTATTTCAGCTTCTGGCTTAGTTGAAACTATTAAAGATGTAAGGGAAATTTTAAGTCCTGTGGCTATTTTCCATATGGTTTGTAGGCTAGGATTTGACTCACCCCTTTCAATTTGACCTAGCATGCTTTTGCTTACGCCTGTTAACTCAGATAGACTATCAAGGCTAAGTTTATTTTTCTCACGGATTTTCTTTAGATTACTTGCTACAATGCGGTTTATATCCTCCATTTAATCACTCCTCTATTTAACGGTCAAATTGTGCGTTATATTGTCCGTAATTATATAGTATCAAAGTCATATACTAAAAGCAATAGAGTATTCATATTGCACTTAAGACCCTTTACTGATAAAATCACATTATATTAAGACATAAGGGGGGGCATACAATGAAGAAAGGTAAAAAAATTATCTCTTTAGGAATTGCATTGCTGGCAGTAATATTTGGTTTAATAAATCAAAATATGAATAGTGACCAGTATAGGGTTGTAAGAGTAGTAGATGGAGATACATTAATCCTTGATATTGATAATAAGGAGGAAAGGGTAAGATTAATTGGAGTAGATACACCAGAGTCAGTCCATCCCGATGCTTCTAAAAATGTAAAGGCAGGTAAAATAGCATCAGATTTTACAAAGTCTAGATTAGAAGGAGAATATGTAGAATTAGAATTTGACGTTCAAGAGCGGGACCGATATGGTAGAATCCTGGCCTATGTTTGGCATGAAGGAGAAATGTTCAACAAGCTACTATTAAAGGAAGGCTATGCCCAAGTTGCCACCTTTCCACCTAATGTAAAATATGTAGAAGAATTTACCCAATTGGAAAAGGAAGCTAGGGAAGCTAAAAGAGGACTATGGGCAGAACTAAGTTATGAACCAACAATAGAGGAAAAAACAGAAGGAAAATACAAGGCAAGTAAAAATAGCGACAAATACCATTTATCAGATTACACCCACCCAGGAGAAATATCTCCAGAAAACCTAATATGGTTTGATTCCAAAGAGGAAGCAGAAGCAAAGGGATATAAGCCCTGTGGTATCTGCTTTAAAGAATAATTAAGAAGGGGGAAGGACATGGATACTATTTTAATAAATGGCAAGGTCTATACTATGGATAGTGAAAGAAGTATAAAGAAAGCCATAGCCATTAAAAATGGAAAAATCGAAAGGGTAGGGACTAACGAAGAAGTTCTTTCATTAAAAGCCAATGGAACAGAGGTAATGGACTTAGAAGGCAAGTTAGTTTTACCAGGCTTTAACGATAGCCATATCCACCTAGTCTACGTTGGTCATACCTTGACTATGGTTAGCCTATCCGGAGTTACATCCATAGATGAAATTGGAAAGAGGATATTAGATTTTATAGAAGAACACAAGATAAAAAAAGGCAGCTGGATTAGGGGGACTGGTTGGAACCAAGATTATTTTCAAGATGAAAAGAGGTTCCCCACAAGATTTGACCTAGATAAGATTACAAGTGAATATCCAATAATAATTTCTAGAGCCTGCGGCCATGTTGCGGCAGCCAACAGTCTTGCATTAAAACTACTAAATATTACAAAGGACACTCCACAAATAGAGGGAGGCCATTTTGATGTAGATGAAAATGGCGAGGCTACAGGCATATTTAGGGAAAATGCCCTTAGCCTAATCTATAAGTCTTTGCCAATTCCCACTAAGGATGAAACAAAAGCCATGATAAAAATGGCAATTAGAGAGCTTCACAAGCAAGGAATTACTTCTGTAGGTACAGATGACTTTGGGGCACTGCCAAATAAGGATTATAAGCAAATTGTAGAGTCCTATTTAGACCTAAGGGAAAACAATGAATTAGATATAAGGGTAAACCAACAATGTTTATTTCCTTCCTTAGATAAGTTTTCGGCCTTTCTAGAGGCGGGCTATAATACAGGTTGGGGAGATGAAAACTATAGGATAGGACCACTTAAGCTCTTATTAGATGGGTCCTTAGGAGCAAGAACTGCAGCCTTAACTAAACCCTATAAGGATGACAATAGGACTACAGGCATAGTCATACTAGAAGAGGAAGAACTAGGAAATATAGTTGAATATGCCCATAAAAATAATACCCAGTTGGCCATCCATGCCATTGGAGATAGGGCCATGTATATGTCCATGGATAGTATAGAAAAAGCCTTGAAGAAGTATCCTAGGGAGGACCATAGGCATGGAATAGTCCATTGCCAGATTACTGATGAAGTATTGTTAAATAGGTTTAAAGACTTGGACCTAGTAGCCTATATCCAACCTATATTCTTAGATTATGACTGGAAGATAGTAAGGGATAGGGTAGGAGAAGAATTGGAAAAGACCTCCTACAACTGGAAAACCATGGTAGATAAAGGAGTAAACATAGCCTGTGGGTCTGATGCCCCAGTGGAAACCTTCAATGTCCTATATGGAATTTACGAAGCAGTTACTAGAAAGGATTTACAGGGCAATCCAAAGGAAGGCTGGCTGCCAGAACAAAGCCTAACAGTAGACGAAGCAGTGTATGGCTATACCATGGGAGGAGCCTATTCCACCTTTGAAGAGAATATAAAGGGTTCCATAGAAGAAGGAAAACAGGCAGACCTAGTAGTATTGTCAAGGAATATCTTTGAAATCCCAGCAGAAGAAATTAAAGATGTAGAAGTATTAACTACCATATTTAATGGCAGAATAGTCTATGAAAAGTAGATTATTCTGCTTTTCTTATTTCACTATTCTTCGTACAAATGCAAGAAAATATTTCTAACTTGCAAAAAGTACTTGATATTAGATAAGAATAGTGTTAGAATTGTTACTAAAATAATTTACCACATTAAAGCAGGAAAAGGAAATGCGGAGGTGTACAAGGTGATCAAGAGGTTTAAGAAGGTACTAGTTGCCAATAGGGGAGAAATAGCCATAAGGGTCTTTAGGGCCTGTAGTGAACTGGGCATAAGGACCGTAGCCATTTATTCCGATGAAGATAAGAACTCTCTATTTAGGACCAAGGCAGATGAATCCTACTTAATTGGAAGAAACAAAGGCCCTGTAGAAGCCTATCTAAACATAGATGAAATAGTAAGACTAGCCTTGAAAAAGGGAGTAGATGCAATCCATCCAGGTTATGGTTTTCTATCTGAAAACCCAGAATTTGCAAGAAAATGTGAAGAAGTAGGCATTGAATTCATTGGACCTAGTGCAGATATGATGATAAAGCTGGGAGACAAAATCCAATCTAAAAAAGTAGCTAATAGGGTTGGAGTGCCAACTATTCCAGGCATAGAAAAGGCAGTTTCTTCAGAGGAAGAAGCCCTTGAATTTGCCAAGTATGCAGGCTACCCAGTAATCCTAAAGGCAGCTGCCGGTGGCGGTGGCAGGGGCATGAGGGTAGTTAAAAACGAAGAAGATTTAATTAGAGAATACTATAGTGCAAAGAATGAGGCAAAAAAGGCCTTTGGCATAGACGATATCTTTATAGAAAAGTATTTGGAAAAGCCAAAACACATAGAGGTCCAAATACTGGGAGACAAGTATGGAAACATAGTCCACTTATATGAAAGGGACTGCTCAATACAGCGAAGGCACCAAAAACTAATCGAATATACTCCAGCCTTCACCCTTACAGAAGAGCAAAGGAAAAACATATGTGAAGATGCAGTGAAAATAGCCAAAGCAGTTAATTATAGAAATGCAGGGACTGTAGAATTTCTATTAGATATACATGGTAACCATTATTTCATAGAAGTAAATCCAAGAATCCAGGTAGAACATACCGTATCAGAAATGGTTACAGGTATAGACATAGTACAAAGTCAAATCCTAATAGCCCAAGGCTATCCTTTAGACTCTAAGGAAATAGGCATTTATTCACAGGATGATATACAGGTAAGAGGGTACTCCATCCAATGCAGGGTTACAACAGAAGACCCACTAAACAATTTTGCGCCAGATACAGGAACTATAGACACCTATAGGACTGGGTCCGGCTTTGGAATTAGGTTAGATGGCAGCAGTGGATTTACAGGTGCCAATATAAGCCCATATTATGACAGCCTTTTGGTAAAGGTAACATCTTGGTCCAGGACCTTTGAAGATGCAGCTAAAAAGGCAGTTAGGGCTTTAAAGGAGTTAAAGATTAGGGGAGTTAAAACCAATGCTCCATTTTTAATAAACGTATTAAACCATGAAGAATTTTTAAGTGGTAGGTGTAATACAGGATTTATAACCTATAACCCAGAACTCTTTGACATAAGGGCTAAGGAGGACATAGAGCTTAAGATTCTAAACTTCATAGGAGAAAAGGTAGTAAACGAAACCAAGGGTAATAAACCAGACTTCGATTTACCAAGGGTGCCTAAGGTTGAAAGACCTAAAAACCAATATGGAACTAAGCAAATCCTAGATGAAAGGGGACCAGAAGGCCTAGTAGAATGGATAAAGAACAGCAAGGCCCTTTTAATTACAGACACAACCATGAGGGACGCCCACCAATCTCTTATGGCCACAAGGATGAGGACTAGAGATATGTTGAGAATAGCAAAGGCTGTATCCGTACTAGGAAAAGACCTGTTCTCATTGGAAATGTGGGGTGGGGCAACCTTTGACGTAGCCTATAGGTTTTTAAAGGAAGATCCATGGACTAGATTAGACCTATTGAGGAAAAAAATCCCCAACATATTGTTCCAAATGCTCTTAAGGGGTTCAAATGCTGTAGGCTATAGCAACTATCCAGACAATGTTATTAGGGAATTTGTTAGGGAAGCAGCTGAAAGGGGCATTGACGTATTTAGAATCTTCGACTCCTTAAACTGGCTAAAGGGCATGGAAGTAGCCATAGATGAGGTCCTAAAAGTAGGCAAGGTTGCAGAAGGCTGCATATGTTACACAGGTGATATCTTAGATAAGTCTAAAACTAAATATACCTTAGAATACTATGTAAAGACTGCCAAGGAATTGGAGAATATGGGAGTCCATATCCTTGGAATTAAGGATATGTCATCCTTGCTAAAACCACAAGCTGCCTATGAATTAGTTAAGGCATTGAAGTCTGAAACAAAGATTCCAATCCACCTCCACACCCATGATACAAGCGGCAATGGTGTAGCTACAGTCCTCATGGCAGCCTATGCAGGTGTAGACATAGTAGACGCTGCCTTTAACAGTATGGCAGGCCTAACATCACAGCCAGCCTTAAACTCAATAGTGGCAGCCTTAGAGCATACTGACATGAGCACAGGACTTAATGTAGACGACTTACAATTAATCTCCGATTATTGGGATGATATAAGGCCAATATATAGCCAATTTGAATCAGGTTTAAAATCTGGAACAGCAGAAATATATAAATTTGAAATTCCAGGAGGCCAATACTCAAATCTAAAACCTCAGGTAGAAAGCTTTGGCCTTGGCCATAGGTTTGATGAAGTAAAGCTAATGTATAAGACAGTAAATGATATGTTAGGAGATATAGTAAAGGTAACACCAACTTCTAAGGTAGTAGGAGATATGGCCATATTTATGGTGCAAAATGGCCTAACACCTGAAAATATCTATGAAAAAGCTAAGGATATGGCCTTCCCAGATTCAGTAGTATCCTATTTTAAAGGCATGATGGGCCAGCCAATGGGAGGCTTTCCTGAAAAACTTCAAAAATTAGTCCTAAAAGGTGAAGAGCCTATAACTTGTAGGCCAGGAGAACTGTTTGAGCCAGCTGATTTTGAAAAGATAGAAAAACACCTAAGTGAAAACTTCAAGATAGATCCAGAGAAAAAGGACCTTTTAGCCTATGCCCTATACCCTAAGGTCTTTGAAGATTATTTGAAATTTAAAGAAGAACAAGGAGACCTTTTATGGATGGACAGCGATATCTTCTTCCATGGCCTAAGGGAAGGGGAAACTGGAGAAGTAGAGCTAATTGAAGGTAAGAGACTAGTCATTAAACTCCTTGAAATAGGAAGGTTAGATGAAGAAGGTTATAGGACACTATATTTTGAAGTAAACGATAGCAGAAGGGCCATAAAGATCTTCGATAAGGGAAGCAATGTTAAAAAAGAACAGGTAATAAAACAGATGGCAGACCCAGATAACAAGTACGAAATAGGGGCTAGTATACCAGGCCTAATAACTAAAATATTTGTTAAACCTGGAGAAAAGGTAAAGGAAAACCAATTAGTTGCCATTATAGAAGCTATGAAAATGGAAACCCATGTAACTGCAGGAGTAGATGGAGTAGTGGAATCCATAGTAGTCAAAGAAGGAGATAATGTAGAAACAGGAGAACTGTTGATGAGATTAGAATAAGCGGGCTACATGCCCCCTTATTTTTTTATCAACTATTGAATATGAAAATAAAATAATATAAGATATATCCTAGAACACATAGAAAGAGGGGCTAAAATGCTACAATCAAATTTGGGAGAACTAACTGCTTTAGGAACTGCAATTTGTTGGTCTCTATCTGCCACCTTCTTTGAATTATCAGGCAAAAAGGTTGGCTCATTGGCAGTAAATTATATTAGGTTGATTACAGGATTTATTTTTATAAGTNTCTTTACCTATATTACTAGAGGATATCTACTACCAGTAGATGCTAATACTAACAACTGGATATTCTTAAGCATATCAGGACTTATAGGTTTTTTCATTGGAGACTTGTTCTTATTCCAATCATATTTAGAAGTAGGCTCAAGGGTATCCATGCTTATAATGGCTACATCACCACCCATAACAGCCTTATTGAGTTTTTTCATTTTTGGAGAAAAATTAAGCCTAATAAATCTATTAGGCATGGCCTTGACTCTAGGAGGTATAGCCCTAGTTATATTAAGCAGGGGAGATGAGGAACAAAAAGTTAAGGTTACTTATTCCATAAAAGGCCTTACCTATGCCTTTTTAGGCTCTTTAGGCCAGGCTGTTGGCCTTATATTTAGTAAGTTAGGCATGGAGTCATATAATGCCTTTGCAGCAACTCAAATACGCATAATTGCAGGATTTATTGGTTTTACACTTTTAATACTATATTCAAAGAAATTTGAAGACATAAAAAATGGATTTAAGGATAAGAAAGCACTTTTAGGTATAACAATAGGGTCCATATTTGGACCCTTTGTGGGAGTGGGATTATCCTTATTGTCTCTACAATATACTTCAGCAGGGATTTCATCAACCATAACTTCTATTACACCAGTAACCATTATTCCCTTATCTGTATTAGTCTTTAAGGAAAAGATAAAGATAAAGGAGATACTGGGAGCCTTGGTAACTGTAATTGGGGTAGGCATATTATTCTTGTTCTAGGGATGGTTTTCCATCCCTTTAAAATTTATTATAATGGACCTTATCAAACTTCAATGTTTCAATATCATGACCTGTCTTTTCCTCATCAGGATAACCTATGGAAATCATACACTCCACCCTATAATTTTGTGGTATACTTAATATTTCCTTCACATTATCTTCTACTTTTTTCCCATCCTCACTTAGTCTTTCTCTTACTTGTAGCCAGCAAGAGCCTAGTCCTAAGGACTGGGCAGTAAATTGGATAACTGTAGCTATAATAGATGAATCTTCAACCCATACATCAGTTACTTCAGGATCTGCAACTACAACAATGCCTAAGGGAGCATTTTTCATAGGCCAGGAAGCAGGTCCCCTAGCATTACCAAGCTTAGTCAAGATTTCCCTATCTGTAACTACTACCAATTCCCAAGGCTTTTTGTTCCTGCCAGAGGGAGCAGTTAAAGCACCTTGTATAATCTTATCTATTACTTCCTTAGGAACTTCTTGGTCCTTATATTTTCTTATACTTCTTCTGTTCATCAACAAATCTAACATAAAACCACACTCCTTGTTAGTATTTAACTATATTATATCACTTAAATGTAAAAAAAA
>JGI24713J26584_10002568_pt1 | contig 12439 bp, 10 predicted proteins | sample BioPla4DNA1_FD_26584 | JGI IMG/M metagenome (IMG submission 26584) | reverse complement strand
TCAAGCGGCATAAAAGGCCCTCCCTGTTTCTTGCATTGAATTTATTCCTAAATTCGAATAACAAGAGTATTTGAAACCAAACTGCTTTATTCACCACTATTGCAAAAACATTCTATTGATAACTAAAAAACCCTCTTTATCTTCATTATAACAAAGAGGGGTGACAACTGTATGTCATGGAACAAGAGTTCGACTAATTAACACCCTACTAGCATTACAACTAAAACTAATATGGGTGTGTAAAGCGTTAACGTTGGTTGATAATGTTTCTAAGCAAGTGCTATCTATTTATTGGCTTGTTTTATCACAAAATCAAACTCCTCAACTTTCAAACCCTTCTACCACATCTCCACCCAGCAAAGAATAAGAACTCCGCAGTGGCAATGAAGATCAATACCGGAAGTGACCTATACTCGATTTGCCGGACACACAGTAGTTAGATAAAATGATAACTGTTCGAAAAATCAATATTACCTGTACCTTATACCTTTATGATACTCAAATTTTGTGGGAGTAGTCAACCCAAGAATAGTTTCAACTTGTCCTGCCGCCCGCATTATCTGATAAATATCAAGTTGCTCTGTGGTCAGGTTTTTATCTTCTACAAATGCTGAAAGATAGGTATGGGATTTGGGGTCTATCCCATTCCTTTTACATACTATATAAGCCACCGACTCGGCTTCAAGTTCTTGAAAACAATACCTAATATTTCTTCTATCTGGTATGTTCAATTTTTTATCTTGACCTAGGTGTCCTAGAAACAAATGGCCTAATTCGTGAGTTAGAGTGGATTGGCGGATTGGCAAATCATGATTCTTATTAATGCGTAATTTATATTGAGTATATCCGTTTTTATTTGCTGGGCGTTGTATTACCGAAATCGAACCGGCTGCAGCATCTCCGCCATCGAACCAGTTTAATTTGATTTTCTTTCGGCTAAGTAAATGCTCAAAAGAATCAAACTTCTTTTTACTAATCTTTCCACGGGCAAAAAAGCAGGAAACATCCTCAGGAAGTTCAGCTCCTTTTATATCCATTACATCATAGACAAAGGCCACAGGTCCAAAAGGCCAAAGAATAATAAGCGGCCTTGCATCTTCTTTGGGATAACACCCAAAACGCACTTTCCAATCATAAGCGGAAGCAGCATAAGTCAAGCCGGGCTTTTGTAACTGAAGCAGCATAGCATTAAAGGGAGCAAAATTTGGCAACTTAGCAACAAAGTCAAGTAGCTCTTCATAGTCTTTACTTGTCTTATAAAGACGCGCATCAGATAGAAGTTGATCAAGTAAGGAGCGAACCTCGGTTTCTTCAAATAAACCGAGTTGTTCAGTATTTTTATATTTATCCAAAGCGCTTTGCCCTCCTAAATTGGTTCTTCTTTAGGTCTATCACATAGGGGTGACAACAGTCTGTCAGAGGAATAGATGTTCGGTAGCGGGTAAAGACTATATCCATAAAAATAAAGGGAATCAAGATCGCCTAGTTCAGCTGCTTTTCTCCAACATAAAATTGCCATTTCTCCATCCAAATTTTAGATGATCCCGCAAATAATGCTGCCATGGAAGCATATGCCGGTACAAAATATAGTCCTTATTCGCTAACCCTGACCACCTCCGTCTTCCCGTCTGATTTTGAGAGATAAACCAGTTGAATCCGTTTTTCCTTTGCCAGTTGAATACGCAGGCTGGCGGCCTTCTTCCCATCGACGGTTATCTCCTTCTCTGCCAGCAAAGCCGGGTNGTTCAGTTCATTGAGCTCCAGCAGGTACCGTTCGACCACCAATCGCTGGGAGAAGGGAAGCTGCGCCACCCGGCGCAAGGCTTCTTCGGAGAANCNAAGGCGCCGGAAATGCAGTTCCCAAAGGTTTTTAACCTCCTGGGCCCGGGCGGTTAGACAGGCTTCCAGTTGCTGACTGGTTGACTCAATGGCTGTTTGCAGGCGGGCTTTCTCAGCCATCGCCTCTTTAACCTCCCGGGCGGTGCTTGCCAGTTTCTCTTCCAATTTCGTAAGCTTTTCTTGCAACCGCCCGATTTCTTCAGCTTTTTTGGTGATTGCCCGCCGGTACTGTTCTTCTTCCCCGGGAATCAACTCCTCCACCAGGGAGGCGGCGGGAATTGCCCGTATTATTCTTTGTAACAAGGCCCTGGCTTTTTCCTGGTATACTTGGTATACCGGGTATGCCGGGGTGAGCTGCCGTTCCTTCCAGGTACCGTCCGCCAAGGCATTTTCCAGTCTTGACTTCTCCTTGACCAAAGCATCCCGTTTGGCTATTGTTTCCTCCTTCTCGGTATGCAGCTTTCTCCGGTTGGCTTCGGCTCTTTTGATCCGGCCGGTTGTCGCAGCCAGTTGCTCCGTTAGGGCGGCGCACTCCCCCTGGAGTTTACTAATCCGCCGGTCCACAACCTCCACCATTTCCCGTTCCTCGTCCTTCGCCCAACTGGGCAGGTCTTCATCCCAAGGCGCAACCTGTCCTTGATAGTGACTGAGGCTGGACCAGATAATCATCGCCAATAGGTTCCGGTTAATCGCCTTTGTCCCCTTTTGGATTTGCCACCCTCCGAGCGCGGCGGCCAAGAACCAACCGGCCGGCCCCGTCAAAAAGTGTAAGAAGCTGGTTGCTCCGGTATAAAACGAAAACGGCAGGGTAATCCCGAGCATTGTCGTGAAAACAGCATTAATCACCTTTGTCAACATCAAATAAGCCCCAAACCCGGTCAGTTCGACCAGGGCGATCAGGGAAAGCGGCCCGGCCGCCCCTGTTAAGGCTCTAATAATGGTCGCCCCAGTTAACCGTTCAACCCCCAAGGACTTTTCCAGAGCACTCCGTTCCTCTTCTTTGAGTCCGTCCAAAGATTCGTCCAGGCTGTCCGCGACTTTTCTCTTCTCCTCCACAGATAAATGCTTGGCCCACTTTTGCGCCCCTTCCCAGAGGCGTTCTTTATAACGCTCATAAACCAGTTGGGCCTTTTGCGCCAGGGATAACCCGTCTTCCAAGCGGAAACCCTTGGCCGCTTCATTGATGATGGCGATGGACAGGGATTCCGGATTGATCTCCCCGTTAACCTTGACACGCTTTGCCAGTTCCGCCTGGAATAAGGCAATAAGTTCCTGCCTTGTACAACCCTGGAGGTTCCGGGCAGCCTCGTTGATGAGGTCGGAAACCTTTCTGATTTCAACCACCGGAACTAGTTTTTCCCGGCCGAAAAGCGGCCCCGCCCGATTCAAGTTTTTCGTGAGCAGACTGGAAACTTTGCTGCCCGCTTCCTTCAGGTAATTGATGATACTGGTATTCTGCAAAACTGCGATCAAGGTTCTAATCTCCTCGTCGCGAACCTTCTCATAGGGGAGAAAGAGATCCAGCAGGAGAACACTGGCTTCCTCCGCGCCTTTTGCTTCATCCCGGACGCTTTCCCAGCGGAATTTTGGTGGAATAAAGCCCGGCTCCCCATAGGTCTTCATCAGCCAGACCCCTAAAGCAAAGGCTCTAAGGATCATAGCCGCAGCATGATGCGGATCGTTATAGTTTTCATGGTTCGCCTTGTTGCCGGCTATCCGTACGGCATGCAGGTGGTCGAGGACAAAGCCAGGGACTACTCTGTGATCCCGGATAATCGATAACCATTTTGAAAAACGCTGGTCTTCCCAGGCTGTCGGTTCGGGCAATTTTTCCTCTTTCATAATCCGGGCGGTGGTAAACTCGGCGAACATACGTAACTTCAATAAAGCCGCATTTGGATCCCGGCCTATGTACATTTCCGCCGCACAGCAAAGATCGGCTAAATCCGGCCATTTGGCTTTCAGAAACGCAAAATTACTCATTGAACCCCCCGTTCCTCACTGGTATAAATCCAAAACCCAACGGGCGCTTCTGATCATATCCTCCCGCAGTTCCTCCGGGGCTAAGACCACGGCCGACGAGCCGAAGCTCCGGATCCATGGTTTAATCTCATTGATCCCCCGGACCTGGTCGGTATAGACGAGGTATCCCTCTTCCTTCGTTAACACGGCCTTTTTCCGGTGGGCCGTGTCCCTGAAGACCCGTTGCCCCACGTTGAACTCATCATAAAACTTGATTTGCACCGTAACCAAAGGCCCGCTGATATCAACCCCCCAGGCGTCGGCAAAGGTCTCTTCCAGGGAGAAGTCAGGGGGATAGGTGAAGTGCCCGGTTTCCATATAATCCTTAATCCGGTCAAGGCGTAAAACCGTCAGTTCCTGGTTGATAAGGCCCACTAGATACCAAAAACCCCAGACCCAGTAATAAACCAGGCCGTAGGGTTCCATTTCAAAACGGAAAGACTTGCCGGCAGCATCCACATAATCAAGGAGGAGCCTCCGTTCGGCCAGGACCGCCTCTTCCATCTTCGCCACCAGCCGTTCGGTTTCCGGTGAATCATAAAACCCACGCCAGCCTTTGATGAGCAGCCTTTTTTCACTGCTTGCCAGTGCCGCCTGCTCCCCTTTGCCCAGGAGAGCCTGGAAGAGTTTGGCGCGGACCCGGTTAAGCTCCGGGCTATCCTGCCGGCCAAGGGCCCACAGTAAAGCCAAAGCCTCGGCGGGGGTGAACGCCGGCGCCGGCGTCGCCACTGCCGGCGAAATCAATGCCCAGTAATCCTCACCACTTCTTTCGTCAGGCCAGTTGGTCAAGGGCAACTCATGGGTGAGGATCTCCAAATCAGTCCGGACCCGCGCCATGCTGACCCCCAGTTCGGCGCTGAGTTCCCTGAGGCGCAGCCCGTCCGGGTTTTTCTTCAATAAATAGATCAGCCGGTAGAGCCGGTTTAGGGTCTCATTCATCTCCTTCACCTCCCCTCCGGGTTTCCACTTTATAGCGGGCCAGTTTCCGGCGGGCGCCGGCAATAATGATCTCTTGCAATTCCACTGGCGCCAGGACTTTCGCCGATGCGCCAAACTGCCGGACCCAACGGCTAATCTCCCCCAACCCGGCGACCATATCGGTATAAAGCAGGGACCCGCCGGCCTCCTCTTGTACGCTGGCGGTGGGGCGTAAGGCCGCGTCCCTTCTTACTTTATCCTGGACATTAAAGTCGTTCCCGAATCTGATCTTTACCTCGTATAAAGCGCCGTCTTCCGCGCCAATCGCATACTTCAACCGTTCACACTTTGCCGGGTCCAAACCGGGAGCCAGAGCACCTCCCGCAGCAAGATCAACAATCCGGTCCAGCCGGAAAAAGCCGGCCTCGCCGTCTTCCTGGTTGACTCCAGCCAGATACCACCGGTCCAAGGCCAGGTTGTAAACAACATAACACGGTAAGACCGTCCATCGGGTAGGCGTTTCCTTGGGGCGGGTATAGGTGAAGGTTACCATCTGTTCCCGGGCGACAAAGGCGGCCAGTTGCTCCATAACCCGGAGGACAGCAGGGCTCTGTTGGCAAAGAGGGCCTTTAATCACCAAACGGGCCTGGCGTTTTGCCGCCCTCTGCAACAACCGGGGCGAGAGATCTGTCATGCTCATCCAAAGTTTGGTCAAAACTGCTTTTAACTCCCGCCCAAGCGGCCCTTTCGCCTCGTAGCCCTGGATAAACCGGATCATGCTCTCCAGTTCCTCAAAGGTAAAAGTCAGCCGGGGCAGGATTTTTTTGCCCAGTTGCCACCCTTGCGCTGTTTCTTCAATTAACTCTTCATGGCGCAGACGGTTCAGAAAACGGCGGAAAGTTTTTTCACCCGCTTCGAACTCCGTACAAAAAAAAGCGCGGGCTTTGGCAGTGGAAACAGGGGAGCGGCATTGCGACAGCCAGAGGAGAAAGCGGATTGCCCGTCCGGAAAAGTCGTCAATCCGGATAAAATCCCCCTTTAGAATCTGTTCGTATTTCTTCCGGTAACGCCGGGCGGTTTTAAGAGAAAGCCCAAGCCGGGAAGCGATTTCCGCCAGGGAGGCATCGGGGCAATCCTCGACTTCCAGGCAAAACTCCTCGAATTTTTCGGGNACCGGCGCCGNCACNAAACCACCCCCCGGGAATAAATGAGAATTTTAGTAATTTCTTATGTGATTCGCTTATGATTTCCCGATTCCTCCTCCTTTTGAAAAGTAAACCATATTTTATAATGGACAAATCCCCCCGGCTGTTTTGACACGGCGTTTATGCCGGAGGTTTTCCCTTCCACTCAGAGTTTAGGTTATTTTGACCCGGAATTGTAAAAGGTGCTTGCCGATGCCGATCAGATCCCCGTTCCGTAAGGAAAATTGCTGCTCGGGAAGGTTGTTGTGCCTGACCATCCCCTGGCCTGTCAAGTCCGTCACCCGGTAGCTGTGACCGTCAACCGTTTCAACACGGAAAGCGTAAGGAGGAACCGACGGATCGCCATAGAGGACGATATCGGCTTTGCCGGATGATCCAAAAACGGTCTGTTTGCCAAAAAGGATAAACTCCTTGCCTTGCATTGGGCCGCTGACAGCGGCAAACCAGACCTCCCTCCGGAGATGTTCAACCAGGCCGATGAGGGCGCCGATCCCGCCGCCCAGGGCCAGAAAACCAATAAGCCGGGCGGCGCTTCCTTCCCCGTAAGGCAAGGGGATAGAGATAAAATCAAAGACCAACCCACCGGCCGCGCCACCGGCGATCCCTCCGATTAAGCCATTGACAAACCTTTTTCTGTCTCCGGCCATCCAGCCGTTGCCCATTCCCATCCCGGCCCCGAAAAGGGCCCATCCCAACGTCCGGGCGAAGATCTGCCAGGGAAACGGGGGGATGACATATCTCTGGAGGAGAAGGTTGTAAATGATCTCACCAGCCCCGCTCCCGAGAAACCCACCGGCCGCCGCCCCGCACATCCAGCGGAGACCCTTCTGCAGCACCAGTCCATACTGGCGGTTGAGGAGCGATTCTACGGCTCCGAAGGAGAAACCGATGATTCCCGAGATCACAAAGCCCCATAAGGCCTCTATGAGGACCAAATCCATAAGTGAACGGTAGTCGCTGGTACGCAAACCAAAGCATTCATAAACCACCCAGGCCAGAACAGCGCCGGCCAGGCCGGCAACCGCCATCTGCCAGAGGTTTGTTGGTATGTGGCCAAGCAATTTTTCTTTGAAGCCCGCCGGCTTTAGGGGAGGTTCTCCTTGTTCAACCGTGGGACCGCCCTTGCCGGCCAATACCGCGTCCAGTTCTTCAGGGGTAAACTCCAATCTGTGGCCGGCGGCATCCAGCTCTTCAGCGGTAAAGACCAGGGCGGGCTGGACGGCATCCAATTCGGCGCCGGTGATTTCCCAGGCGGAGGTGCCTGCCTCCGGCGCCCCGGCTGCCGCCTCCTGCTCCATCGGAACAGTGTCAAGCTCTTCAGCGGTGATTTCGAAAGTTGCCGGGGTGACCTCCGCTTTCCCGCCGCCTTCCTCCACGGAGAAAACCTTTTCCTCACCGGTCTGCCCTAGGCGGTCTTCCCGTTCCCCTTTGTTGCCGGCTTTTTTCCCTCCTGTACCGCCAATCATCCTTATCACCCTCCTTCCCTGCCCCGGCAATCCGGTTTAACTTGAAACCAGGCCAAACTCCGGGATAACCATGCCGGCCTGGCCTTTTTCCCTTGCTTGGCGGCGAAAACCACTACCTTTCCCCGCTCTCAGCAGCCGTTTCCCGCCGGGAACTCGATTTCAAAATCATGCTCATCCAGGCGCTTTTTCCTCCGTTGGTACCACCGGAGGAAAAAGATTAAGGCTGCGGTGACCGCCACCGGCAAGAGGAGGATGACCCCCTTCACGGTTGGGGACAAATCCGCCCAGTTTCCCGGCGCCGGGGGCCAGAGCCGGCCGGTATTGCCCTTGGGCAAAAAATCATCTCCCACAAAACTATGGGCAATCCGGTGGTCGCTTAAAAAATCCCTTAAAACCCCGGCCGGGACCGCCAGGGCTAGATCGGTCCGGGCAATGAGTTGTGTTACCATCCCCAAAACATTGCCATTCCCATCGAGGAGCGGCCCTCCCGAGTAACCGGGGACCGCCTTTCCCTGAATCTGCATATATCTTTGCCCGTCAACCAACAAGTCGGCGGTTATTAGTTGTCCCTCCGTCCATTCCGCCCTCCCTTGCCTGTGCCCGAAGAGGTAAATCCGTTCATAATAGGCGCTGTGATTCTCGCCCAGCCGGAGCAGGGGAGGATTTGTGGTTTCCACTTTCAGCACCGCCAGGTCCTTTTGGAGATCGGCAGCCACCACATCCGCCGGAAAGCGTTGCCCGTTGGCTGTCACCACCGTCACCCCGTGCCCGTCCACAAGCCCATGGGCGCAGCTGAGCACATGCCCTGCGGTCGAGATAAAAAAACCCGAACACAGGCTTTCCTTACTCTCAATGGCAACCACCGCCGGGTAGGCCAGGCGCCCGGCATAATCGGAACCCTTGGTCCCGAACGGGGCCAAATGGCCGGCCCCAAAGGCGACACCCAGGAGCAGGAGGGTGTAAACCAGTTGCCGCTGCCATTTTGTTATCCTCCGCATTCCAGCACCCCCTTTTCTTGCAAAAGTTCCGCATTGGTTTTTCCCTTCACCTTTTTCCCCGGATTGTTCTCTCTTTTTCCGGGTCATTGATTTTCTTGGCGGATCCCCGTCTCTTTCCTGGAAGGATGCCCCTTTTACCAGGAAACATGGCCATTTTTCCAGGAGGCATGGCGTGGCGGGGGCCCGTTAGTGGAAGATGAGGTCAAAATCATTGGCCTCCCCGCTGGCCGGTTTGAACTCGATCTCCCAGTCATCTTTCCCTTGACTAAAGGCCCGGGCTTGCGGCTCTTCCGGGTAGAGATCCAAGTTGCCGATGGGAAAACGTCCTTCGTTGGTCCGGGCCCAGCGGGCCGCTTCCGCATCCATCGGGCTTTTGATGTTGTATTCTTTATATTGAATCATGTCGCCGACCTTTACAATCAAGTCAACCAAAGTCTCCCCGCCCGCCGCCCAGTGGTCGCCGATACAGACAACCCCGCTCCGGAAATTCGGGTGAAAAATCGGGGTTTTTATTGTACATCTCGGCTTTATCTGCGGGTAGTTGGCGGTCAATTGGAAGACAACCTCATGCCGGTGGCTCTCCTCCGGGGCGCCTCTCCTGCCCAACCGTAAACCGGGCACCCGGTATGTGACATGATAAACTGTTGGCGGGTTCCCGCCGCTTGCCCGGACCGTGATATAGGGATGGCCGGTAAAAGCCTTCATCACCTGTTCATAATCGGCCTGCAGCCTTCTTAACCGCGGTGTGCTCATGGTTTACCTCCTTCATCTCAATTCTTTATTCCAAATCCTCCGGCGCATCATTGCGCGTACCTTTTGAGCCATTCGTGGATTTCTCCCCCTCTAACCCTTCCTCCGGCGAAGCAATGAAGAAACCCTTGCCCAACAGCGTCTCTTTTGTTCCGGCAGGGCCTCCCCCGGCCTTACTCTCTCCGGTGGGCTCCGTGTCGACGATCCGGAAATCCCCCTCCACAATCTCGCCTTTCTTCCAGATAAAGACACCGGTCTTTTTACGCAAAGGGTCGATCACCAGCGCTATTTGGTCCGGGGCGGCGAAAAAGTGGCGGTGGATAAAAAGGTCGTACCCCGAGAGAAACACCCCGAAACCGGGATGGGTGTGAAACCAGCCCACCACCCGCAAACCGGGGTATAACCGTTCATGCTCAGTCGCCAGATGCTCCCAGTCCCGGTGGGTAAAGGTCAGGCTGGAATGCCGCCGGGTGGCGTATTTTGCTTCCACCCAAGCCGTCACCCTCACCATCACCCGGCCGTCCACCTCCCGGCACCGGCCAAGGAGGAATCCCCCCTGCTCGTGGTTGCGGTCGGCGGCCGCATACTTCACCAACTCCACCATCACCGCCAGGGAAATCTCCACAGTGACCGGCCCTTTAACCGGTGGTCCCTCTCTTAACTCGCGACTCTGGCCGATAATTAGTTCAAAATCGTCCGGCGCTCCTGGTTGCTGCCGGCGGTCCGTTCCTGTCTTCCCCTGCTCCTCACCGGTGGCCATTTTTTGCCCCCCTCTCCATATACGCCCGGTCACCGCTGAGTTCAAAATAAACCTGTTCGAAGCCGGCCCGCCCGGCCAGGATCTCCCAGGACGCCACCCCCGTTGCCCGTAAAGTGCAGTCGAGGAAGGGCTCGTCCCCGGTAATTTGGTGGGTAATCACCGGCTGCCTGCTTTGGCCGCAAACCGGGCAAGCCGCCTCAGCAACCGAAAGCTGAGCCAGATTCTTCAGGAAAGCTTCTTCTCTCCCGCAATGGTCGCAGACCAGCCGATAGACCAGATCATTCAGGAGCTCCACAATTGCTTCCGCGCCCATCTCCGCCCGCACCCGGGCCAATAACTGCCGCCAAGTTGTGTTGGCGGCTGAAAACTCCGGCAATTCCACTAATTGACCGATCTCTTCGTGCGCATAGCAATCGGCCCGCTCCTGATAGGTCACGACATAAGAGTCATGGGTCAACCCGTTAAAGACAAACCCCTTGCCGGCCAAGACCGGTAAATCCGGCGCTTTCTGCCGGTGCACCAGTTTTACCGCCTCCTGTACAGCAATCCCGGCAATCACCGCTGACGTGGTCGGCGTTGTTGGAGTCTTCCCGCCCAGCATTTCTTCCTGCGACAAGAGCGCGCAGGAACGCCTAAGGTTTAAAAGACGGTAGTCCGCCGCGGTCATTGTACATTCATAACAAGGGCCCTCCGGGGGCAGAAAGACCCGGGCCACCCCGTTGAGTGCCTCGATTGCCCCGTCGATCCAAGGCGTATTGGTCAACCAGCACCGACGGTTGATTGCCATCCGCGCCTCCCGGTTATCCAATCCCCCAATGACCACATCCACATGGCGGAAGAGACCCATCCCCACCTCGTAATTGATATTGCCGACAATGGGGACCACCTGTAGTTCCGGGTTGATCTCCCGTAAACGGGCGGCCGCCACTTCGGCTTTGAACTTTCCTTCATCCTCGGCGCGGAAAAGCACGGAACGGGAGAGGTTGGATAACTCCACCCGATCCATGTCCACCAGGAAGATCTCGCCCACACCGAGCAAAGCCAGGTTCTTCAGGATCTCGTTCCCGAGGGCTCCGACTCCAACAACAAGGATTTTCGCCGCTTGCAGCAAGTCTTGATCCCACCAGGAGATGAGCCGGAGCCGGGCATAGCGGTCCTCCGGGGTGAAATCCAGTTCCATCCGGTTAGACATGTCGTCCCCACCCGGCCGTAATCTCCGGTTGTAGCCTTAAAAGGTCGCCTTCTTTTACTCCGGCTTGGGCTAAAGTCTGATCCTCTTTCAACTGTTTCCCACTGGCCTTATGATGTAACTTGTAGGATAAAGGCTGCCCGTCCGGCCCGGTCGCCGGTAGTTTCATGCCCTCGATTAATTTTTGGATGATCGCATGAATCGGCCGGTCGTCCGGGACCGTTACATCCGTCCGTTTGTTCCCAGTCTGGTCAACAATGGTCACCGTAATTTTACTCATCAAAAGTCCCTCCTTTTTTACTAGGCGCGCCCTTTGTCTTCATTGTATAACTACCCCCGGACAGAAGCTGTCCGTGTAGGACAAAACAGGTGGATGAAAAAGGAGCTTTCCCGCCAACCGGTATTCCGAACTCAAGAACAACGATAACGGCAGGAAAACTCCGTGCTAATCAGAATATTTAATTTTATAAACAATCAAGATCGCCGGTGAACTGACCGCAAACGATCATTCTCAGGAGGGTAAGCGGATGAGTTTCTTGAGGACACTTTATCAAGCAACCAATCTTTTCACCTCCAAGGCCTTAGAAATAATGGATACCGTAAAGGTAAGGGTAGCCATCGGCAACCGAAATAAAAAATGCCGTGCGCTTTACTACAAAACTGGGGAAACAGTCTATCGTCAGGGGGGTGGAACCGGTGAAGTCTTCCGTCTTCGGCAGGAGATTAGCCCCCTCGATGATGAACTGTTTACCGCGACTTCGGAAAAAAATTACCTGGAACAGGAAATTGCTTCTCTCCACAGGGAGTTGAAAGAAGCCAAAAGACGCAACAACCAATACCACGTCAAAGAGCTGGAAGAAAGGATCCGTCCGTTAAGAGAACACCTACGGACCACTAATAAAAAAATATCCCACTTGACAGGGATATTACGAACCCACTATGAACAGCTGGGTGAATACTCTTACCAAAACCGACTGCCCGGTCGGAGGCTCAGCCGCTTCTACCAGGAGATCGACGATTTAAAAAGCGAAATCGATGCCCTCCTATATGAACTGGAAAGGAGAAACCAAGCCCGGACTATCCAGCGGCAAAATAACTGGTACGATCTACAGCAAAAATTTTTATCCCGCTTTACCCCTCGTCCCGGGGCCTCCCCCGTCGGCGGCGAGATTACGATCAACATCCCCCGGCCGGACCAAACCGAAAACCCCGACCGCAACTGCCCCTATTGTCTAACCGCCATTCAAGCCCAGAAAAGAACAGTCATCTGCCCCCTGTGCGAAACCCCTCAC
>JGI24713J26584_10002566_pt1 | contig 12445 bp, 9 predicted proteins | sample BioPla4DNA1_FD_26584 | JGI IMG/M metagenome (IMG submission 26584) | reverse complement strand
AACAGCAGCTCCATTGGTTATAATATCCATCGGTATTTTAGTAGCTTACTTTGTATCTGGTGGTGCAACTAATGCTGCAGAAGGCTTATATGGTATAGCATTAGCAGCAGTTGGTATGCTTTCAACAGCGGCTATGACTATAGCAGTAGACGCTTATGGTCCAATAGCAGACAATGCTGGTGGTATAGCTGAAATGTGTGAGTTACCAGACGAAGTTAGAGAAATTACTGATAAACTTGACTCTGTTGGTAATACTACAGCTGCTATAGGTAAAGGATTTGCTATAGGTTCAGCAGCTCTTACAGCCTTAGCCTTATTTGCTTCCTATACTCAAGTAGTAGGATTAACAGGTATCGACTTAACTTCACCAACAGTTATAGCAGGTACATTTATAGGTGGTATGTTACCATTCCTATTCTCAGCTATGACTATGGATGCAGTTGGCAAGGCAGCTTCCTACATGATAGAAGAAGTAAGAAGACAATTTAGAGAAATTCCAGGAATTATGGAAGGTAAAGCAACTCCTGAATATGCTAAATGTGTAGATATTAGTACAAAAGCTGCTCTTAAAGAGATGATAATTCCAGGATTATTAGCAGTAGTAGCACCAGTATTAGTAGGTNTCCTACTAGGAGCAGAAGCTCTTGGAGGATTATTAGCAGGAGCTTTAGTAACAGGTGTACTTATGGCTATATTCATGTCCAATGCTGGTGGAGCATGGGATAATGCTAAGAAATATATAGAAGAAGGAAATCACGGTGGAAAAGGTAGCGAAGCNCACAAAGCAGCAGTTACTGGAGACACTGTAGGTGACCCATTTAAGGATACTTCAGGTCCTTCATTAAATATATTAATTAAACTAATGACTATTGTATCGTTAGTATTTGCAGGACTTTTCGGAAACGGAATACTATTTTAATAAAATCCCTCATTAGAGGGATTTTTTCTTTCTACTGTCATAATTCACTATGATATGATATAATCTTATAGTCAAGGGCATAATTATATATAAGGGTAGGGGTAGTTATGATAATGGATATTGATGGCTTAAGCTTAAACTACATAGTAGAGGGCAATGGAAAAGATATACTTGTACTCCATGGATGGGGTGCAAATATTAATACCATTATGCCTATTGTAAATATACTTAAAGATAAGTTTAAAGTCCATGCACTAGACTTACCTGGATTTGGAGAGAGTTCTCAACCAAAGGAACCTATAGACTCCTTTCAATATGCAGATATAGTTAAAAAATATATGGAAAATATGGAAATAAATAAGGTAACTNTAATTGGACATTCCTTTGGTGGGAAATTGTCCATCATACTAGGCAGCAAATACCCTGAATTAATTGATAAAATTGTACTTATAAACAGTGCAGGCTTAATCCCTAAAAGGGGACCCAAATATTACGTAAAAGTACATAGTTTTAAAACCTTGAGATTTTTATATAAGAATTTATTCTTTTGGTTAAAAGATGAAGAAAGGCTAGAAAAGTTCTACAAAAAATTTGGTTCAACAGACTATAGAGAAGCTTCAGGAGTAATGAGAAGGATCTTAGTTACAGTAGTAAATGAAGATCTATTTCCTCTGTTAAGAAAGATTAAAGCTCCCACTTTACTAATATGGGGAGATGAGGATACAGCTACTCCCTTATATATGGGAAAGACAATGGAGAAGGAAATAGGGGATGCAGGCTTAGTAGTATTTGAAGGAGCAGGACATTATTCTTACTTAGATGAATACCAACGGTTTACAGTGGTTTTGAGACATTTTTTGAAATATAATGAGCAGTAATGATCAATTCACAATTCACAGTTCACAATTCACAATCTTCTCCAAATAATAATTAATAACTCATAATTTACAATTACTTAGGTCAAACAAATGGGATATTTGACCTCCAGGTTTGACTTAAACAATTGTGAACTGTACATTGATAATTTTGCATTGGTTAATATTGTGCATTGTGCACTGTGCATTGAATAAGTGGAGGGATTATTTTGTTTATCTTAAGTTTAATAATCGCCATAATTGCAATAATTTTAATAGGACAGAAATCAAAATACTTTTTACATATGCTTCAATTAGAGGGCTATAATTCCCTACAATTCCAAAAATGGATATACAACAATAGGAAAAAAGCTTTTTCATTAAAAATAGACAAGGGAGAAGTCAAAAAACCCTTAGTATTTACTAATAGGGCAAAAAGATTATATGGAACTAATTTAGGAATAAATATAATATTGATTACTTTATTTGTTTTAAAAATGAGAAACTTTGTAACAAATCCATCTGCTTCAATTTATTTCACTGTTTTCGCACTATTAGTATATATTGTAATACTTGGACTTTTATATTTTCTACAAGCCTTCTTTATGTTAATAGCAAATAATTCTATTCTACCAGTGGAAAATCGGATCAACTTAGGTTTCTATAAACAAGCTCAAGAGAAAATAAAGTCTAGACCTGATTTAACTGTTGTAGGTATTACTGGTAGCTTTGGAAAGACCAGCACTAAGTTTATCGTTGGAANCATTTTGGGAGAAAAATATAAGGTATTGAATACTCCAGAATCCTATAATACACCTATGGGATTATCTAAGGTAATCAACAACGATTTGGCTGATGATCATGAAATATTCATTGCTGAATTAGGAGCAAGAAATATAGGAGATATAAAAGAAGTAGGAAAATTAGTAATGCCTAAAATAGGAGTAATCACATCCATAGGGCCAACTCATTTGGAAACCTTTAAGAATATGGACAATATAATGAAGACCAAATATGAGCTGGTAGAAGAATTACCAACAGACGGCATAGCCATATTCAATTATGACAATGAATATATAAGAAAATTAGCCGATAAAACCTTTAAAGAAAAAATCCTATATGGCTTAGAAGAAGTGGAAAATCTAGATTTATATGCAGAAGATATTGAGGTTTCTGAATTTGGATCCACATTTACTATTAAGGACAAAGAAGGTAATTCCATTAGGTGTACAACAAAACTACTTGGTAAGCACAATATATACAATATACTAGCAGGAGTGGCAGTGGCCAAAATTTTAGGCTTATCCCTAGAAGAGATAAAAAGGGGAATAGAAAAAATAGAACCAATTCCCCACAGATTAAATATAATAAACCCAGGTACAGGTATAATAATCATCGATGATGCCTTTAATTCTAATCCAATTGGAGCCAAGGCTGCCTTAGAAGTATTATCTCAATTCAAAGAAGGAAGAAAGATAATAGTAACCCCTGGCATGGTAGAACTAGGGGCTATGGAAGAAGAAGCCAATAGAGAATTGGGAGAGAATATTGGGAAGGTTTGTGACTATGTTATTTTAGTAGGAGAGAAAAGAACAAGGCCAATATATGAAGGCTTAATGGAAGTAAATTATAATGAAGATAACATATTTATTGTAAACAACTTAGATGAAGCAACAGCATGTATTCAAAAAATAGCCAGACCTAAGGACGTTATTTTGTTTGAAAACGATTTACCTGATAACTATAATGAATAATAAGGAGGTGTAGCTTATGAAAAAAGTGGCTGTACTTTTTGGTGGACGAAGTGTTGAACATGAAGTTTCAATAATTACAGGTATGCAAATAATAGAGAATATGGACAAGACAAAATACAATGTTATCCCCATATATGTAAACAAAGAAGGGAAATGGTTAACTGGAAATAGTCTGATGGAATTCAAAAATTATAAAGAAAACAACTTTAAAGATGCACAAGAAATAGTTCTTTCCCATAACTATGGTGATAATAATATTTATGTAAGNCCCAGGTTAACAGGCTTATTCAAGAAAAAAATCTTAGATAGGATTGATATAGCCTTTCCTGCATTTCATGGTATGAACGGAGAAGATGGTACAGTACAAGGAATATTTGAGCTAATGGATATACCCTATGTAGGCTGTGGAGTCTTAGGTTCTGCTGTAGGGATGGATAAAATACTTATGAAGGATGTCTACAAGGCCAATAATCTACCAATAGTAGACTATACATGGTTCTATAGGAGCAAATGGATAAATAGTAGGGAAGAAGTAATAAACAGAATAGAAGAAAAACTTTCCTATCCCTTATTTGTAAAACCAGCCAACCTAGGTTCAAGTATAGGTATATCAAAGGCAAAGGACATGGATGGGCTAATAGAAGCCATAGAAGTTGCCATTAGATATGATAGAAAGATAATAGTAGAAAAGGCAGTTGAAGAACCGAGGGAAATCAACTGTGCAGTTATGGGATATGATGACGAATTAATTACTTCCCTATGTGAGGAGCCTATCGGTTGGAAAGAAATATTAACCTTTGAAGATAAATATGTAAAATCAAACGCTAAAGGTAAGGGCGCCAGTGAAAGAAGAAGGATACCAGCAGAAATAGACGATAAGGTTAGGGAAGAAATAGAAGAATTAGCAAAACTGGCCTTTAAGACCATAGATGCAAAGGGAGTTTCTAGAATAGACTTTTTATTAGATAAGAATAACAAGGTATATATAAATGAAATAAACACTTTACCTGGCTCCATATCCTTTTATCTATGGGAAGGTAAAGGTTATTCCATTAGTAAATTAATTGATGAGTTAATAAATATAGCAATTATAGTTCATGAAGAGAAAAAGAAGAATTCTTATTCCTATGAAGCAAACCTATTAAACAGAACCCAATTTGGTGCCAAGGTCAAGTAGAGGTAAGTTCAAAACTTACCTCTGTTTTGTTGTGTATTAATATAGGATTTTGGGATTAATTTCTAAAAAAGGGTAAATACTAAAGTAGAATAAGTTTAGAGAAGGGAATGAATAGGGATGAGTATAAGAGAAAAAATAATTGAATTGATGGAAACAAAGAAGTATAAGCCTATGTTAAAAGAAGAATTGGCGGTTTTTTTTGATATAGATAGGAAGGATATAAAAGATTTTTATAAAGTATTAGATAGCCTAGAAAGCGAAGGATTAATCTTCAAAACAAATAATGAAAAATATGCCTTAATAGACAATGATTATCTAGTAGTTGGAACCATTGAAGGCCATCAAAGGGGATTTGGATTTTTAATCCCCAAGGATAAGACCAGGGATGACGTGTTTATACCTGCAGAAAATATGAATGGTGCTATGCACGGTGATAGGGTAATAGTAAATATCACTAGGAGAAATGAATTCGGGAAAAGAGAAGAAGGAGAAGTCATAAGGATCCTAGAAAGGAGCAAAAAGGTAATAGTAGGTACCTTCGAAGACAATAGAAACTTTGGTTTCGTAGTTCCTGATGACTCCAGAATCGGGTACGATATCTTCATACCTAAAGCCTATACCTTAAATGCTAAAACAAATCAAAAGGTAGTTGTGGAAATAACCTCCTATCCAGAACCTAGACGAAATCCAGAAGGACGAGTTGTGGAAGTATTAGGATATTTGGATGAAAAGGGTACAGATATATTATCTATTATCAGGCAATATGGATTACCTGAGGAATTTCCAATTACAGTGCAGGAGGCAGCAAGGGCCATAGAACAAGAGGTAGAGCCTGAAGAAATAAAGAGAAGAGTAGATTTAAGACATTTAAATACCTTCACCATAGATGGAATAGATGCCAAGGATATAGACGATGCTGTATCTATCGAGAAGCTGGAAAATGGAAATTACTATCTAGGAGTCCATATAGCAGACGTTGCCCATTATGTAAAGGAAAGATCAGTCCTAGACAAAGAGGCATTGGAAAGAGGAAACTCAGTATATCTATTAGACAGGGTAATACCAATGCTGCCTAAGGAACTATCTAATGGGATATGCTCTTTAAACCCCAATGTAGATAGGCTTACACTGTCTGTTTTCATGGAAATAGATAAAAAGGGCAAGGTAGTTAGCCATAAAATAGTGGAAGGGGTAATCAACAGTAAGCAGAGACTTGTATACGATGATGTTTCCGATTTCTTAGAAAATGACGATGAAGCAGCAAAAGAAAAACTTGCAAAAGTGGCTGATGATCTAAAACTAATGGAAGAACTTTGCCATATACTATATGAAAGAAGAAGGAAAAGGGGCAGCATAGACTTTGAATTCCCAGAAACAAAGATTATCCTGGATGATAAGGGAATACCAGTAGAAATCAGAAAGGAAGAAAGGCGAATAGCCAATAGGATAATCGAGGAATTCATGTTGGTTTGCAATGAAACCATAGCAGAGGAATTCTTCTGGGCAGAAATACCATTTTTGTATAGGATCCATGAAGAGCCATCTGAAGAGAAAATGGAAACTTTTAGCAAGCTGATCCACAACTTCGGATACAAGTTAAAGGGCCAGGNAATACATCCTAAGGAGTTACAGCGCTTAATAGACGATATAAAAGGTACCAAGGAAGAAACCTTGATCAGCANCTTGATGCTCAGGTCCTTGAGAAAAGCCCTATATAGTAGTGAACCGGACATACATTTTGGCTTGGCAGCTAAGTACTATAGCCATTTTACAGCACCTATTAGGAGGTATCCAGACCTGGTTATCCATAGAATAATAAAGACTTATTTAAAGGGTAAGTTAAACAGTAAATATATAAAGAGCCTAGAAGTCAGNCTGCCAGAAATAGCAGAACATACTTCCATGACAGAAAGAAGAGCAGAAGAAGCTGAAAGGGAAGTAGAAGACNTGAAGAAGGCCCAATACATGACAAGGTATATAGGAGATGAGTTTGAAGGTATAATATCCTCTCTAACTAACTTTGGTATGTTTGTACAACTGGAGAATACAATAGAAGGATTAGTTCGATTTACCAGTATGCTAGATGACTACTACCATTTCGATGAGGAAAAGTATCATATCATTGGAGAGAGGACCAATAGGATATTTAGATTAGGGGACATAGTCAGGGTTAGGGTAATAGATGCAGACGTAGTAAGGAGAAATATAGACTTTGAACTGGTTTAGTAGATTGACACTTTTCTATATATCTGTTAAACTAAATAACAGAAAAATATAGAATGGTGATTAAGATGAAGAAAGATGGCATCAAAACCGTAGCAACAAATAGAAAAGCAAGACATGAATACTTCATAGAGGAAACTTATGAAGCAGGTATAGCCCTTACTGGTACAGAAGTTAAATCTATTAGACAGGGAAAAGTCAATGTAAAGGATAGTTATGCTTCCATTGAAAAGGGTGAAGTTTTTTTAAATAATATGCACATTAGCCCCTATGAGCAGGGCAATATATTCAATGTAGACCCATTAAGGAAGAGAAAACTATTATTGCACAAAAGGGAAATCAGAAAGCTAATGGTGGCCACTACTCAAAAAGGTTACACTTTAGTCCCACTATCTGTTTATATAAAAGACGGACTAGTGAAGATAGAATTAGCAGTGGCTAAGGGTAAGAAACTATACGATAAAAGAGAAGATATAGCTAAAAGGGATGCAGAGAGAAGGATGAAGCAGCATGCATCAGAGAAATATATATAAGTAACTGGCGGCCTAAGGTCGCCAGTTGACATTATACAAAAAATTTGATATAATAAAATGCCAATAATTTAATATGGGGGCGAACATGGTTTCGACGGGGATATGGAAGCAGGAGTAGCGAGTCGTTGNCGCCAAGCAACGTTAAAAGTGGCAACTAAAAATAAACGCAAACGATAATTACGCTTTAGCAGCTTAGTTAAGCTGCTCGTCCTACCCAAGTAACCCACGGCTTGGGAAAGGGCGCCAAACTAGTGGGGAACCGCACTTAGCAAAGCTTTGAGCTAAGGACGGAATCTATGAAGCTACTGAAACTTGAACCCTGTCAGTAGGGGTCAAGTGGAGGGAATGTTAAAATACTGACTGCACTCGGAGAAGCTCTTGTGGAAATGTTTTCGGACGTGGGTTCGACTCCCACCGCCTCCACCATACATAAAAAGCCTTGATTAGCTTATATCTAATCAAGGCTTTTATATTTTCTAAAGTCTATGTAGAATTGTTCTTTTTTCTTTCTCATTTCATCTGAGTATCTGCCATTTGTATTTGTGACTAGTTTGATTGGTGCAATGAAAGCTATTAAGGAGGGACAAGATACTGAAAAATACACAATCGCATGTTGTATTAGTTTAATGCTTATAGTTATTCCTATCTACATAATGCTAATGTTTTTTTAATAATAACATTTATTATCGAAAAAAGTATTACCCTCATATTAAACTCAAAACAAATTAAGCTCTTCTAAATGAAGATGCTTTTTTTATACTAGACAATGTATTATAATTAAATTACTATAATACAATTATATGGATAGGGGTAGAATTGATATAATATTTGACCGTTTCGATAAGGTATGGGCAATTAAATAAAGCAGATAAACCGAGAGACGGTAGATGTAAAGCACATAAGAGTGCACAGGGGGTAGAAGTATGAGAATAGATAAGATTGATTTGAAAGGTCTCTTGGGATCTGCTTTTTGGTCTGCAAACAAACTAAGCATCAAATCCATCACTCGGGGAAATTTACCATATTTTGTTGGATGGATTGCTGTTTCCATATGGCTATATGCTTATTTTCTTCCAATGGGAGACTTTGCCATTAAAGTAAGCCTTTTTGAAGAAATCGTAGGTGATACAAGCCTTTATTTTGTTGTCATGTTGATTACAGGTAGTTTGATACCGATTCTTTTCGATGGAAAAAGATTTGTTCCTGCATCCTTTTATAGTGTTATTGTTTCATTAGTATCTTTTATAACAGTATCATTTCTTGGACCAGGCTTACCTTCCAAAATAATTATGATGATTGCTGTACCCTGCATTGGTCATATTTTTATTTCCCATGTATATGCTTTTTTTATGGTCCTCAACAATTCAGAAAAACTATACTCTATGATTCTTGTTGTCCTGCTCCCTAAGGTACTAATTTATATAAAACCCATATTAAGTAGTACTAACCTTACATTACATCCCTACTCCATACTTATTTTTTTCATTATGATAATTCTTGCATTCACTACATATTACATTAAGACCCATGGGGAGACTGTGCCTTCCTTTCAAAAAGTAAAAGCACCCATAAAGGCCTATTCTCTAATGCCAGTTATATATATAGTATTTGCCTTAAATGATGTGATTGCACCAACAATTCTCCAACAGATGGGTAGTTTTACAAAAAGCCAGATTGAAAGCATCTACTTCATCGGTATTCTAGTAGGCATTGCAGTGATTCTACTCCTGCAAACTCGTTTTTCCATGAATATTTGTACCATGTTGAACCTTTCTTTTGCATTTTTAGCCCTTGGCTTTGTGGTAGATATAGTTCGAATCCAGCTCCCAGACCTAGGGCTTGTGCCAGCCTTTTGCTTCGGTGTTGCCTACTCCATAGGTATTGTCAACATATATTATCTGGCAGGATTTATGATAAAGAAATTCCAGAGCATATATTTTTACAGGACTGGCTTTCTTCTTTCCTCCCTGTGTTACCTTGTTTCATTAATTTTTGTCAAGATTTTCGGTCATAGTGGAAAGCCTGTGTCATCTATCTTGATGGCCTTTATTTCCATATGTATTATTATCATATTTTTCATTATGTCTCCATTCTTTATCAAGATGCTGTATTCAGGAGAATGGATTGATGATGCTTATCGGGGAGATATCAGCCAGGATTCAAGGTTGGAAGCTAAACTAAAGGATTACAAACTTACCCCTGCGGAAATAGAGGTATGTAGACTTCTACTTGATGGATATACACTTCGGCAGATTTCAGGCATGCAGTCCAAGGCATATTCCACTATTAATACATATTGTACATCAATATATCGGAAGTTAAATATTAATAGTCGTACTGAACTCTTTCTTTTATTACAAGATTACAAAGAATAGGATATTATCAAGCTTTAACCCCCTCTCATTAGTTCTAATGAGAGGGGGTTTTTTCCTTTATCATGTGAGTTAATGAAGTGACCTCCAATAGTTTCCCAGCTATATTAGAAGTATCCCCTATACATATTTGGGAGGTGATCTGCTTGGGGTTCATGGATAGGATCAAAGAAATACTTTTGAAGTCAAAACCAGAAACAGAAGAAAAAGAAACAGAGATTTTCAGTACTGAAACACATTACGGGAAAAAGATGAATCTTAGCCACAGTGAAAAGTTAAAAATGATTGAAAGCCTGACACCAAGAGAAAAAGAAACATTTTATATTTTATTGGGAGGTTACAGTCTAAAGGAAGCTGCTAAACAACTAAATATTAGATATTCTACTGCCAATACTTATCAAACAGCAATTTACAAAAAGCTAAATGTAAACTCGCGAGCGGAGTTGATAATCAATTTTAGAGATCTATGGGAAACAAGGGAGGAGTGATATGGGTTTTTCATGGCAACTGTTTTTATAATTTGTATGGAGGTGTTTCTAATGAAAAAAATGCTAACTATCTTTATCTGCTTGATGTTGATTCTTTCAATGTCTGCTTGTGGTGGGAAAGGAACAGATAATCCTACCACTTCAATAGAAGACTCAAAAGACCATACTGGGTTTGATGATGAGGATTTTGAAGATTCTTACGAGGATTATGAGGATACTAACTCTCCAAAGCTTTCTGATCTTAACACAAGTAATTTTACGAATTTTTCCGATGCTGAGACAGAATTTAACAACCATATATCTCAAAATAGTAGTAAGGTTGAAGCTGTAAATCTATATCAAAATGTTGTCTCCATTACTGATATGACAGTTCTTGACAATACCATGCCACTTTATATTTGGGGTGAAACACTAGATAAGGAAGAATTAGAAATGCAGGATATTTCAACTAGTATTTTTGTAGGTGAGGATAGGAGTTATCGAAAATACGACCTTGAACGTGAAAGTGAAACTAGGTATAGGGTCATAAAGGAGACACATGATGGTGAGGTAACCATCACTGAGATAGAGTATTATCCAGACCTTGATGCAGTACGGCTAGAAACAGTAAGTAATGGCAAGCTTGAACTAGTATTTGAATATGCCAAGACAAAGGATGGATATGCAGCACAATACTATTTTGAAACCATTATTGGTGGGTCCTATGGGGCACCACAGAGGGGCATGTGTGCTTACAAAATTATTTTTTCAGGCCTTAACGGGTCTAAAGCACGATTTATAGATGTAGAGGAACCAGCTAGTATTATTGGCAATGTACCTGATGCAGAAGACTTCATTAAGGGAGCAAATGATTGGTTAACCATAAAAGATGGTAATTTCACTGGAGAATTGGCCGGAGAAAGCTTTTAGTCTATAGGTAAATGAAATAAATTAAAGGAGGAAGAGGTTAATGAAAAATAAAATTTTAGTTTTTTTCTTGTCTCTCTTATTAATAATAGGATTACTCCCGTTAACAGCCATTGCTGATAGCGCTCCTACAACACTTGAAGCACCAACAAACTTAAGAGCTGAGCTAAAGGAAGATTCAGACGGGGTGCCTTACTTTGAACTTACATTGGACGTTCCAAAAAGCGTTAAAGACTTAAATGAAAAAATATTAGAAGACTCAAATTACTTTGAGGGGAAAAATTTTGAAGAAGTAGAAGTTCATTTCGAATATAAATATGGTGATTATGACTGGAATGAAGGGCCATCACACTATTGGAATACAAGTATGTACCTNGNTGACTTACTTGAAGATGGGCATTATGAATATTATCCCTTCGATAGTTCCACAAAGTTTGAGGACATTGACATTAAAAGNGAAGTATATTCCTTTAGGGCAAGATTTTATATCTTGTGGGGATATGAAGGTGGATGGATGAATGAAAGGATATACTCTGACTATTCAAATATAGTAACCATTGGCAACCCTCCCTATTGGAGTAGTGCCAGTGATTGGGCAACGCCAGAACTGAAAAAAGCCGAGGAGGAAGGCCTTATACCAGAAATTCTTAAGGGTGCAGACATGACAAAGCCTATTACTCGTGAGGAGTTTGCAGAAGTTGCCCTTTTAATGTATCAGAAAGCGTCTGGCCATATGGGTACACCTGCCAGNCCCAACCCCTTTACGGACACACAAAATCCACAGGTATTAACAGCATATAAACTAGGTATAGTAAAGGGNACCAGCCCAACAACATTTGCACCTAAAACCCTTATCAACAGGGAGCAAGTGGCTGCCATGTTAGTCCGTACAATCAAGCTTATAGCTCCAAATGCAGACTACTCAACAGAGGGGGCACCAAGCTTTAGTGATCAAGCTGATATCTCCGATTGGGCCTTAAATGACTGCCTATATATAGCTAAACTAGGCATTATCAAGGGTAGCGATGGAAAATTTATGCCTCGTGCAGTGACAGAAGCTCAAGTTGCCATGGGCTATGCTAATACATCTAGGGAGCAGGCCATTGCCATGAGTGTAAGAACAGTAGATAAAATAAAAGAAATTAAGGGGACCAACTAGTAACAGAATTTCTTAAATATAGAAGGGAGAGACGATATGAGGACAATTCCCTTTCTTAAT
>JGI24713J26584_10002556_pt1 | contig 12484 bp, 13 predicted proteins | sample BioPla4DNA1_FD_26584 | JGI IMG/M metagenome (IMG submission 26584) | reverse complement strand
ATCCGGTGGTATCATTATAAAATTTTATTTACAAATAATACTTCCATGTGCTATAATATCAGGCGTGTGTATTACGGGCGGTCCGCTGATGCTGCAATAAAGCATTTATGAACGTCCTGGCAAGAGAGGAGGGGCATTGATGGATATAATCAGAACATTGGAGCAAGAACAGTTGCGTGATGATCTGCCTTTCGTCAGCATAGGTGATCACGTCAAAGTACATCTGAAGGTCAAGGAAGGCGCCAGAGAGAGGATCCAGATATTCGAAGGNACTGTTATTGCAAAGAAAGGCTCCGGTCTTAAAGAAACCTTCACTGTAAGAAGGATATCCTATGGAGTCGGTGTTGAAAGGACTATTCCGGTCCATTCTCCCATAATCAGCAACATCGAAGTTGTCAGAAAAGGTAAGATAAGAAGGGCCAAGCTTTACTACCTGCGCGGCAGAGTAGGCAAGGCTGCAAAGGTCAGAGAAAAGCTTCCTACAAAAAAATGAANGAATATGAAGGGGACCGAGGGTCCCTTTTGTATTTTATATAGTACACAGGGAAAACGTCCGCAAGATGGACTGTGGGCATACTAAATATCATCATGTTAAGGAAAAGGACAGGCAATCATGAATATTCAATGGTTTCCGGGGCATATGGCAAAAACAAANCGCCTTTTGTCGGAAAATCTAAAGCTGGTGGATGTGGTAATAGAGCTTCTTGATGCCAGGATACCTGCCAGCAGCAAAAATCCTGAAATAGACAGGATNATAAAGAACAAACCAAGGCTGNTCGTGCTGAATAAATCGNATCTGGCAGACANCAGCATTTCGAAGGAATGGAAGGATTGGTATAATAGCAGGGGCATACCTGTCTTATTTGCTGATTCTGTAAAAGGGACCGGTCTCAATACGCTCATAAAGGACCTCAAATATCTGATGAGAGAGAGGTTCGAAAGAGACAGGCAGAAAGGGCGCCGTTTCAGGACAATAAAAACTATGGTGGTAGGCATACCCAATGTCGGCAAATCCACATTCATAAACAAAATAGCCGGCAAATCCGCTGCAGCTACAGGAGCAAGGCCAGGTGTCACAAGAGGGAAGCAGTGGATCCGTTTGAATCCGGAGATCGACTTGCTGGATACGCCGGGAATTCTTTGGCCCAAATTCGATGATAAAGAGACAGCGCTGAATCTGGCATTTACAGGTGCGATCAAGGATGAGATCCTTGATGTTGCACAGGTGGCAGCAGCGCTGGCTGAGAAGCTTTCGAAGGAATATCCCGAACTGTTTTTCAAACGATATAAACTGCAGAATGCTGAAGGTCTTAAAGGCCATGAGCTTTTGGAAGCTGCGGGCAGAAACAGGGGATGTATGCTGCCGGGTGGAGTAATAGATCTGAAAAGGATATCCGATACGATCCTGGATGAATTCCGGGAAGGCAGGATAGGTACCATATCGCTGGAGAGGCCGATATGGAATGAGACGGGGGATCAAAATGAGAGAAGTGGAAAAGACAAAACAGGCAATGGCGGGTCAGATGCTGCAGAGAGGGATACAGAATCCCGGGAATGAAAAGCAAAAGCTTAAGTATGAAAAAGAAATGCAGCGTCTAACTGAAATGTACGTATATGAAAAAGAAGCATTCGCCAGCGGCATTGAGCTTGTGGCAGGCATAGATGAAGCCGGAAGGGGCCCGTTGGCCGGACCTGTAGTGGCAGCCTGCGTTATACTGCCTCAGTATTGCTTTATAGAAGGGATAAACGACTCTAAGAAATTAAGCCCGACAAAAAGAGAAAAACTGTATGACATCATCATGGAGAAAGCCGTATCTGTCGGTATCGGCATCGTCGATGAAAAAACGATAGATGAAGTCAACATACTAAATGCAGCCAAAATGGCGATGAGGATGGCTGCAGAGCGTGTCAGCCCAAAGCCTCAGCTAATCCTGGTCGATGCCATGGAGATTGACGGGACAGATATTCCACAAAAGGCTATAGTAAAGGGAGACAAGCTGAGTATAACAATAGCGGCGGCGTCCATAGTTGCAAAAGTGACGCGGGACCGTCTGATCACAGAAGCAGACAAAAAGTATCCTGTCTATGGATTCAGCAAACATAAAGGCTATGGAACAAAGCAGCACATAGAAGCTATAAAAAAACACGGTATTTGTCCGATACATAGAGTGAGCTTTACAAAAAATTTCACGACATGAAAGAAGTCTGGAATATATCAAGGAGTATGATATGCGTATCGACAGCAGAGGAATAATTTCTTCCGGAAACACCAGCGGGGTCAACGATCTGGTGAGCCGTCTGGATAAAGGTGACGTCATCAGTGCAAAGGTGCTGGAGACATCACAGGATGAAGTTGTTCTGAGGCTTTCTGACGGCACGATCCTGAAAGCCGGGACTGTCAAAGATACCGGTCTCAAAGCTGGTGATCTGGTCACACTGAGTGTGAAATCAAGATCTGAAACGTCGATTATTCTTGAAATCGTCACCGAACTTTCACCCCATGTAAAAGCAGGTAGTGATAAACTCCGGAAGCTACTCGAATCTTTGGGCATCGAGCCTGATGAAATGAATCTGAAGCTGGCTTCCGAATTACTGATATACAATAGGGAGCTTAATGCCGACGACATGGCAAAAGCATCAGATCTGATAAGAAGCTCCGATGTGTTGGACCCGGAAAAAGCGGCATTTATCGTATCCAATAAAATCGATCCGACAGGGTTGGATCACGAAATGCTGGTCAGACTCCTTGATGGCGAGCTTAAGCTTGGGCAACTGCTGGAATCCCTTGCAAAAGCATTGGAACTGCTGACTGAGAATAAATCGGCTGAGCAGACTGTGATGCATTCTGATAAGGATGCAGGACCGTCCGTATCTGCTTCGGCAACTGCAGTTGATATCACCGATATTACGGCTGAACAATCCGTCGCAGTATCATCACAAGACCCCGGGTCCGCGCTCACCACCGAACACGCTGCAGCAGCAGTGCCTGATAACGTTGTTACAAAGTCTTCAACATCTGCGGAAACAGCGAAAACCGGGATTTCGCAGGAGACAATGCCTGGTACAGCGACAGATGCTTCCATTGACGGCACTGATGCATTGCAGATTCAGCAAACAGCCTCAGAGGACCCGGACCGACTTTCAGATGACCCTGCACATGCATCCTTACAGTTGTCAGGCACAAAAAGCAATACAGAAAAAGCCTCCCAGGGCGGTGCTGCCAGAGGTGTGTCAGAGGATATACCAACAGTGTCCCTGATATCGGATGTCGGAAGAAAAACTACTGCTGCTGCGGACAGAGAAGCATCTGCTGATGAAGATTCCGAGAAGAATGTTTCAGCAGCAAAAATAAAGTCTTCGATAGAAGGTCTGTTTGTCAGGCTGAACAACAAGCTTTCTTCAGACGATATCGGCACGGCAAAAATGAGAAACAGGATAGGCAGGTTATTGGCTGATGCGGAGGCATTAGTGCGCTCACCACAGTTTTCCTCCTCCAGTGCAGCAGAAAACGCAGCACGAGTTCTTTCTCTGGTTACGGAAACAATAAGAATGATCGAGCTTCTGAATTCATATCAAATGTTGTATTATCAACTGCCGGTAAATCTGGGCGGTGAAACGGGAACTGCAGAACTCTATGTGATGAAGCGCAAACAGGGCAGGAAAAAAATCGATCCTCATGATACGGTTATCTTCCTGTCTCTCGACACTCTGAACATGGGCAGAGTCGAGACTTTGCTGGATGTGAAGGGTCAGGGTATCGGCATGGATCTGAGGACTGAAAGCCAGGCTGTCAGCGATTTCATCAGGAACAATATCACAAGCCTTTATTCCAGTCTAAGCGAATCCGGATATAAGCTTGTGAATGTAAAATACTCCACCATCAGTGGACCTTCCGGTCCGGTCGGGCAGGAAAAGCTGCTCCTGGCGAAAACAGCAGGCTTCGGCCACGGGAAGATAGATTTCCGCATATAGTTTATAAATAGAGGAAGTAATCAGTATGGATAAAAACAAAAAGAAAATCAAAGAGGCTGCCGCGCTGAGATACACTGCTGAAAACGACGCACCCGAGATAATAGCGCTCGGCAAAGGTGAGACAGCCGAAAGAATAGTTGAAAAAGCTAAGGAGAGCGGCGTGCCGGTCCATGAGGATCCATCGCTGGCCCATGCACTGAATCTGCTTGATATAGGTGATGAGATCCCGCCGGAGCTTTATGAAGTCGTGGCAAAAATACTTGTGTTTGTCGGCGATATGGATGGCAAATTCCCAAAGCCTCCGGCTTATGAGGAAGAGAGATGAATAACCGTCAACTGGGGGAAACCGGGGAACAGATAGCTGTCGATTATCTTATCAAAAACGGCTTTACCATACTTAATAGGAATTTCAGATCAGGCAGGTTCGGAGAAATAGATATAATCGCCGAGGAAGATTCCTGCATCTGCTTCATAGAAGTCAAAACAAGGACTTCGGATACTTTTGGAGCGCCCTCTGAAGCTGTGGATCACAAGAAGATGCAAAAAATAAGATCACTGGCGTGGATCTATCTCAAGCAGAACAGAATGGAAGACAGGTTCATGCGTTTCGATGTGATCGAGGTGATAGCCAGTCGTACAAAAGACAGTGTATTACCAAAAACAATCAATCTGATAAGAGGTGCTTTTTAATGCTGATAGTAGATGCACACTGTGATACTGCATTATCCGTATATAAGAACAATGGCGACCTGTATGAAAACCAGTTCCAGCTTGACATAAAAAGGCTCAAGGGGATCGGCCGATGTGTACAGTTCTTTGCGGCGTTTGCCCACCCGCATGATTACAGAAATGACACTCTTACACGTGTACTGTCCATACTTGATGTTGTGTACGAAGCACAGCAGGAGCATGGGGATGTGTTTGCCGTCTGCACAAGCGCTGATGATATAAAGGGCGCTTTCCGGCGGAAAAACAGCAGCAATTCTTTCGGTGGAGGGCGGGGAATGCCTCAATGGAGAATTGGCTGTACTCAGACAACTGTACAGGCTGGGTGTCAGGAGCATGCTTCTGACCTGGAACTACCGCAATATGCTGGCTGACGGGGCGGAGGAGGAAGTCGGGTCCGGGCTGACCAGGTTCGGGAAAGAGGTGGTAGCTGAGATGAACCGCCTTGGAATGCTGGTAGATGTATCACACCTTTGTGAAGCCAGCTTTTATGATGTGATGTCAGTAACCACCAGCCCGGTCATAGCTTCTCATTCCAATGCCATGACCATCTGCCGGAATGAAAGGAATCTGACCGACAGACAGTTGTCTGAGATCAAAGCCAATGGGGGAGTGGTCGGCATCAATTTTTATCCCTATTTCCTGAACAATACTGATAAAGCGGATATAGACGACGTGATCAGGCATATAGAGCATATATGCTCTGTAACCGGAGAAGATCATATCGGTATCGGATCGGATTTCGACGGCATAGAGTGCACACCGTGCGGCCTTGAAGGAGCAGAGCGGATCCCTTCACTGTTGATCGTCTGCTGCAGCTCAACTATACAGACGCATTCATTGAGAAATTCGCCGGTCTGAATTTTATGAGAGTCATAAGACAGGTACTTGTATGATTACTTACGGAACAGCGTAATGCTGAAATGCTGCCGTCAGTCATATTATGAAACTCCGGAGCGATTATCCTGCAAATAAATGTACATAATCATCTAATGTAACATAAATTTGAAGCAATAAAGCAGGGGAGTTGCAAAAAGCAAACAAATATAATAAAATAACAGCAATGCATTTTCACGGAGGGACATTACGGATGGATATGGCTAAACTCAGCAGAGAGGAATTGAAAAGAGAACTTTCCATATTGAGTAAAGAATATGAAGAATTCAGGGCAAGAGGCCTGAAACTGGACATGTCAAGGGGCAAACCCTGTACAGAGCAGCTTGAGCTCTCAGTCGACATGCTTGCTTATCCATACAGGGACAACAACTATAAGACTGCATCCTGCGCAGATGTCCGCAATTATGGAATGACAGACGGTCTGCCGGAAGCGAAGGAGCTGTTTTCAAAACTTCTGGAAGTCAGCACAAGTGAAATAATACTGGGAAACAACTCAAGTCTCAGTATGATGTATGATGCAATAAGCCGTGCCATGACATTTGGCGTCTATGGAAGCCCTGAGCCGTGGAGCAGGTTGCCCAAAGTAAAATTTCTCTGTCCAAGTCCCGGTTATGACAGGCACTTTGCAATCACGGAACTCTTCAATATCGAGATGATAACGATAGAAATGAAAGAAGACGGACCGGATATGGACACCATCGAGAAGCTCGCTGCAGAAGATGACTCCATAAAGGGCATATGGTGCATACCCAAATACAGCAATCCCACAGGAGTCACATATTCTGACGAGGTCGTCGACAGGCTTGCAGCCATGCGCACCGCAGCCAGTGATTTCAGGATTTTCTGGGATAATGCATATATTGTGCACCATCTGACTGATAAGCCTGACAAACTGAAGAATATACTGGAGGCTTGCAAGAAGGCCGGCAATCCTGACAGAGTCTTCATATTCGCATCGACATCGAAAATAACTTTTCCGGGCTCCGGTGTGGCGATGATGGCATCGAGTGAAAGCAATATAAACCAGATAAAAAAGCTGCTGGGGATCAGGAGTATTGGTCCGGATAAAATAAATCAGCTGAGACATGTCATGTTCTTCAGCGATCCTGACAGCATCGAACAGCATATGAAAAAACACGCGGCAATACTGAAGCCCAAATTCGAGATGGTCCTCAGTATTCTAGATTCGCGGCTTGGAGACAGGAACATTGCAAAATGGAGCAGGCCTAATGGAGGTTACTTTATCAGTCTGGATACGTTGCCCGGCTGTGCCTCTGCTGTCGTAAAGATGGCGGGGGAGGCAGGGGTAGTGTTAACTCCTGCAGGGGCGACATTTCCATACGGAAAAGACCCACAGGACTGCAACATAAGGATAGCACCGACACTGCCACCACTGGAAGAGCTCAAATCGGCCATGGAGCTTCTTTGCACATGCATTCAGATCGTATCGGCCCGGAAGCTGCTGGGGACATGAACACATATCATTTATACCGGTCAGACACTGAATTCCGGACCCGGAGTGGCCGCCGGCAGCTTTCACTGCCATATACAATATGAAAACCCTGCAGAGTTAAAAACTTGCAATGGCTGATAAACAATATTATAATTCTATAAGTGGTGCATTCTCGTAATGATACCATACAAATCTCATATCTTTTTTGTATCCGGCGGGATTTTCCAATCTCGCACTTTTTTTGTCCTGCCATATAAAGTTCTGACAGGAACCTTAGCCAAATGTACTGAAAAAAATACTGTAAAATTATACAGTTTTACATTGCAATGAGCAGAGAAATCATATAGAATTAGTAATGATGTAATTATGTGTTGCTATGTTTACTAATCTGGAGGGTATCAAGTGATAAACAAGTACAGTAACGTGCCTTTATATTCTCAGCTCAAACAGCTCATCATGAAAAAATCGAGTCAGGAGAATATCCTGTTGAATCAAAGATCCCGTCTGAGCAGGAATTCTGCGAATTATACGGTATCAGCAGGCCGACAGTGAGGCAGGCAATAAGCGAACTCACCAACAATGGCTATCTGTATAAGGAGAAGGGGAAAGGTACTTTTGTAGCAAGGGCGAAGTCCAAAGTCGATATCAAAAACTATACTGGTTTTACCGATTCCATACTTGACAGCCAGGATCCAGGTCAGCATGACATATTGTCATTACGTGCTGTCGGGATTGAAGATGCACCATTTCTGAAAGACATTTTTGGCGCTCCAGGTACGATGGTCAATGTCGAGTACGCTGAGATAAAATATATCACATCTGAAAACAACAGTGTTCTTTCTTACAACACTTCTTACATACCGCTTTCTTTATTTCCGGATCTGCTGGAGGATATTAAAGACAGGAAGCCATCCTATGATATCCTGAAGGGGAAATACCCGCTGCTTCCGGTAAAGAGCACTAGCAATCTTGAAGTATTGTACACGGATCAGACAGACGCTCAGTATCTTCAGATACAGCCAGGGCTGCCAGTTATCAAGATCACTAATACGCTTTTCTCGAAGAGTGGTCAGCCAGTAGAGTATATTACGGCAAAATATCGTGCTGACAAATGCAAGCTGATTTTCGAGAACAGCAAATAGTACATACAGATAAAGAATTCCTATAATCATTTATTAACTTGAAACCGGGTTCAGTCAGGGATAGAATTATATCGTACAGGATATCATGTACATCGCGGCATCCGGAGCCGACTCTTCGATGAAAGGAGTGATCCTGGATGAAGATTGAAACGGAGGTGGCCATCGCCTGATGGCTGCAAAAGGTCTGTAGGGTTTTTCGGCCTGGCAGACCTTTTTTGATCGAAGGGGAAGCATATTATTTTATTTCATGTAATTACGCGAAATATAAATTTCGCGTAATACGGGGGATAGTTATTGATAAACTTCAAATCATGTTATAATATTGATATGTAAGGTTTTTATAACATTGATTATTTACAGTGTCAATATAAAAACAATTACGAGGTTTTACAAATGAAAAATATAAATGATTATGAGATACCTCCCGTGTTAATGGATTTTTTAAGTTACATGCAAACCATCAGAGGTCGTTCAGCTAATACAGTCAAGGTATATTTTTATGACCTGAGAGTTTTCTTCCGCTTTATGAAGCTTCGCAGGAATCTTGTCGACGAAAACACTGAATTTGAAGACATACGTATTAATGACATAGATATAGATTTCATCAGAACTGTAACATTGAGTGATCTTTATGCATTTATGGCTTATGTCAGCAATGACCGTGACAATTCTTCATATGCCAGAGCACGTAAAGTATCCAGTCTGAAATCTTTCTTCAAATATCTTACATTTAAGGCAAAGCTCCTGGATCACGACCCTGCTGCCGAGCTGGAATCGCCCAAAATAATGAAACGCCTGCCCAGATACCTTAATATTGAAGAGAGCAAGCAGTTGCTGAGTTCTGTGGATGGAAAATTTACCGAACGCGATTATGCGATAATCACATTGTTCCTGAACTGCGGGCTCCGATTGTCTGAATTGGTCGGCATAAACATCAGCAATATAAAAGGCTCGGTCCTGACTGTCATAGGAAAAGGTAACAAGGAACGCAGCATTCCCCTCAACCAGGCATGTATGAAAGCTATCGAGGATTATATGAAGGTCAGACCTGTCGATGGTGTCAAAGACAGGAATGCGTTGTTCCTGAGCAACCGCAGGCGAAGGATCAGTAAGGAATCTGTACAGAAAATCGTCAAAAAATACATCAGGGCAGCAGGTCTGGATCCGGAACGGTATTCCACCCATAAACTGCGCCATACGGCTGCAACACTGATGTACAAGTACGGCAACGTTGATATAAGATCCCTCCAGGAGCTGCTGGGACATGAAAGCATTTCAACCACGCAGATATATACACATCTGGACAGCAGCCAGCTCAGGACCGCAGTTGACAGNAATCCGCTGGCTGATTTCACCAAGGGAAATAATAAATGATGTTTACTTGATACTTCAATTTNATTATAATAATGTAGTTGTAATACGGTCCTGTTATGGAACTGACACAGCACAAAGTGAGTCTTATTAACAGAATTAACAGATAAAGAGGTCATTATAGATGGATTTAAGAAAATTTTATTTCATACTGACGATTTTTTCAGCCATCGTCCTGTTCGTATTCGGTTCAGGGATACTGGTATATATCAATGCCAATATAGATATTATCAGCAGTGAGGTTTACGCATCCGGGGATCAGGACAGCCACTTTGCAAATATTATAAATCCACTGGTCCAGAAAAGGGATCCCTTCAATATACTGCTGCTCGGCGGAGACAAGGTCAACAACCTGACGGACACGATGATGCTGGCCAATTTCGACCCTGAAACAGGTAAAATCAACATTATGTCGATCCCGAGAGATACCAGGGTCTTCATAAAAAATAAGGAAAGAAAAATAAACTACGCTTTTCCCAGCGGCGGTGTGGAACTTGCAGTCAAGACCCTTTCAGAACTGCTGGACGTGAATATCAAGTATTACGCATTTGTCGATACATCGGCTTTCAGGAAAATAATAGACTTGCTGGACGGCGTGGATTATTATATCCCTGTGGATATGGACTACGACGATCCGACACAGAATCTGCACATTCACCTCAAAAAGGGTCAGCAGAGGCTCAACGGTGAGCAGGCTGAGCAATATGTGAGATTCCGAAAACCAAACAGGTGGAATAAAGAAATCAGGAAATACTACGACGGCAGCGATCTCAAAAGAAATGAGGCACAGCAGCAGTTCGTGAAGGAATTGATGAGACAGAAGCTGACGATACAGTATCTGCCGAAGCTTACCAGCGTGATCAACACAGTCTTCGACAGTGTCAAAACCAATCTGACGCTGAACGAGACTGTTAAGCTTACTTCATATGTTACAAAATTCAATATCGATAATGTCAGCTTCATACAGATGCCAGGCACGACATATGATGCATCGCCCTACTATTATATCTGTGATGTGGCTGCGGCAAGAAAAATCATGGCTGAAAGTTTCAAGTGCAAAGACAGCTTCGTAACAGCTGATGAAGAAGCAAAAGCTTTCTATCTGAAAAGCGAAGCAAAATATGTACCACCGCCAAAGCCTGTTGCATCTGAAGAGCAATCCGGAGATGCTGACGAAAACAGCGATATGTCTGAAAATCCATCCAACAGCGAAAGCCTGATAACAGGCTCTGATCAGGACCCATAAAGCAGTGAATGAATCAGGTGGACGGCTCTCCTGTCTGTGCGGCAGAAGAACCGTCCACTTTTTGATACCGGCTGTCAGATNCTGCAGAAGACCTTATAAGCATTGTACGTCATATATATGTCGATCTTGCTGGTGATCTCGAAAGGTGAATGCATGGAGAGCACGGCAATNCCGCAGTCCAGTACATCGATGCCGAGATTGGCAGCGTACTGGGCTATCGTCCCTCCTCCTCCCTCATCTACTTTCCCCAGTTCGCCGGTCTGCCAGATGATGCCGTTATCATTGAAAAGCTTTCTGACCTCTCCGACAAATTCTGCGCTTGCATCGCTGGCATCATATTTCCCCCTGGCTCCGGTATATTTCTGGAGAACGATGCCGTGACCGAGGTATGTGGCATTCCTTTTCTCATAAACACTCTCATAGTTGGGGTCCACGGCGGCATTTACATCTGCCGACAGCATTTTGGACCTTGAAAGGCATGAGCGGACCTTCAGATCAGAGTATGGATCCTCCGTCAGTGCAATAACATTGGCGAGGAAATCCTCGAGGAGGTTTGACTGGGCGCCTGTGTTGCCCATACTGCCGATCTCCTCCTTGTCCGTCAGCAGACACACTGCAGTGCGCTCGGGAACATCAATGTCCAGAAGCGCTCTCAGTGCGGGATAAGCGCAAACCCTGTCATCCTGACCGTAACCGCCGATCATGCTTTTGTCGAATCCTACATCCCTGGCCTTCTGAGCAGGTACTATCTCCAGTTCTGCTGACTGAAAGTCCTCTTCGACGATACCGTATCTTTTGTTCAGAATACTCAATATGTTCAGCTTTACCTTTTCTTTCACCTTTTCATCATTAAATGGTATGGAGCCAAGGAGCAGGTTGAGTCCCTCACCGGTCACTGCCTCACTCATTTTCTTCTGCATCTGTTCCCGGGCCAGGTGCGGCAGCAGATCGGTTATACTGAACACNGGATCGTCTTCATCTTCACCTACTACTATTTCGACAGTTGTACCGTCACCCTTTACCACAACACCATGGATGGCCAGGGGTATCGTCAGCCACTGGTACTTTTTTATACCCCCGTAGTAATGCGTCTTGAAAAAAGCCATCTGTGTATCTTCATACAGTGGATTCTGTTTAAGGTCCAGCCGCGGAGCATCAATATGGGATCCCAATATATTAACACCCTCAGAAAGTGGCTTATTGCCGACAACTGCCAGCACAGCTGATTTCTTTCTGTTGATATGGTAAACTTTGTCCCCGGGTTTCAGTCTCGTATTTGAGCTGATAAGATCATCGAGTTTTCTGAAACCCGCAGCAACTGCCAGTTTCTCGGTATTTGCTGCAAATTCGCGTTCGGTTTTTGATGTATTGAGAAAGCTTTTATAATCCTCGCAGAAGTCAAAAGCTTTTTTAATGTATTCTTCATCGACTTTTTCCCATATGTTTTGCCTCTTGTACAAAAGTCGTTCCTCTAGCTTCTGACCTTCAGTCCTTGTGTCGCTCATAATAGAATAACCTCCTGATACTGTATATTTTGCTGCTAAGTTTTCTATATTATTATATTATACACTTAATTTGAAGTAATTTTTTCGATTGCAGAAAAATTTTCTTATTCCATATTTACCTGCTTAAGCGACTTGCCAAACAACAAACAGATGCGGCTGGAAATATCTTGTT
>JGI24713J26584_10002548_pt1 | contig 12513 bp, 10 predicted proteins | sample BioPla4DNA1_FD_26584 | JGI IMG/M metagenome (IMG submission 26584) | reverse complement strand
TTTATTAACCCTTATACTATACTGCATCTCAATCCTGCAAAAGGCTGCTGATCTCCTCCAGAAGGGACGCATCGATCTCATCTACCACGTCTTCGTCAACGGAATTGTCTTTCTTTTTGTCTAAACGGCGTATCTGCTCTTTTGTGTAATAACTGAAATCAGGCGACAGCTTTTCCGGTTTGTCTCCATCTTTTTCTTCAAGTATGAGGCGAACCTTTATCTTGTTTTCCAAGATGTTGCTTTCCTCTACAACGCCCAAACCGTCCTCTGTCATCACTCTCTCTCCTACATCCGGCATGCCCTTCCTGAGCTCGCAATAGACGTCGTTCTCAAATTTAAGACAGCACATTAGCCGACCGCAAATGCCGGATATCTTGGATGGATTTAAGGACAGGTTCTGTATCTTGGCCATTTTTATTGATACAGGCTCAAACTCCGGCAGCCAGGAATGGCAACACAATGCTCTTCCGCAAGTCCCGATCCCGCCTATCAGTTTGGCCTCATCCCTTACCCCGATCTGTCTGAGCTCAATCCGGGTTTTAAAAACGCTGGCAAGATCTTTTACCAATTCACGAAAGTCCACTCTTCCGTCCGCCGTAAAATAGAATATGATCTTGCTGTTGTCAAAGGTGTGTTCCACATCCACCAATTTCATATCCAATTGATGCTTATCGATCTTTTCCTGACAAAGCGCCAGATCTCGTTCTTTTCTCTTTAGATTTTCCTGATGCTGAATTACGTCTTTCTCATTTGCTATGCGGATGATTTTCTTCAGAGGAGCGACGATCTCCTCTTCATCCACTTCTTTTATGTCCTCCGACAATGTGCCAAACTCCAGCCCCCGGGCTGTCTCAACTATGACATTCATACCCTTGCTGACCTCAAGTCCTGCAGGGTCAAAGTAGTAAACCTTTCCTGCCTTCTTAAATCTTACACCCGCAACTTTTATCATGTGGGTTCCTCCTGTATTAGCTTCAATATCAAATTCTTAATAGTGTAATTCGTGTTAATATGGCGGTTTAAATCCCGCCGCGCCTCCTCGATGTGAGCCACTGCGCGATACGCCTGCTCTCTATTGAGGAGTCTGCTTAGTTTTTGAATATCAGGGTCTTTCCATTCACAAGGAATTCCTGTGGGACATAACAAAATATCCCTGTACCATTTTTCCATGGCATCGAGAAATGCATAAGCATGCTCCTTTTGTCCCGTTACTTCATGCAGTCCTTCGACGATGGAATAGTATTTCTTTCCTTCCAAAATCATAGCGCAGACTGCGTGAGCATGCTTTTGGATTTCATCGTGTGAACCTTCTCCCTCTTCCTCTCCCTCTTTTCCCAACCGCAACAACACACAGCGTGATCGGATAGTGGGCAGAAGATGCTCCGCATTGCATGAAAGCAAAAATATCACCGTATCGCCGGGTGGTTCTTCAAGGGTTTTCAACAAGCGATTCTGCGCCCGAGGCGTCATCGTGTCCGCATCCTGAATAACCGCTACAATTCGTTGGCCCACAAGAGGCTTTAAGCTGAGCCTGGCCAAAAGCTCCTCGATGGCTTTATCCTTTACCGACAGCCCGTCGGCGCAGACAGTATGAACGTCTTCCTTATACGGAGTAAGTTCTTCCGCCAAGCTCTGAACAAAGCGAACCAAATGATCCGTGTCGCTGCACTCCAAAATGTAGGCATGCGACAGTCTTCCGTTCCGGGCAAGATGAACCAGCCGCTGTTTCAACTCCCCTTGCCTCATATCTCAATCCCCCGATGGGTTCTCAGGAATTTCACCGTCTTCTCTATGATTTCCTCGCTGATTTCCTCGATGCCGCGCAGACCGTCGATAACGAGGATTCTTTCCGGATACCGGCTGGCCAACTCAAGATAGCCTTCATACACATCCGTGTGGTAATCGATTTCTTCCAGTTCCAGCCGGTCCAAAACTCCGTTGCTTATGCGCTTTTTCCCTTCATCCGGATCGACCAATATGAGAAAGGTCAGATCTGGTACCAATCCGTCCACCGCGATTTCGTTAATTATGCGAACCCTTTCGCCGAGCTTGCGGCCGTAACCCTGATATGCGATGCTGGAATCCATAAAGCGGTCGCATATCACCGTATTTCCCGCTTCCAGCGCGGGACGTATTTTCTGAGCCACGTGCTGGGCTCTGGAAGACGCATAGAGAAAAGCTTCCGTAAGATGCGCCATCTCCTTATGGCAGGGATCCAAAATAATATCTCTAATCATTTCGCCTATTCTGGTCCCACCGGGTTCCCGGGTCAAAACTATTTCTATTCCTTTAGAGGCAAGAAAGTCCGCCAGCATCTGGATTTGTGTTGTCTTCCCCGAACCGTCGGGGCCTTCAAAAGTAATAAATAAACCTGGCTTCATTTTTGCCTCCCTGGTTTTTTAATGATTTCGTCCATAAGTTTCCCTATTAAATGAATGGATAAGGCGAACACCGGAACACAGAGAAGCGCCGTGAAAACGATCTTCAATATGGTCATAGTGTCCATACCCAGCACTTCCTCCTTCATGTTGTCGGCAAAAATCATCAAAAATAATTTGCGATTCCCTTGCCAAAATCCAATCATCCTTGGATTAATTCTAGTTTATAGAATACCTCTAATCGGCCAAAAAGTCCAGAAAAACAGAGCCGGCTCACGGCCGCCACAGCCTGTCTGCATGCATTTAACAGAATAGACTGGGCCGACCCGGCCCCCGCAGAGCCGGTCAAATCTGCCGGTCCGGCATGTATGGCACGAAAAGGACAGTCCCCGATAAGGGAACTGTCCTTCTTTGTGACTCGCTACCATTATATTATTATACTATGACCAAATATATTATGACCGGCTAACGTCTCCTCAAATAAATACCCGCTCCGGCCAAAAGCCCTCCGATGGCCAGGAACAACCCGGCGCCCAGTCCCCCGGTCTTCGGCATAGTTGGTGCAGGCGCTGCCAGCGCACTTGCCTTCGGCTCAGAAAACGGTTGCATCGGATCTTCCGGAATCACGAGGCTATCATCTTTATCTTTGTCTTTATCTCTGTCTCGATCTCTGTCCCTGTCTTTGTCTTTATCCTTATCCTTGTCTTTATTTCCGAAAGCATTGGTATAGGTGACCACTACGTCCTCGGAATCGCTGCCAAGGGAACCTTGGATTCCCTTTTCGCTTTCGATGACTTCCGGAGCAGGGATATCTGTCCCGAAGGCGCCGGCTGTGGTAATTGTAGTGGTCAGGGCGTTCTGGTTGTTCGTTTCAACTAAATGAAACTGAAGCACAGGTACGCCACGGATATTATTTTGGGCAACCGCTTCAGGCAATTTTCCGTCCTGCACATAATAACTACTATATTCAAAAATTATTTGCTGACCGCCTTCAAGAACAAAGCGATAATAGCCTTCATACTCCCCGCTCTCCTGCAATTCCGTATCAATATCCGTCAAGTTAAGAATTATTGCTTCTTCTGCTTCTTCTGCTTCTGCCACCATTTCATCATTATCCTCAATTCTGTAGTCGTTGTGGCCATCAAAGAATCGAATCATAAACTCATACTCTGTATCTGCCGACATCAAATTCCCCGTAACAGCTTTCTTCACCGTTAAGATGTGTTCTTCCGATACGGGGATCCTCTCATTCCATAGCCATGTACTTGCAATTCCATCAATAGGTATCCAATTCGGTTCCTCTTGCTCGTCAACCTTCTCGGCATACCACACACCCAAACCGGTTTTCTCATTTTGCGTCCGCTGGATAGTCGCTACCCCTTCCAAAGGTGCTACCAATATCAGATATTCAATATCACTTGATCGATACCCTTTCGGAGCTTCAATCTCCTTCAAAATGTATTTGCCTTTCGGAATTCCTGTAAACCGGACAATGCCTTCCTCATTCGATACTGCCTCTCTTATTATTTCATTATCTACTCCTTCAAGTCGGAATGTGGCCCCGGGAAGCCTTGCTTCTGTATTCCAGTCTGCTTTTATAAAGGCGAACTCCGCACCAACAGGAGGAACATTGAATTCAAGACTGCAATTCGCCGCATTTCCTCCCCGCTCTAAATAGAAGAAGCTCAGAGTGTGTGTCGTATCTGGTTTAAAACCTGCATCATCATAACCATAAACCGTCAGAGCCCCGGAACCGCCTTCTTCGCCATCAGGGTAACTGCAGATCGTTGCGTCAGAAACAACCGTCCCTTCAGCCCTGTCATCATAAAATTTAATTTTTCCGTTGATGGTACCGTGAATGCCGCCCAGATCCAGTACTAATTCTCCGTCCACAAAGACCCACACGTCATCGTCGCCGCTGAAATTGAATTCCAACTCTTCCGCCCCGGCTTTCGGAATATAGAATTCCACCTCCATGCTCATTCCGAAATGATCCAGTTTCGATTTCGGAATGCAACCGAAGGGCCGGAACCCGTCTACAGATGGATCTCCTGTATTTATAGGATCATCCAGAAAAACCTTGTATTCTTTTCTATTGAAAATTGCACTGTTTTCATCGCTCGAATATGAATAGAACCCGGTGTAAGGATCATAGTTGAATTGAAAAGGAACTTCCTTATAAGCTTTATATTTCTTTTTTTCCTTCGGATTAAACAGATCAATTCCTATGATGTCGCCTTCATACTCCGGACGTCCTTTATCGTTGAGCTCAGTTTGCATCAGCCCTTGATAGACATAAAGATCTCCCTTGTATTTGCTGAACCATGCTCTATTGGCTGGCGCTTCTATGATAGTGCCATTATCATCCCTTCCGTTCATGAACATGAACATCCGGCTGTAATCGGGTCTCCCCCACCGACCTGCCAATTCTTGAGATTTCTCGGGTTTCGCAGACTCCGTCTCCTTCGCCGGGTCTACGGACGCAGGTTCCTCCTCTGAACTTTCAGCCTCAGAGTTCTCCTCTGGAGTTTCAGTCTCAGAGTTTTCCTCTGGAGTTTCAAGTACAGATTCTACCTGGAAATCAACGGATTCGGATTTTTTCACGGACAAGGCCTCTCCCGTTCCCGTCTCCTCTGCCGATAAATTTTCAGAATCGTCATCTCCTTCAACTGTCAAATCCTCAAACCCCTCGGAACTCTCTGTTAACAAGCTTTCCGTATCATCTCCGTTTTCCGTCATCGAATTACTGTCCATATCAATTGAAACGGATTCAACCGCCTCGACGGGCTTAAATATCTCATTCTCCCACTTATCCTTCAGAGCTTCTAATATTTTTTCCTGATTATAATCAAACAAATTTACATTAAATTCCCTGATTTCTTGCTCCGCGCCCTGTCCGATCACGCTCACAGGCATGGCGTAACTTGCCGCCAGAAAAATACAAAGCAATAATGCCACTGACCCCCTGATAATGTGTTTTTTTCTCTTCATCCCCATGTCTTCCTCCCATTCATAAGATTTTGTATTTAACTTTTTTCCGTCAATAAATTTTGCGAATCGCGTTTTTAGCCGTCCCTTCAACAGGTCTTCTCCTTCATCCGACAAAATACAATGTTTTTGCCCGCGAAACTGTCAAATGCAGGCGAAGCAATTCTGTTGTTAACGATGCTGTCAGTGCCTATAATAACCAAACAGAAAGTTGAATTTTGTAAAACCATGTGGGGATGAGATATGAAACATAAAATTTCTTTCTGCCTTATTGCCATAGGAATCCTAGTAGCCTCCGTGCCTTTCACCGGAGCTCTTTATTATCAACACCGGCAGCAGTTGCTTTATCAAAACTATTTAGAAGATATACATTCCCATGCTTTCGCCGGGAATGCAGCGGACAGAGACGGCGATGCGGATGACACAAGCCGCCACATGTCTGAATCCGATCAGTTTTTTGAGCCTTCCTCACTGGAAACTGCCGCCGGAGGACTTTCCTTAGATGGTAATCTCCCTGTAATTGAAGGAGATCCCCCAACTGAATCAAACAAAAAAGAAGAAGAGCCCACCGTCCTCGGGCGGATTTCCATAGAAAAAATTAACGCTGATCTGATGTTGGTAGAAGGGGCGGGAGCAAAAGAGTTAAAATGGGGCGCCGGACATATCAAAGGGACCGGTATCCCCGGCGAGCCTGGGAACTGTGCAATCGCCGCCCACAGGAACTACACCTTCGGCTCCTATTTCAGCAGATTGAATGAGTTGGAACAAGACGACCGCGTCACCGTAAGCTACCTGGGTGAAACATTTCATTACAGAGTTTCCGATATAAAAACAGTGTTGCCGGAAGACAACACTATTTTACAACCCCCGGAGGAGGGAGAAATATTAACTCTAGTAACCTGTGCGCCGAAGGGGAGCAACCGCCTCAGGCTGATTGTTCATTGTCTGCCTGAGGAGGATCCGTCTCTTCCGGCCACGTCCGAGGAAGCATTACCACAGCTTTGAACAGATCCCCGTCTATCTTGATCTCAAACCAGCCGTTTTGAAGGAGCACTAAATCCTTGGCTATGGCCAGTCCAAGGCCGCTTCCTTCTGTAGTCCTGGATTCATCTCCCCTCTTGAAGCGCTCCATCAGTTCATCGGCACTGATGTTAAGCTCATTTTTAGACACGTTCTTGATCTCCAAAAGAACCTGAGCATCCTTACCGTTGGTTCCCGGCATCTCTTTCAAATCGATATACACCCTGGATCCGGGAAGAGCATATTTCAGTACATTGCCCAGTAGGTTTTCCACCACGCGCCACAGCAACTGACCGTCAGCAAGAACGTAATAGCTTTCTTCTTGTGCCGTCACGATGAACTTCAGGCCGGATTCTTCAATTTTCGAACCCATCTCTCCCAAACCCTGATTTATCAGGGAGAGCATATCAACATTTTCGAGCCTGACAGGAATTGCTCCGCTGGAAGCTTTCGCTGCGTCAAAGAGGTCTTCGGTGAGCTTCTGTAACCGCTTGCTTTTCTGGTCGAGCACCTCCAGGTATTCTGGCGCGTTTTCGCTGTCAAGCCCTTCCGTTTTGAGCAAATCGATGTAGGTTATTATAGAGGTCAAAGGAGTCTTTAAATCGTGAGAAACGTTTGAAATCAATTCCGTCTTTAACCTCTGATTCTTCAATTCATTTTGAATAGCTGCGTTGGATGCGGCGGATATCTCGTTTATTTCTGCCGCCAGCCGATCCAACTCACCGTTTCCGGCCACAGGAATTTTATATGTCAGATTCCCGTTCCTCACTTCACTTACTCCCTTGCGNATCTCTTCATACTTCCTTACCCATCTGGGAGCCAGAATCAAAATAAGCAAGATCGCCACCGGAGCCAGCACCACCGTAGCCGAAAGAAGAGAGACCGCCAAAGTTATGATGACCACTTTTCGCATGATGCTGCCGCCGTGATAAATGGAGCGAATACCGCCGAACAACGCGGCGAGAATCCGGTAGATCAGCGAGCTCTTTAAAAATCTTTAAAAACCGTTCCGCCTTTATGTTTCGCACACAGGACAGGATAAAGAGCAGACCTAATGAAGCTGCTGCCAAGCCTACCAGCACTGCCGCTCCCATCCACAGCAGCATGGCAGTGTTAAGCGGAGTTGCACTTGAAAATCGGTAGGAATTGTACCGGATGCTTTCGTATAGAAGGTTTAAAAACAGAAGTCCTCCTACGAGAAAGCATAGGGTGATAATGAGAAGCTGGATTTCCGTAAAGATCCTGTCGATCCTGTAACTGGGCCGGTTTCCTTCTGCATCCTTCCTTCCCGTGAGCACTATGAGAACAATCAGGGAAATGAGAGTCAGCAGTCCACAAACAGCAACGATGGGAACCCATTTTAGAATCTCATTCCTGCTTGCCTGAAACGCTTCTTCCTTAGCGGCAATATAGCTTTCATCAAAGGCAAAATACACTTTAAGATTGGGATTGTATTGATCGTGGAATCGCTCTTCCAAATGTCTGTCGCTGTATCTTACGCCTTGGTTGGGAGACTCAGCGCTGGGAGATGTTTTAGTCATCTTGCCCTTTTCATAAATCAGGTATTCGGCTTTGTCCACCATGCTGAGAAAGCGACTGCTATCCATTACAGGCTCTTCCGTGTTTGCTGCTGCATCCATGTCCTCGCCCGTATTCAAAGCGGGTCTCTGGTCCGTGTCCGCATCAGAAACCATGCCTGCCATATTGGTTACGGTGTAGACGCCGTCTGTGGCAAAGTAAATAAAACCTTTGGTTCCGTCCAACTCTTCCTTTGCTCTTTCGAAGACTCGAAGTTCGTCTAAAATCAACTGCTGCTTGATCTGATCGATTTCATCCGCATAATCAGCTTCAAAACGCTGACGGCCGTCGTCCTGAAGGTCGTTGTATTTTTCATACATGCTCTCATCCTGACGGGCTTTATCGTAAAACAGCATCCTGATTCGATCATCCAACTGCCATTGGTTTATAGTTTTGCCGCTCTTAATATAGTCCTCCCCCTTCAGGTCCCCGATCAGATACAATATGTCTCCGGCTTTTCTATCAAAGTCTCTTTGAAATTCCGGGCTTTCCTTGTAGTTTTCGGAAAACAGGACTTCATCGATACTCATGCCCGTTCCGTTGATAACCGATGCTGATTCCAGGGCCATGGCCCCCGTCATGAGCGTGGCGATGAAGAAAGCCACACAGATGATGAAAGCGACAATGCTGACAATTCTAGTTCCTTTAATACTTTTCGATTTTATATCCAATTCCCCACACCACCTTTAAATATTTGGGCTCTTTCGGGTTGATCTCAATCTTTTCCCGAATTCTCCTCACATGTACGGCTACTGTGTTCTCCGGATTGTACGCCACCTCTTCCCATACTTCTTCGTAGATCTGTTTCATGGAAAACACTTTTCCCGCATTCTTGGTCAACAGTTTTAAAATTCCGTACTCGATAGGAGTGACAGGCACCTGCTCGCCGTCCACATACACAGCTTTGGCCTCGTCATCTACCACCAATCCCCCTGATTTATAAACCCCCGTTTTTTTCTCGAAACTGCCCAGGTCCACGTACCTTCTCAGCTGAGACTTCACCCTGGCCACAAGTTCCAGCGGATTGAAGGGTTTTGTAACGTAGTCGTCGGCCCCTGCGTTCAATCCGGTGATCTTGTCGTAGTCCTCGGACTTAGCCGACAGCATGATGATGGGAATGTTCTTCTCCTCCCGGATTTTCATGGTGGCGCGCATTCCGTCCAACCTGGGCATCATGATATCCATCAATATGAGATGAATCTCTTCTTTTCGAAGAATATCCAGCGCCTCGATACCGTCGTATGCTTTAAACACTTCGTATCCTTCGTTTTTTAGATAGATCTCGATTGCTCCCACTATTTCCCTGTCGTCGTCACAGACTAGAATATTCATCGTTTTCGCTCCTCTTTTTGCATAAGAATCCCCCTTTGAATCTGTTACCCGCACTGCTGATTACGCTGCGGCAGGCTCATTTTAGAGGATATCTTATAATTCTTAACAAATGCAGGTGGTGTTCCTTAACAATTTATTAAATCCATATAGTTCCTTATAATTTCATATCATACCATACTGACGCCGGCATAATAAATGTTTCCTTGCGTCCATAGGATGCTAAAAAAAAAGACATAATCAAAAAATGGCAGAATAAAGGAACATTGCTTCCCTTTACTGCGTCAGATTTTATAGCATACAGTACACAATGCTTCCATGTAAATTTACTTTGGAAGCCAGCAGCAAAAGTAGAAAGGGGATTTTAGGATGAAAAAAAGTTTTGTCATCGCACTGGCCGTGCTATTGGTAGTAGCCACAAGTATTTTTGCTTTCGCGGATTCCGCGATTAAAATTTTCGTTGACGGCAAGGAACTTGATGCTACAGTTCCACCCGCTATTAAAAACGGAAGCACTGTTGCATCCGTAAGAGATATTGCCGAAGCTTTAGGAGCATCCGTAATGTGGGACGCCGAAACCAAATCCGTCCGCATAGAATCCGATAAGGAGGATATGAGGATCGGACTTCTTGAGCAGGCTCTGATTCCGCAGGATCACCTGGCCGCCGCAAATGCTTGGGCGGAAGCGGTGAAAATGAGGAACGGGGCATTGCAATACGCCTTACTCACTCCGGAAATGCAGTCAGAAAAATATGAGGAATACGCATCCATGAACTGGGTCACCGGCACATCAAGCCCCTGGGTAAAAGAGTACACCGTGACAGAAAAAGGCAAGCTGAAGGAGGGAATCCATCTCTATCTCATTGAATATGTCTACACGGATTCTACGCAAAGTACATCCACATTTTATGAATATATTACTGTAGATAAATTTGATATGGGCTGGAGAGTTTCTTCCGTTGATTCTATCAGCGTTGTGGGAAAAATCACCGAAGTGACAAAAAATGAAGACGGCGAAATAACGAGTATATTCGTGGAAGGCGACTCTGGGAACATGGGCATCTACGACAAAGCGAAAATATTGATTGGAGAAGATACGGCCATTTACAGAGACTATAGCTTTGACAAATTCGAAGCCAACAATCTGAAGGAAGGATTATCTGTGGAAGTGATTTTTGTAGACGGCCCCATGATAATGATTTATCCTCCTCAGGCACAGGCAAAGATTATCCGCGTAATAGACTAATAAGGCATGAAAATTGAAATTATTTTTTAACTCTGTCTCTGGTTTGAGGTCCTTCGTTATGCTATAATTCGTTTTTGGGATGTATTTCCATATACATCCCAAAATCTCAACATAAGGAAGGACAAGAAATGAAGAGAATTTTTTTGTTTTTTTAGGGTTTTTGCTGGTTTTGGCGTTATCGGGCTGTTCACCCGACCCTGTAGAAGAGGATGTTGCTCGTGGAGCGTTGCAAAGTCATTTTGATGAAATTGTGACAGACGGCTTCATGACTGCAGTTGGCGATCTGCTGGAGTACACTATTGACGAAGAAGTGGAAAGAGAAAGCTCAAAAGAATTGGATACCTTTGTTTTTACAGTTACAACTGTCGGAAACGGAGGCCTGGCCACGGGACATATGTACATGGACTATTTTGAGCCAAGATTTCAGGAAGTAGCGAAATACAGAGTGCAATACAGCTTGCGAGACAAAGAATGGGTTTTAGACGGTATCGATAAAATGGAGCAAATCAGTTGCACTCCCTTAGACGAGATAAGAGAGGATCGGTTCTTGGAAGAACTGGAATTCAAGGATAAAATAGAAGCAACCCTGGTATCCCAAGACGCGGACTTGGCAAACGGTATCTCCATCGTAACCGTAGATGCTGTAAAAGAGCAAATGTTAGTGACCAAGCAAGGCAGAATGACCTATACTTTTGAATTCGACAAGGATAGAAAGATATGGGAAAATACGAGAACCGAAGAGATCGGAGAATGGAACCATACATATACATTTGCAAAACATCGGGATTGGATGTATGAGACATCTCCCGATGAATACGGCGGGAAAACATACGTAGGACTTAAAGTAGAATATGACAAAGATGCGAACCAGGTAAAATTACAGTGGGCAGGGGGTTATGTAGATAAATACGGCTACGGCTCTAATAGAACCGAAACATTTACTTGGTACGGCAAACCTTCTCCGGAAGACCCTCTCGTCTTTATATCGGATGCCGACTCAAAGAAGTTCAAAATTGTAAACGATGGAACTGCCGTAAATTGGGACGGATATACATTCTATAAAGTAAAGTAGATAAACATATTTTATAATTCAATATTTCCATAACGGGCCACCTCTAAGGGTGGCCCTTGCAATTATTCATCAGAGTAAAGAACTCAAATCGCTTCCGGAAAACGAAAAACACGCTCCGAAGAGCGCGTTTTCGTTTTCTTTTAAGTAACTGGCAAGGACCTATTCTCCCGGGCGGTCGCCCGCCAAGTACCGTCGGCGCTGAGGAGCTTAACTTCTGTGTTCGGGATGGGAACAGGTGTAGCCTCCTCGCTATACTCACCAGATCTTGCTCGTTAATTTTCCGTACTACGAAAAATTACCCTCGCAATTGATGCTTGTTGAGGGCGCACCCTCAAAGCTGAACAATGTAGAGAAGCTAAAACCATTGGTCAAGCGTTCGACCTATTAGTATCGGTCAGCTAAATGCATTACTGCACTTACACCTCCGACCTATCAACGTGGTAGTCTCCCACGGGTCTTATCAGTTAAACTGAAGGAAATCTAGTCTTGTGGGGGGCTTCGCACTTAGATGCTTTCAGCGCTTATCCCGTCCATACATAGCTACCCAGCGATGCACTTGGCAGTACAACTGGTACACCAGAGGTATGTCCATCCCGGTCCTCTCGTACTAGGGACAGCTCCACTCAAATTTCCAACGCCCACAGCGGATAGGGACCGAACTGTCTCACGACGTTCTGAACCCAGCTCGCGTACCTCTTTAATGGGCGAACAGCCCAACCCTTGGGACCTGCTTCAGCCCCAGGATGAGACGAGCCGACATCGAGGTGCCAAACACCCCCGTCGATGTGGACTCTTGGGGGGTATAAGCCTGTTATCCCCGGGGTAGCTTTTATCCGTTGAGCGATGGCCCTTCCACTCGGAACCACCGGATCACTAAGCCCGACTTTCGTCCCTGCTCGACTT
>JGI24713J26584_10002545_pt1 | contig 12519 bp, 10 predicted proteins | sample BioPla4DNA1_FD_26584 | JGI IMG/M metagenome (IMG submission 26584) | reverse complement strand
AAATCCCTGCCGGTAACGTCATGCTGCATGTTTACATCTACTTCCTTGACCACAAAGCCCTTTCTCAGTATGTCAATCAGCATTCCAACTTCAATTCCAAAACCATCAGGGATTGTGCCTATTGATTTGAGAACTTCTTTTTTAAAGGCCCTCTGGCCTGACAGGGCACTTGTTGTACCATGACCGGTAAAAAACTTCACACCGTGATATGCTAGGGCTTTGACGAAACCAAGGCCTTTTTTCTTGCCCGGCGGCTTGAATCTGGCGATTGTTACATCTGCTTCACCATTTAAAATTGGAGTGACCAGTTTGTAAGCTTCCTCGGAACTATCCCGAAGGTCTGCATCCAGGAAAACTATTATGTCACCATCGGCTTGCTTCAGGCCTTCACGGAGGGCATTGCCCTTTCCCTTGTTCTGTTTAAGCTGAATTACTTCCACTCCGGCATCAATTGCTTTTTTGCCGGTTTTATCTTTTGAGCCGTCATCGATTACGATAATGCCCAAATCCAGCTGGTTTTTCTGGCAAAAAGTGTCACGAAAATTTTCAAGGCCTTTTATGGTGTGTGCTATATTTTTTTCTTCATTAAAAGCGGGTATCAGTATCGTTACCTTCACCTGAGATTTCCTCCTCATTTAGATAGGGCATCAGGGCTTGGGCGCTCTTTTTTACACCGTAATGACCTTCTTTTCCTTTTATTACTAGAACCAAGGAAGTCTGGCCTATAGCCGTATCTACATTGTCTACCGTAGATAGTTGCTGTTTTTTATAGATGTCAATATAGGAAATTTCAACATTGGTAGTTTCTACTCCGGCCAGGGGCAGGGACAACTTTTTGAGCTCCTTTATAAGTGGAATATCTATAATTTCATGCTTGTTGTCTTCCTTACTGCTGCCACCGGTTAAAACGACGTAGTCGGCTGGCTGTTGCAGGTCGCCGTTTACATAAATGATTCCTCTTTCTATCAAAAAGGCAATGTCGTCTGGCTCGTACTTGCCGCCAACGGTTTCTGCAATTCTTTTGAGGATTGCCTGGACTATATTTACATTATCTGCAATGCCGAAGTACTCCTTTAACTGAGCGATTTCACCTTCGCTCATATTGAGGATTTTGTCACTGATGATTGTAACCGAGGTGACCTGGGCACCGGCGGTTTTCAAGGCCTGTCTCATACTGGCATATGTATATTCATCCGTTGTTTCTAAAATTATTATGTGCAGGCCTAACAATTTGTTCTTTATATAGTCAGGAAAAACATTTTTAATATAGTTTTCGTGTATATCGTTAATAGTTGTCAGTTCGCCAAGCTCATTTTGTAGGTCTAAATTGATCCGGTTGAGCTCATCCAGCTTGTTCTCCATTCTCTGGACTGTGATTTCCTGCTGTTCTAAAATGATATCCTGGGAATCTATTTGAATTCCTATAAGGATTCCTATTCCAAGTGCCAAAAATATAGAAATTACAGTTATGACCAGGTACTTTATGTTTATCAGCATTGTTCCAGCTCCTTTAAGGCAAAAGCAGTTTTAGTCGAAGTTCCAAGAGTTTCAGGGCATGTTTAATGGGAGGTGATATGGTGGAAATTATAATAATGGGTACCATGGCTGCGGCAAACAGGCCCATCATATAAGAAGGTTTTAATTTTTGATTGTACAGCTTGCTTACCCCTTTGGCATCAACCAGGCTGGAGCCAATTTTCAGTCTGACTAAAAATGTGCTTCCCATACCTTTGCGACCTTTTTCCAAAAAATCAATCATGCTTGAGTGGGTNCCCACCGCTACAATCAAATCAGCGCCCTTTTCGTATGCCAGGAGCATGGCAATATCTTCGCTGGTGCCCGGAGCAACGAAAGTTTTAGCGTCAAGGTCCAGCTCCTTTANCCTGGAAAGACCCGGCGCCTTGCCGTTGGGGTATGCGTGGACGATTATATCCCTACACATTCGCAGTGCCTCATCGCTTACGCTATCCATGTCGCCGATGACGATATCGGGTTTATATCCGTACTCCAGCAAAGCGTCGGCACCGCCATCTACGCCTATCAGCACGGGTTTCACCTCATCGATATAGGTTTTAATTGCGGCCAAATCTTCTTTATAGTTGTTGCCCCGCACTACAATTAAGACATGCCTGCCCTTTATNACGGTATCGGTTTNCGGTATCTCCACACCGCCCATTATCAGGTACTTTTCTTTCTTGGCATAATCTAATGTATTATCTATAAACTTATCCAGTGAAACTTCCATATTTTTTTTGGCAGCTTCCATTTGCTCTTTTACCTTTTCAGGTGTAAGAAATTCACCCATTGCTACTAATTTGTCATCAACAATGATTTCCCCGCTGTCCCTTATTGTAACTTTTGAGCCTTCTTTGCAGGACATGATTTGCTGTCCCACGTCGTCGATTATGGGGATGTTTGCCTCTAAAATGATGCCGGGACCCGGGTTCGGATAGCGGCCGGTAATCGATTTTGCGGCATTTATCACGGCTTTTACTTTGCTAGTCGTCAAGCCCAGGGCTGCCACTTCATCAATATCTTCGTGATTGATTACTGCAATATCTCCGGGTTCCAGTCGATTGATAAGGTTTTTAGTTTTATGATCTATTTTTGCAGTTCCGATAATTGTCATTTGAAACACCTCGTGTGAAAGACTACTTATAATTTAGCACAACAATACAACTTGCTCAACATGCCCTCCAATTTGCATTTTTATTGCAAGGGCTGAATTAGATTGATATAATAGCGTTATAATAGTGGTATTAACTGGTGGTATCCTTATGAAAAAAGTCATCGTTTTATTCCTCATTATTGCAATAACCATTCTTATTATACCCTGTTACGGATATTCTGCTCAGGATTTGCAAAAAAAGGCGATAATATTCATAGTTGACAATGTAAATTACGATGACCTGGCAAAATACGGCCGGGCAAACATAAGGTATTTGCTGGAAAACGGCTCCATCGGCCTCATGAACACGAATTCCGGCGGTGCATATAACAGTCCTAATGCTTATGCCACTATTGGAGCGGGAACATATGCGGTAAGTTCAACAGTTGGAACATATGCGGGAGGATATGATGACCTATACTACGGTGACGAAATACATAAGGTCTATAAGAGGAATACGGGCGGAGAGATGGATGAGGAGAATATTGCCAACATAGACATATTAGGCCTAAAGCTTTTAAATGAGCGCTTAAATCGCCCGGTTAAAATCGGCCTTTTAGGCTCCCTGCTTAACGAACAAGGCTATAAAACCGCAATAATAGGAACTGAGGCAACTAATTTAGACGATATCAGCAACAGGGCAACATTAATCACAATGAACGGCGAGGGCATAACGAACTACGGAAAAGTAGACGGCAGCCTTTTAACAAGGGACTTCATGAGCCCTTTTGGCATAAGGACCGATTACGATGCTCTATTTAAAGCTTATGAAGACGTAAAGGACAAGGCTGACTTTATCGTCATCCAGACCGGAGACACGTACAGGCTGAACCAATACATGAGCATCTCCCATGAAAGACTTGAACAAGTAAAGGCAGAGATATTTGAAGATATCGATGAGTTTTTAGGGAGAATCGTTGAAAATGCCGACAAAGATATGCTGTTGTTATTGGTCGTTCCCTTTCCCTCAAATGAAGATATTGCAAAAGGCGAGAGGCTAACGCCCGTGATAGTTTCGCATCCTTCTATTCCAAGGGGGATATTGACTTCGGCAACTACCAAGAGAGATGGAATAATTACAAACACCGACTTAGCAGCCCAGGTGCTCGGATATTTTGGCATCGACAAACCATCCATAATGACGGGTCATCATTTGACTTCAAAGCTGATAGAGGAACCCCTGGAGTACCTGAAAAACCTCAATAAAATATCAGTGTTTAATTATAATACGAGGGCGATTGTAGTCAAAACTTATATTGCTTTTATTATCGTGATTTTGCTATTTACTTTAATCCTGATGGTATATTTCAAAGAATACGTCAAATGGATGAAACCATTGCTTATAGCAGTGCTGATTGTGCCGACGGCATTGCTGATTTTGCCCTTGTTTAATCCCTGGAATACCATAAAGTTTGTCTTTTGCTTAATTATGACCGTAACCGCATATAGCGTGGGCATTTTTTACCTGCTAAAAGACAATATGAAGATATTTGTAACCAGCTGTTTATTGTCTACAGGAATTATACTGGTGGATACATTTCTAAGTAATCCGCTGATGAGGGTTTCAGTTTTGGGCTACGATCCCATCATAGGAGCAAGGTTTTACGGCATTGGGAACGAATACATGGGCTATTTACTGGGTACAACCCTTATCGGTACTGCTGCATTAATAGATATGTACAGAGGCAAGGCAAGCTTGCCAAAACTTGTAAGTATAGGCATATATGCCGTAGTTCTGATAACACTGATGCTGCCTATCCTTGGCACAAATGTGGGCGGGACAATGGCTGCCTTTTTAGGCTTCGGTGCCGCGACACTCTTGCATTTAAAAGGTAATATAAGCAAAAAAGATTTGATTGTTCTTTGCTGCCTCTTATTGATATTCTTATTCGCCCTATTTGTTTATGATAGTTTGCGACCTTCTGAAAGGCAATCCCATATAGGTCAAACCAGCTCCCTTATCAGACAAAATAGTATTTTTGCTCTCTTTCAGATATTTGCAAGAAAGCTTGCCACCAATTATAAACTGGTAAGATACTCCACATGGACCTTAGTCCTTATCGCTACGATGGTAACTCTAGCTGTACTCTTTCGCTGGCCTGTGGGAATACTAAAGAAGATTTTCCGCAAGCACAATTACCTTTATTTTGGATTTATATCAGGTATAATAGGGACAGTGGCAGCATTTGTCTTCAATGATTCTGGAGTAGTAGCTGCTGCCATGGCCATGATACCCATTACCGTTTCTTTGATAATGATGTGTATCGACGAGGATTTACAGACGAGTTTATCAACAGATAAAAACAATTAAAAAACTGTACAAATTAATAGTTGAAAAAAGTGGAGGTTGAAATGAGTAAAAATATTGTAAAGCCATCGACATTGCCGGGCTTTATGGAATTATTGCCCAAAGATCAGATACTTTTTAACAAAATCAAGGATACAATCAGGAAGACTTATGAGAGTTTCGGATTTATTCCCATTGATACCCCCCTCATCGAGAGGTCAGAGATTCTCCTTGCCAAAGGGGGAGGCGAAACGGAAAAGCAGATTTACCGCTTTACAAAGGGCGATACTGACATGGCCCTGAGGTTTGACCTTACGGTGCCCTTGGCAAGGTACGTGGCCCAGCACTTTCCAAATCTCACCTTCCCATATCGCAGGTACCACATAGGTAAGGTTTACAGGGGCGAAAAAAGCCAGCGGGGAAGATTTAGGGAATTTTATCAGTGCGATGTGGACATTATCGGCAATGGAAAGCTCAGCGTTGTCTATGATGCAGAAATTCCGAGCATAATATACGCTACATTCAGGAACCTGGGCTTTGAGGATTTTACGGTCAAGATAAATAACAGGAAGGTATTAAACGGCTTTTTTGCTTCGTTGAACATTTCAAGCACTGCAGATGTATTAAGGAGCATTGACAAGCTGGAGAAAATAGGGGATAGGGGTGTAAGGGCCGAATTAAAAGAGCTTGGATTGCCGGAAAGCACCGTCGACAAAATTTTAAGTTTTATTAAAATCCAGGGAAGCGATGGGGAAAAGCTCGAAGCTCTGAAAGCCCTTGACATTGCAAACGAAATATTCCGGGAAGGCATCGAGGAGCTGGAAACTGTAATCGAGTATGTCAAAAGCTTCGGCGTACCGGAGAAAAACTACATGATAGACCTAACTATTGCCAGGGGACTGGATTACTACACTGGGACCGTATACGAAACTTTCCTTGACGATTATCCCGAAATAGGTAGCGTATGCTCAGGTGGAAGGTACGACAATCTGGCAGAATTTTATACAACTCAAAAACTGCCCGGTGTTGGAATTTCCATTGGTCTCACCCGCCTGTTTTACCAGCTAAATGAAGCGGGCCTGCTAGAAGGTGATGCCCCCTCCACTTTGACAAAGGTCCTAGTGGTGCCCATGGATGAGACATGCAATGAATATTCCATAAAAGTTGCAAATATTCTTAGGGAAGAGGGCATTGTCTCCGAAGTGCACTTTGAAGAAGCAAAAGTGGGTAAAAAGCTAAATTATGCCAACAAACTGGATATCCCCTATGTCATACTTATAGGGGAAGATGAAATAAGAAGACAAATGGTGTCGCTCAAGGACATGAAAACAGGTGACCAGGAACTTATTACCATAGAAGAGGCCATAAAAACTGTTAAGTGAAAGGAGGACACAGCGTGAATATATTGATCAAAAACGCCAAGGTGCTGGTGTTTGAAGATGGTAAGCTGCTTACAAAAGAAGCCGATATAGCCATTAGCGGAAATAAAATTTCCCAAATCGGCAAAATCAAAACCGAATTTGAGTTTCAAAAGATCATCAATGCAAGAAACATGCTAGCCATGCCGGGCCTCATCAATGCCCACACCCACCTGGCCATGGTTCTGTTTAGAAACTATGCCGATGACATGCCGCTTTTCGATTGGCTTACGAAAAAGATATGGCCCCTGGAGGCAAATTTGACTCCCGAGGCAATCTACAGCGGCTCCATCCTAGGAATTGCAGAGCTCATAAAGAGCGGCGTAACGGGATTTCTGGACATGTACTTTTTTGCCGACGAGACCATAAGGGCAGCCCTGGAAACGGGTGTCAGAGTATATATCGCAAGAGGCTTGACCGATGAAGAGGAAGGCAAGGAAGTTCAACTCGAGGAAACCAGGCGCCTCTTTAACGAATACCACGAATGGGATGGCAAAGTTAAAATATTCGCAGGGCCCCATGCGCCCTACACATGCAGTCCTAGGTACCTCAAAAAAGTTGTAGAGCTGGCGCAGGAACTTGATATAGGAATACACATCCACCTTTCCGAAACTCGAAAGGAAGTAGATGATAGCATAGAAAAATGGGGCAAGACTCCGATAAAGCACGTCTACGACTTGGGGCTTTTCGAAAGGCCTACTATAGCCGCCCATTGCGTACACGTGAACGATGAAGACATACAAATTCTCGCAGAATCCGGGGTCAGCGTGGCACATAACCCCAGCAGCAACTTAAAGCTGGCCAGCGGCTTTGCACCGGTAGACAAGATGCTAAAAGCGGGTGTAAACGTGGCCTTAGGTACAGATGGAGCATCTTCCAACAACAACCTAAATATGTTTGAAGAAATCCATTTGGCATCTATAATACATAAAGGCGCAAATTTCGATGCGGTGTCTGTCCCCGCAGAAGATGTCATAAAAATGGCCACAGTTAATGGAGCTAAGGCCNTTGGCCTTGAAGAGGAACTAGGNAGCATTGAAGTTGGTAAAAAGGCAGATATTATTTTGATTGATCTGAGAAAGCCGCATTTTGCACCGCTCCACAATCCCGTTTCAGCAGTCTGTTACTCTGCCCAAGGCTCGGATGTGCATACGGTTATCGTAGATGGTAAGATTTTAATGGAAAACTATGAATTAAAAACAATAGATGTTGAGAAAGCTATNTACGAAGCAGCTGAAGCTGCCANAAAACTAGTTGGTGCTTAAGGAGGTGTTTTTTTATGAGGAAAGCCATCATAGGCGGTACAGGTGTGTATGATTTAGGCGAGACTGCTTCTCGCGAAGTAATAACCGAATACGGAACAGTAGAGGTAGACATATTAAACATAAAGGGTGAGGAAATTGCCTTTTTACCGAGGCACGGTAAGGGCCATTCGATTCCACCTCATCTCATTAATTATAGAGCTAACTTGATGGCATTAAAGGAGTTAGGAGTAAAATACATTTATGCAAGTTGCGCTGTAGGTTCCATGAATGAAAACTTTGCTCCCGGTGAGGCAGTGCTGATCAAAGACTTTATAGACTTNACTAAAAAACGGCCCCTGACATTTTATGAAGGGGGTAAGAGGGGCGTAGCGCACGTGCCAATGGATGAGCCTTACTGCCCTAATTTGAGGAAAAAGTTCGTGAAGCATGCGAAAAAGACTGGTCTCGATATAAAAGGTGANGCTGTATATGTGTGCACAGAAGGACCAAGGTTCGAAACAGCCAGCGAAATCCGTATGTTTCAAAGGCTCGGCGCTGATGTAGTGGGCATGACAAATGTGCCGGAGGTGGTCCTGGCGAATGAACTGGGCATGTGCTATCAGGCAGTTGCAATAATCACAAATTGGTGCACGGGCTTCAAAGGCATGCTACTGGACCATGACATAAAGGGCATAATGGAAGAGAATAAGGAACTTATTACCAGCACCTTTATTTCAGTACTTACCGAGGAAGAGCTTACGCAAGATGAATGCAACTGTGAGAACCCGCTGTTAATTATGGGCTTAATCTAAATCAGGGGGCGATATGAAGTCGCAAAGGGGGATCGTTTTTTGAAAAAGCTTAGTTNAGCCACGAGAATCTTCATTGGCTTGGTACTAGGTGTACTTACGGGTCTTTTGCTTCAATCGTCACCGGAAGTTGCGACAACTTATATAAAGCCTCTGGGAAATCTTTTTTTAAATCTCATTAAAATGATTATCGTCCCCTTGGTACTGTCCTCCTTAGTTGTGGGCAGTGCCAGCACCGGTGATGTCGGAAAACTTGGAAGAATCGGCATAAAAACATTAATCTATTATCTGGTCACTACGGCTTTAGCAGTAATATTGGGTTTGTTTCTTGCAAACTTAATAAATCCCGGCCACGGATTGAGCATTCCTCTTGATTCAACAGCAGAAGCAAGAGAAGCGCCTTCAATAGTCGAAACCCTCCTCAATATCGTTCCAACAAACCCAATTCAGGCTATGGCTGAGGCCAACATGCTTCAAATCATATTTTTCGCACTATTTCTAGGAATTGGGATAACTCTAGTGGGCGATAAGGCCAAACCGCTCCTAAGTTTTTTTGATAGTTTGGCAGAAGTGTCTTATAAAATTGTGGCCATAATAATGGCATTTGCCCCGATAGGAGTTTTTGGTTTAATTGCTCCCGTTGTGGCAGAACACGGGGCATCGGCACTGCTGCCTCTGTTAAAAGTGATAATTGCAGTTTATATCGCTTGTTTCCTTCATGCTGTCTTTGTTTATTCGGCTGCAGTTTATTTTTCTGCAAAGATGAGCCCCGTCACATTTTTTAAGGGGGCAGCCCCTGCCATGATGGTGGCTTTTACCACCAGTTCAAGCTCCGGAACCCTGCCAATCACGATGAAATGTGCAGAAGAAAATCTAGGTGTTCCCAAATCCATAAGCAGTTTTGTGCTTCCCCTGGGAGCCACCATAAACATGGACGGAACTGCACTTTATCAAGGAGTCTGTGCACTTTTTGTGGCACAGGTTTACGGCATTGAGCTTAGCATTGCACAGCAACTGACTGTTGTGTTGACTGCAACCCTTGCTTCAATAGGTACTGCCGGAGTTCCCGGTTCGGGCCTTATCATGCTGACAATGGTCCTGCAATCAATAGGCCTTCCGTTGGAAGGNATGGTACTTGTTGGAGGAATTGACAGAATCCTGGACATGGCGAGGACCTGCATTAACATAACCGGAGACATGGCCGGTGCCATTATAGTTTCAGCCACCGAGGGGGAATTGAGCTTATAGTTTCCATTTCTCCATTTCCAAATTTTGCGATGTATAGTGAGAGGATAACAATAAGACAAGCGCAAGGGAGAACGCATGAGTGTATACAGTATACTGCATAACCGAGTAAATAGTTTAAGAATTTATTCAATCAGACCCTGCCATAGACTTAAAATGGTATTGAAATTATTGTATAATTGTTATTACGGAATTAAAGGAAGCTTGTCAAAGCTTTGGCAAAAAAGATTTTGGGAGGAATACTAATGAGTAAAGACTACGGTTTTGACACCCTTTCCATTCATGGGAAGGCTAAAAGCAAAAATCCTGAGGCTGCATTAAATCCTCCTATATTTATGACGAGCACATTTGTCTTTGACGATGTAAAGGATGCAGCGGATATTATGAACTTTGAAAAAGAAGGCTTCATTTACACTAGGGGCAATAACCCTACATTGAAGCTTTTTGAGCAGAGGATGAGTGAACTGGAAGAAGGGGAAGATGCGGTGGCCTTTGCCTCNGGGATGGGAGCCATATCTNCCGTGCTGTTGTCCCTTCTGTCACCCGGTGACAATGCTGTAGTCCATAAGACCCTGTACGGGTCCAGCTTTACCGTGACGCACAAACTTCTTCCAAAATACAATATAAACTGCAAAAGCGTTAATTTCACGGAACCGGAAGCCGTGGAAGGGGCCATCGATGATAGGACAAAAGTGTTGTATTTCGAAACGCCTGCGAATCCGAATCTCGAGATAATAGACACAGAGCAAATAGCGAAATTGGCAAGGCCGAAAGGCATCAAAGTTGTTGTAGACAACACCTTTGCCACACCCTATTTTCAAAGGCCTCTTGCCCTCGGTGCGGATGTAGTCGTACACAGTGCCACAAAATACATATGCGGCCATGGCGATGCCCTGGGTGGCGTTGCCGTATCAAGGGATGTGGATTACATACAAAAGCTGAAGTTCGACTATATGTGCGAATTGGGCTCGGTCATGAGTCCCTTTAACGCCTGGCTGATGCTGAGGGGATTAAAGACGCTAGGTCTTAGAATGAGACAGCATGGAGCAAATGCCATGCGCGTGGCAGAATTCCTGGATAATCACCCGGAAGTAAAATCGGTAATGTATCCCGGCTTAAAAAGCTTTAAAGGCCACGAGCTTGCAAAAAAGCAGATGGACGGCTTCGGAGCCATAATAAGCTTTGAAGTGGAAGGTGGCCATGACAGAGCAAAACAAGTGGTAAATAGCGTAAAGCTGGCCAAGCTTGCCGTGAGCTTAGGAGACTGCGAGACCTTAATTGAACTTCCTGCAGCCATGACCCATGCCGGGTACCCCAAAGAAAGGCTGCGTGAATTCGGACTTTCAGAAAGCATGATAAGGCTTTCCGTGGGCATTGAAAATGTAGAAGATATTATAGAAGACTTGAATAATGCCCTTAATGCTTAGTTAATGAGAAAAAATATGTCTTATTAATGCAATAAAGGAGAACAAGCTTATGGCCAAATACGGAATATTTTCCTGGTTTGGATTCGTAATGCCTTTATCCGAGAGGCTCGAACTGATAAAAAAGGCCGGCTTTGATTCAACCTGCCTCTGGTGGGAAGATGAGGAGGGAGCTTATCCCGTCAAAAAGACCGACATGCCTAAAATGGTCCGGGATTTTGGCTTGAGCTTAGACAATATCCATACGCCCTTTTGCAATTCCAATGATTTGTGGAGTGAGTCCCTTTCGGCCAGGTCTGGAATCGTAAAACAGTATTTAGGCTGGCTTGAGGATTGTGCCAGATTCGATATTCCCATAATGGTCATGCACATCATGGAAGGGGATATCCTTCCCGAACTAAGCAGCAACGGAATCGAAAGCATGTCGTACCTCGTGAAAAAAGCAGAAGAATTGAGGGTAAAGATAGCAGTGGAGAACACCAAATTTGCCGACGGCGTTGATTTTATTTTATCGGAAATAGAGTCAGAGTATTTAGGGCTTTGTTATGATAGTTCTCATGGCAGATTGCATGGATGCGAGTTCTTGTTAAAAGATTTCGGCCGGAGGCTTATAACCTGCCATATTTCAGACAATGACGGTGAAATGGACAGGCACTGGTTGCCCGNAAATGGGATAATTGATTGGAAAGAATTCTGCGAATCATTCCCGAAGAAGCACTATTTGGGAAATCTGATGCTGGAAGTATATCCGACTGGGGATGAAATAAAGGGCGGGCCAGCGGAATTTTTGAACAAAGCATTCAAGAGTATTTCGGCTTTGGGAAGTTTTANCTCANAATTATATTCTCAATAATACGAAATGGAGGCTAATCTATGTTCCCGGATTGGAAAAACTGGCGGCACGTGGTGAAACTTGATCCGGACAAAGCCGCAGATGAATATATGATAGAGCAGGTTGTAGCAAGCGGCACCGATGCCATCATAGTGGGGGGCACACAAAATATTAGCCGGGAAAAAGTGCTAAGGCTTTATAAACTCTTAAAGCCATATCCCCTGCCCAAAATCCTGGAAGTATCCTCTGTCGACGCTATTAGCTTTGGCTTTGATGGCTATCTAATACCGATCGTTTTAAATGCAGGCCATCCCCAATGGCTCATCGGAGCGCACAAGGAGGCGGTGAAGCTCATTGGAGAATTGATGGATTGGCAGGTCCTTTTACCTGAAGGCTACATAATCCTAAACCCGGATTGTGCTGCTGCAGAGCTCACAAAGGCCATAAATCCTTTAAGCAGGGAAGATGTTTTGGCATATGCCCGATGCGGTGAAAATCTCTTCTCCCTTCCGATAATTTACATAGAATACAGCGGAAAATTCGGAAACCCGGAACTCGTATCATACATAAAAAATAGATTGAACAATGCCAG
>JGI24713J26584_10002541_pt1 | contig 12523 bp, 9 predicted proteins | sample BioPla4DNA1_FD_26584 | JGI IMG/M metagenome (IMG submission 26584) | reverse complement strand
GAACTCCCTGATACAATAGAACTTGACCAAACGGTTGAGATGGTGAGAATATATACAAATGATGATTATTTGCTGTACGCAGTGGAATAGGACCGTACGGGGAGGCTGTCGCCCGCCGCAACGGCCAACCTGCGCGTGTGACAGGGGTGTGACACGGGGACGGGGGTCGTGTCATCATAGTGGTTGGTGGTTAGTGGTTGGTTGTCGTCAACAGCCTGTCCCAGTAATTGCCCGATCACCCAACCTGTCCCACTGATCGGTCCTGATCGGTCGGCATCTAGTGAAGTCTATGGTATGATTAGATGGGTGGTGTTGTGTTGGTTAATAATAAGTGGCATACAAAAGGTCCCTATGCCACCCGTGCCAATAAAGCAAAAAAGCAAGCCTGGCTAAAATGGAAGTCAGATGCCGGAGGTCTGATGTCGGAAAAAGAATACTGGAATAGTCAGAAGCCAGAAGTCAGAAGTCTGAATAGAGGATTTACTGATTTAAATAAAGCAAAAACGCGAACCTGGCACCGTGGACGGCAGGAGCACCGGCACAGTACCCAGGTGCTGATCATCGGTGGGGGTGCAACAGGGGCCGGGATTTTGTGGGATCTTACCCTGCGGGGTATTGATGCTGTTTTGGTGGAGGCACAGGAGTTGGCTTATGGGACTTCTGGGCGCTGCCATGGGCTGCTCCACAGCGGGGGGCGCTATCTGGTCAAGGATAGTGAAGTTGCCCGGGAGTGTTATGATGAAAATCAAATCCTGCGCAGGGTTGCCGCTGCAGCAGTTGAGGATACAGGCGGCCTTTTTGTTTATTTAAAGGGAGATGACCCTGATTATGCAGCACGGTGGGCAGCTGCAGCAAAAGAGGCAAGCCTCCCATATGAAGAGATAGATCTGGCAGAGGCACGCCAGATGGAGCCTTTGCTGAGCAGTGATGTTCAGCGGGTGTTCCGGGTGCCTGATGCTGCGATAGATCCCTTTGAGCTTATTTTAATGAATGTGCGGGGTGCTATTGAACGGGGGGCACATCTGTTAACAGGCACTAGAGTAGAAAAACTGCTAACAGATAGCAAAGGCGTCCGCGGTGCAGTTGTCAAGGATATGCACAGCGGAGAGAGCTACTCTATAGAGGCAGAAGTTGTGGTTAATGCTGCTGGCCCCTGGGCAGGGCAGGTGGCAGCTTTAGCCGGGATCAACCTGGAGATCGCTTACGGTAAGGGCACACTCCTGGTTTATTCCCAGCGATTGAACAAATGTGTTATCAACCGGCTGCGCCCACCTGGAGATGCTGATATTCTGGTCCCCGCCAAAAGTGTATCTCTCTTGGGTACAACCGATGTATGTGTTCAAACCCCTGACAACCCCAGACCATCACAGGAGGAAATCAACACCCTGCTCAAACTGGGTGAGGAGCTTGTTCCGGGCTTATCTAGCCGCAGGGTTGTGCGTGCTTTCGCAGGGGTGCGGCCCTTGTATGACCCGGGTGAATCGGGCAGAGGGGCATCCCGGGGCTTTGCGGTGATCGAACATGAGAAAACCCATGGGGTTGCCAATTTTTATTCTGTGGTGGGTGGTAAGCTGACCACCTACCGGTTGATGGCTGAACGGGCAGCGGATCTGGTAGCTGCTCATCTGGGAGTATCTGCTCCCTGCCGCACCAGGGATATTGTTCTGCCTCCCCCTGTGGATGCCTATCCTCAGAAGGGGAAGGATTCATCACCACTGATCTGTGAGTGTGAGATGCTGTCTGAAAAAGAGCTGCTCCAGGCAGCAGAAAAACTGCAACCGGTTACCCCTGAGGCTTTGGTGCGCAACACCCGTTTGGCTCACGGCCCCTGCCAGGGAACCTCCTGCCTTTACCGGGCAGCCCTGCTCCTCTATAGGGAAGGGTTTTTATCCTATGAAGGTTCTTTAGAATTTCTCCGCTATGCCCTTGCCGGAAGGTGGCGGGGGATGGGGGCTGTACTGGATGATGCACAAGCAAAACAGCTAGAACTGGCCCAGGGGGTTTATTTAGAAACCTTCGGTTTGGAGACTGTGGAAAATGAGCTATGATGTTGTGATTATCGGGACAGGTTTGGCAGGGCTGACCGCAGCCCTTAAAGCCCTAGAGCAGGGCTTAAGAACAATAGTAGTAAGCAGGGGAGCCAGCACCTTGGAAGTGATGAGCGGCTGTATTGACCTTTATGGCGCGGCAGAAGACCCCTGGCTAGGCATCGGGGCTCTGATCCGGGAAAATCCCGGTCATCCCTATGCTCTGCTTGAGGAAGAGAATATATACCAGGCCTTATCTTTTTTTATACAGGAAGTAAAGGGTATCTGCCCCTATCATCATCAGGAGGGTTTTCAGAACTACCGTATCCCCACAGCCCTCGGCCAAATGCGCACAACCTGTCTACTGCCACAGGGGCAGGTGGCTGCTGCAGATGCAGATGAACATGTGCTGGTGGTGGGGTTCAAGGGTTATCGTGACTTCTGCTCTGCTCTGATGGCAGAGGGAATGAACAAAACGGGCTATTCCTGGCGCTCAATAGATGTTGATCTGGAACTGATACAAGGCCTGAATAAAAGCCCGGGGGAAAAGGCTGGGGAAATCGCTGTCCGGAACTGCTTTTATCAGAACAGTGCCAGTGTTGGCTCTTATCAAAACAGCATCCAACTGGCAGTTTGTTTAGAGAGGATCTGGCCATTGCTGGCAGAGGAGCTGAGACCGCAGGTGCAGGATGTTGATAAAGTGGCCTTTCCTGCGATATTGGGGCTCGACCGCTATCTAGAACTCCAGCAGGGGCTTGAGGAGTCTTTAGGAAAGAGGGTATTTGAGGTTCCAACACTTCCCCCATCACTCCCGGGGATCAGATTGTCCAAGTGCCTGATGAACCGGATCAGACAGCTAGGCGGAGACCTGCTCCAGCATTCCTTTGTGGTTGCTGCTGAAAAAACCGGTGATATCTGTAGTAAGGTGCTGGTAAAAACAGCAGGGAAAACCCGTGAGATTCAGGGGAAGTGTTATATCCTGGCAGCCGGTAGAATGGGCGGCAAATGGATTGCTTTGCAGGGAGAAGAGGTAGCGGATGAGAAACCCGGTTTGTTAAAAGGATCTTTAAATGGATCTGATTTTTCACGCCGGCAGTGCCCAGCAGCTTTCCCGCAACAGGATGCAGAACTCAGCATGGCTGGAATAAAGGTTAACAAACAACTGCAGCCAATAGATACAGAAGGGAAAATTCTATTAGCGAATGTCTTTTGTGCTGGTAGTGTGCTGGCAGGTTACGACCCCTTCAGCGAGGGGAGCGGGGGTGGTGTTGCTATTGCCACCGGATACAGGGCAGCTGAACTAGCAGCCAGGGGGTTAAGGGGCTAAAAAGGCAATCAAGCCGACATTCACAGACGAGCTGTCCTAGCAGCCAGGAGGGTTAAAGGTGACTGATCTAAACGAAATTTTTGAATACTGTATCAAATGCAGCATCTGTCAGAGCGTATGCCCTGTAGCAGCATATGATGCTGGATTTCCGGGGCCGAAGATTTTAGGGCCTGATCTGGCGCGCCTTCAGGCTGCAGGTGAAGCAGGTAAAAATCGAACAGCAGAACTGCTGCCCCTGCTGGGTATGTGCAGCAGCTGTCTGCGCTGTGAAACAGCCTGCCCATTCGATATCCCTGTGGCACGGCTGATCCGCCGGGCTGAACAATCTTCCAGAGAAACCCCTCCTACCAGCTTATTTTTTCAAGGGGCATTCCGCAGACTGCGGGATAAAATGCTGGCACATCCAGAAAAGTTGGGTCGGATAGGTACGGCATTGGCCCCACTGGCAAACAAGCTGATGGGGGACAGCGCTGTACAAAAGCTGCTGAGCAGGGCCTTAGGCTTGGAGATGGAGCAGCCCAACAATTTTGCTTCATGGAAACAGTGCCGGAGATTTATCCTGGAACTCAGCAGCAGTGACAACCAGCGAATTGCCCAACCACCGGCAATTTCCCCTGGGTCAGAGCAGAGCAGTTATGACAACCGGCAGGTTGATAGGTGGGCTGAGGCTGATCACAGTTCTGAAGGCTGCTCGGGCGGCTCCGACGAGAACAACAGAGGGGATTCGGCGGAAAATGCCCTGAGAACTCGCGTTGTTCATCGTGTTGAAAACCAATCGGGAGATGGGGTTGCAAACAGATCTGATAAGCAGGCTTGTAACCCCGCTGTAAACCGCCTCAGGGCTCACAACCCTAAACTGCTTTATTTCACAGGGTGTCATGTCAACTTTTATCAGCCTGAGATAGGCACTGCCTTTCTGCAGCTTTTAAAAACATTGAGCATCAAGCCGGTTATCTATAATTCCCACTGCTGCGGGATCCCTCTACTGTCAAATGGGGATCGCACAGGGGCACACAGGGCATTCCTGCGCAATATTCAGCTGCTGAAACCCTATGTGGAACATGGTTATCAGGTGGTCTGCACCTGCCCTACCTGCGGCCTGGCTTTGAAGAAGTTTTATGCAGAGGAACTAGGGACTGAAGATGCAGAGCAACTGGCTGCTGCCACCTATGACTATGCAGAGTATTTGGAGAATTATATCTGTGAACTGGAGGGACTGATCCGTCCCATAGAACGCAGCTTTATCTTCCATCTGCCCTGCCACACCCAGGCACAAGGTATTGGTTCGGCCAACCTTAATTTAGTGCGGCTGATCCCCGGCCTAAAGCTGGGAATTGTTGACAAATGCTGCGGACAATCGGGCACCTACGGCTATAAAACGGAGAAAAGAGAGGTATCCAGGGGAATCAGTGCTTCTCTCGCCCGGCAAATCAAAGAGCAGAGCAGTAGGCTTGACACTGAAACAGTTCTCACCCCCTGCAGTTCCTGCGGCTACCGCATCAGCCTTGAGTGCGGGGTCAGGGCAGAGCACCCCCTGCTGCCCATATGGGAAGCTGCTGTCAAATAATTACTGATAAATGGGTCCCATATTTTCGAATTTTTAACAGGATTTTTGTCGGTCATTGGAGAATTAAACAATTTTATTGGTGGGGTTAGGAGGAACACTGGGGACAATGGATAAAACACCGGAGCAAAATTTAGTTTTCAAGGTCAGGTTTGAATATGAAATTCCGGTGAAAACCGGGGGATTATTCGGCAGACGCAAGGATTTCAAACAAGAAGCTGAGGCAAACAGAGAAAAGAAGATAAACATCCTGGAAAAGGTGCCTGTGAAGGGGATAAGGATCCTGGAGATCGATCCCCATCACGATGTTTATATTAAGGATGAAGAGGGCAGGAAGACTGCCTGTGCTCCTGTTGAGATCCTTTTTGAGGCAGAAACTCTGGAGGATGCCATTCCATTTCTGCTGTCCAAGGATTTCTGCGGAGTGATACTCCAATATCCGGGCAGGATCAACCTCAGCCAGAGTGAGTTCGAACGACTAATTGAAAAGGTAAGCAGTGAACTGCAGAGCCAAAAAGACCCACTGAAAATCAGATACGGCACACCTGAACCATCCTACATGCTGCAGGATCTACCGGCAGAAGGGGTCCCCACAGAAGGCACAGAAGCAGATGCTCCAGAAGAAACTGAAGGGGAAACCACAGATGAAACCGGAGAAACAACTGAAGCAGTTGAGGTAGAGCAGCAGGATCAGGATGGCCTTCCCGAAGAGACTGAACTGCCGGACCAGGGCGGCCTTCCCAAAGAGGCTCCCGAAGAGGCGGATCTGCCAGCAGTTGCGGGTTCAGTTAAAAAGGTTTTCCGTATCGAATGGGATCTGGAGATCATAGCTGTATTATCGCTGATCCTGGCAGGGGTGATTGCCCTTGATGGCGAGGGGTGGCTTCACTATGTGCGGATAGGGCTGGGGCTTCCTTTTGTTCTTTTCTTCCCCGGCTATGTTCTCATCGCAGCCCTCTTTCCCAAAAAGGATGACCTGGGTGGGATCGAAAGACTGGCCTTAAGTTTTGGCCTTAGTATAGCTGTGGTACCATTGATCGGACTGGGGCTGAATTACACCCCCTGGGGGATTAGGTTGACCCCGATCCTTTTATCTTTGATCCTTTTTATCATAATAATGGGGTGTATCTCATTTTTCAGAAGGGATAAACTGCCCCCGGAAGACCGCTACTGCCCTACCTTCCAGTTTGAGCTTCCTGTATGGAAGGAACAGCCGCTGCTGGACCGGGTGCTTTCCATAGCTTTGATAGCAGCTATCCTTTTTGCAGTAGGGAGCATCTTTTATGTGGTGTCCATGCCTAAAGTAGGTGAACAGTTTACAGAGTTTTATATCCTGGGCATGAACGGCAAAGCTGAAGGGTACCCTAGGGAACTGGCAGTTGGGGAAGAGGGAGAAGTTATTGTTGGTGTGGTCAACCATGAGTACCAGCAAGAAAAGTATTTTGTTGAGGTCAAGATGGATGACCTGGTGCTGCCTAGAGAAGGACCGATTGTTCTGGAACATGAAGAAAAGTGGGAAAACCCCTTATCTTTTTACTATCCCGAGGAGTATGAAAATTTGAAGGTGGAGTTCCTTTTATACCGGGAAGGGGATGACCAACCATACCGCAGTTTGCATCTATGGGTGAACATACAGGGACAGAGGGATAATCATGGAGAGAATGCTGAGTATTGATGAGCAGAACTACCATTACAGCTCATCATCGCAAATAAATATAAGAAAAGCCGTGCCAAGATTTTTGCAGATTTATGCAGGAATCATCCCCTGGGTTTTTCTCCTGGGAATTATCGCAGCAGAACTGGCTGTCGGTTTCTGGAGTGTCAGCATCGGGATGGCTTTACATGTCATACTGCTGATAGCACTGCTGGCGATGGCTGTTATCTGCTGGTACTATTGGGATGAAAGCAGTGTTGAGAATAGCCACAGCAGAGCAGTCGGACAGCCTGTTGTTTCTGCAACAGATCAAAAGGAACAATCTGCTAATGCCCGTATGTGGGCTCTGTATAGCTATCGTTTATATCTTGGGCTGACCCTAGCTCCGCTGATCAGGATCCTGAGCCTTTCCATTCCTCTTGGGAATATTGATCCACAGTACTTTTTCCTTATTCCGGGCATTCCTTTGCTTGCCGCGGCTTTTACAGCTGCCAGGCTGGCGGGTTACCGGATGAGTGATATCTATCTTGCCGTAAGGAATCGTAAAAATGGGCACAACTGGAAAGTGCAGTTCGCTGTTTTGTTTTTGGGAATACCGCTGGGGTTTATGGAGTACGCTATTCTGCGCCCGGATCCCATTATTCCAGTGCTTACAGTAGGGTCAGTGGTGACAGCATCCTTTATCCTCATTATTTTTACAGGTTTAACAGAAGAAATGATCTTTCGCGGGATCCTGAAACGATCAGCTGATGATTTTTTGGGTGAGAGGGTATCGATAATATATGTATCACTGTTATTCGCTGCACTGCATATCACCCACCTATCAGCTCTTGATGTGCTCTTTGTTTTTGGGGTTGCCTTACTCTTTTCAGTGATTGTGCACAGGACAGAGTCCCTTTATGGTGTTGTAATAGCTCATGGTTTGACAAATATTAATCTGTTTATTCTGGGCCCCCATCTATTTGGTTGACATTTTTTCGTACTTTTTTCCCATTACAAGAAGGATTTTCTCGTTTAACAACGAAGACATATTTTATATATTAGAAAAAAGGAGGCCGTTATACAATGATCGCAACCGTTACAACTGTAACAACCACAACAACAACTGTTACAACAACGGCAAGCACCACTATTGTGGCTGGATTAGGTCTTCTAGCAACCCTAGTTCTTATAGCTCTGTTGGTTGCAAAAGAGTTAGCCGGTGCTGCGGTTGAATCTTCTGGTAGTGCTGGAACGGTTACTTTGTCCCGGGCTGTTGACCGTGTTCTTAATGTAGCTATTATTCCTCTACTGTTTGTTTTCGGTGCTATTGTAATATTCAAGGTATTAGAGGTTCTTCTATAGAATATCTCGGCAGGGCATTGGTTGACTTTTCCAGTCGGCCCGCCAGTACTTGCGGCGGGTATTATTGCCGCTTGATTTGGGTTGGCGGCATTTTGACCACCGTATATTTCGGTGGTTTTTTTGTCACAAATCAAATTGTCGAAAAATTAAGAAAAAGGAGCTGCAGTGGGTGGATTTTGATGTCATTGTAATCGGCGGAGGGCCTATAGGCTGTGCTGTGGCAAGAGATGTAGCTGCTGCTGGCTGCAGTGTGATGGTGGTTGAAGAGCATCCAAGAATCGGTGATCCCCTGCGGTGTTCTGGTCTGATTACTTCCAGGACACTGCAACTCTCCAGGGTATCAACAAATGTGGTTTTGCACAAGCTGACCGGTGCCCGGGTGCATGCCCCTGGAGGTGATGTTCTCGAGTTGTACGGAAACAGAGTGTATGCTCTGGCTGTTGATCGTGCGGCATTTGATCGGGATTTGGCAGCACAGGCTAAAGCAGCAGGTGCAGAGGTTATGTGCAGTATGCGGGCAGAAGACATTAACCTTGTTCCCGGTGGTGTCCAGGTTAAGCTGCGGCAGCGGGGCACCCGGGGTAAAATAGAAAAGATCACCTCGCTTTTGGTTATAGGAGCTGATGGATACAGGTCCTTTGTGGCTGGAAAATTTGGGATTTTGCCTAAAAGTAAAAAAGTACCCCTTTATGCGGCAGAGGTTGAGCTGCCGGGGAGTGAGGGGCAGATTGTTGACATTTTTCTTGGGAATCAGGTGGCACCCGGATGGTTTGGTTGGGTGATACCTACAGGGAGGGGTACAGCCCGGGTGGGCATCGGAGCAGACCGCTGTCCATATCAGTATTTTCAGCAATTAGTAAAAAACCACCCGGAAGTTTTCCAGATGATGCAAATAGTGAGGTGCACCAGCGGCTATGTGCCTGTGGGCTTTTATGACCGTACTTATGGTCCTCATGCTCTGTTAGTGGGTGATGCTGCCAGTCATGTGAAACCGATCTCAGGTGGTGGGCTTTACCTGGGGCTAATTGCTGCTGATATATGTGCTGCTGTGGCTGTGGAGGCCATCCAAGAAAAGGATTTTAGTGAAAGGTTTCTTTCCCGCTATCAGGAAAGATGGGAGAAGGCAATAGGGGATGAGATTTACTGTGGACTAAAGCACAGGGATGTATTTTTAAGTCTGACCGATAATGATATGGACAAAATAATCTCTTTTTTCAATAAACCTTACTGGCGGAAGCTGATTCTGAGATATGGTGATATCGATTTCCACTCAGCTTTGGCCGGCAGATTGTCCAGAATCCCTATTTGGGCAAAACACTTTATCGACAGCAGCAGAAACGTAATATCTGGTTTGTTTATGTAAAATGTATAGAAATTCGAGTGATAGCTATGTGCGCCGTATCTATTTTTATTCATATTTGAATTGCTGTGTGATTTTTTCTTGAATTGGTTGGATAGGTAGTTTTAGTTCTGATCTATTTGATACTGTTTTGTATTTGTAATAGAGAAAATATTGGGATAGTGATCAACGATTATGCCAAAAATTGTTCACATGACTTCAGCACACCCAGCTTTTGATACCCGTATTTTTCAGAAAGAGTGCAGAACTCTTGCTCAAGCCGGTTATGATGTTGTTCTAGTTGCCCCCCATACCCATGATGAAATTGTTGATGGGGTGCAAATTCGGGCAGTGCCCAAACCAAAAGGGCGGATAGCACGCTTCACCAAGACCTCATGGCAGGTATATAAAACAGCTGTAGCAGAGGATGCAGATTTATACCATATTCAAAATGAGTTGGAACTGCTGTTTTGGGGTCAAATGCTGCGCTTGAAAGGTAATAAAGTAATCTACGATATGCATGAGAACCTTCTTAAATCTATTCCAACAAAGCCTTGGATTAATCCGCTGTTTCGACCTCTGGTTGTATTTATATGTATGATTCTTGAGAGGATTTTAATGCGAAAAATCCCTGTTATTTTTGCTGAAAACTCTTATATTAAACATTACCCGTGGGTGAAAAAGAATATAACAGTATTGAATATGCCCTTAACCTCTCAACTGCTGCAGATCAACGAAACGAAGTATTCTAAACCAACTTTAGGTTATATCGGTGGGGTTACACCTGAACGGGGAAGTATAGTGACTTTAGATGCTTTGAAAATTCTTAAAAGTAAGGGTTATGCCGTTGATTGGGAATGTATTGGCCCGACAGATAATGCACATCGTAAAGAGATCGGCAATATAATTAAAAGATATGGATTGGAAGGAGTCCGGCTGAGAGGCTATCTATTACCTTCTGAAGGATGGCCGGTTATCGCTCGCTGTCATATCGGTTTAGCTCTCTTAAAACCTATTCCTAATTATTATGAGTCATATCCTACTAAACTGTTTGAATATATGGCACTCGGACTACCGGTGATCACTTCTAATTTTCCTTTATACCGCCAGGTTGTTGAAAAAGAAAGGTGCGGGATTTGTGTTGATCCAGAATCCCCAGAAGAAACAGCTCAGGCTGTTCAATATCTACTCGAGCATCAGGATGAGGCGGAGTCCATGGGAAGACGCGGACAGATCGCAGCAATTGAAAAATACAACTGGGAGTTGGAACAGAAAAAACTGCTGCATTTTTATGATTCCTTATTAGTTTAGATTAAACTACTTTATTAGTTTAGATTAAACTACTTTGTTAATTATTTTTCACCATTCGATAATTAGGAGCCAGCGGCTCTGTNGTATCTNCATGCCCCAGNATGGCCTCCTGTTTTTTCCCTTCAAGGAGGAACTGCACCTTATCGATTTCCGGCAGCTCGGCCAGGGAGTTGGTGATGGAGTAAAGGGTCATCGCCTCTCCTGCTGAGCCACCCCAGTGTTTAGTCTGAAAATCCTGGTTAAAGTTCACATAAGCCACACCATCTACAACTTCAAGAGAGATCAGCTTAGCTTCCTTGGGAACAGTCTGAAATAGGTCGGGGTTTTTCGGCCCCTGGATCAATTCCTCAATCACAACCTCTTCCAGCTTTTTATTTCCTTTGACAACAACTCGTTCTTCGGGGATCAGGTACATAGCATCTTGATCGCCAAAGTAAAGTGTGATCTTTTCTTTTTCCTCTTTGGGCTCTGCACTTATATCCGGTTTTGTTTCACTGTTTTCTTTATTTTCAGCGGTATCCGCTATTTTTATTTCATTTTCCTGTGACTGCTGAGCGTTTTGCTGAGCCTTTTCCTGATCCCAGCAGCCTGTTGTAAGTGTCAGCAGAACTGTCAGTGCCAGGACAAACAAACCCATCCCTAATTTCCAGGCCAGACGCCTTGTCAACATTTTTGGTTATCCTCCTTTGTTTCAAAGATCCCTATAATGCCTTTGAAAATAATATAACAGGAAAATGTTTCAGCATTGTCAGAGAATGTTACATTTTTATTACAAATGATCCCCAGATATCAAGGGGAACCTGACTTCAAAGGTTGTTCCCTCTCCAGGGGTGCTGTCAACACTGATTGTCCCGCCGTGGCGCAGTACGGCCTGGCGTGTAATAGCCAGGCCAAGCCCTGTTCCGCCGGTTTCCCGGTTGCGGTCAGAATCAACCCTGTAAAACCTATCAAATATATAGGGAAGATCTTCAGGGGAGATGCCGATCCCTGTATCCTGTACCTTCAGCACCAGGGATTCCCCTTCTTCATATGCAGTAATAAATATTTTCCCTCCTTCAGGGGTAAAGCGTATGGCATTGCTGACCAGGTTGAGCAAAATGCAGGTGAAAAGGTCCTGGTTCAAGGGCCAGGCAAGATCACCGCCTGTTCCCACATTCACATGTATGCTGATCCCTTTCTTCTGTGCATCCCCCTGAACCAAAGCTTTGATATGTTTAATCTGTTCTCCTACATGTAGGTTGCTGAGTTTGATAGGGCGGTCAGTGTCCTGCAGTTTTGTCAGCTGTAACATATCGTTAACCAGAGCAGCCATGCGGTCCACCTCTGAGCTGATATCTTGTAAAAAATCCCGGTATACCGCTGGATCCTGCTCATTGCTGTCCAGCAGAGATTGGGAGAGAACCTTAATGGAGCTGAGGGGTGTTTTTAGTTCATGGGAGGCATCTGCCATAAAATTACGTAAAGTGCGGTCAGTTTCTTCCAGTCTGGCAGCCATTTCATTGAAATCCTCAGCCAGTAGTCCGATTTCATCTCTACTTTTGAGCTTCACCCGCTGGTTGAGATGCCCCTCAGTAACCATGCGCACTGCAGCTGCCAGTTTATTAACCGGATTGGCCAATTGATTTGCTAGAATCAGGCTGGCCAGTAGAGCTAAAACACCACCGGCTATAGAATAAATCAGCATCAACCGCCTGATCTCTTCCAGGTTTGTGTATATATCCTCCAAATTGGTTACCAGCATGACGGCACCAACTATTTTTTCTTCACGGATCACCGGAGTAATAGCGTAAAGAACCCGTTCACCGCTTTTCAGCCTGTACACACTGGTCCGTTCTTCTCCTTTTAAGGCTGCATCAACCTCTTCATAGGTTAAGGTTTGGCCTATCAGCCAATTTTCGTCAAAGGAATCAGCAGTGACAAGCTTGTTTCTGTTAATTACCAGGATCCTGGCCTCCAT
>JGI24713J26584_10002537_pt1 | contig 12529 bp, 12 predicted proteins | sample BioPla4DNA1_FD_26584 | JGI IMG/M metagenome (IMG submission 26584) | reverse complement strand
CACCTCTGTTCTTCCGTCGGATGAAGGGTTATCGGAGTGTGCCCGCGGGCGCAAACCGGCACAAATCAACAATTTCTTAGCAGGATTTTAGCCTTAAGTCTCTAAATTATTACCGTGGGCGCGAGGGAATAACCTATTCAGCGCGCTTTTAAGAAGGATATTCGCTTCGGACGTGGAATTACATTCGCAAGCTTTACCTGGACTAAGTGGAAGAATCGTACGGTGCGTGGTGCACCAAGGGGGTGATCGCTGCTAGCGAGTGTCGGGGATTGTCGGAATCGTGTTCATCATAATTTCAGATAAGGAAGGTGACCTGTATTGTTCAAGCGGAAGACAACCTTTGTGTTGTTAGCGGTTGCATTAGTCTGCATCCTCTCCTTCGGCGCCTTGGCCCAAGAGAAGAGGATGGGAACCTGGGTAGATGAAGTAATCATTGTCGAAGAGCCGAACATCAACACCGCTATTTCCCGTCTGCAAACTGGTGACATCGACATTTATGCATCCACCAGCTCCGAGGCCGTTCCTTTCCAAACGGTCATCGAGGATCCGAATCTCGACTACTATGTAACCTTCGGTTCCTACAGCGAGCTCACCTTTAACCCGGTGCTGCATTTTGAAGATGGCAGCCTGAACCCCTTCGGAATCCGCCGGGTACGCGAGGCGATGAACTACATCATCGACCGCGACTACATCGCCCAAGAGTTCTACGAAGGTCTGGCACAGCCGAAGACTCTCATGCTCAACCCCGCTTATGTTGACTATGCCCGCGTGGTTGAGACTGCCCGCCCTCGAGTTCAAGTATGCCTACGACTTCGAGACCGGCAAGCAGATCATTTGGGAAGAGATGATGAACCACGGTGCCAAGCTGGTTGATGGTATCTGGCATTACAACGACCAGCCCATCGAGATCATCATCCTGGCCCGTATCGAGGACCAACGCCGTCTGGTGGGCGACTATGTATCCGAGCAGCTGAGCAAGCTGGGCTTCGCCACCAGGGTAGACTACCGCACCAGTGCTGAGGCCTCCCCCATCTGGCTGTTGGGCGACCCCGCACTTGGCCAGTGGCACGTCTACACCGGCGGTTGGGTAGCCGGTGCCGTATACCGTGACCAGAGCCATATCTTCCGCCAGATGTTCCATCGTGCCGGTCAGGCTTCGCCGCTCTGGTTGGCCATGGATCCCATTCCTGAGCTGGAAGAGCTCTGCGAGATCCTCTACTACAAGAACTTCTCCTCCATGGAAGAGCGCAACGATCTTTACGCTCGTGCCCTGGAGCTGACGCTGCTGGATTCGCCACGCNTCTACACTGTAGACCAGCTCTCCTACATTCCTCGCCGTGCCGAGATCTCCGTGGCATCTGACTTGGCTCAAGGTATCGGTTCCACCCACCTCTGGCCCAGCACCATCCGCCGCGGCGAGGAAATCGGCGGCACCATCCGCATGGGTTCCCAGCAGGTACTGGTTGAGCCTTGGAACCCCGTAGCCGGGTCGAACTGGGCCTTCGACAATCTGGCCATCAGGGCCACCTTCGACCGTGGCTTTGTGTCCAACCCCTACACCGGTAACTACATGCCGCACAGGATTGAGCGCATCGAAGTGACCGTGGAGGAAGGCCTCCCTGTGGCCAAGTCTCCAGAGTCCGATTGGGTAACCCTGGAGTTTGCTGAAGAAATCGTAGTACCCGAGGATGCTTGGCTGTACTGGGATGGTAACGAGCAGCGCTTCATCACCGTCGGCGAGAAGTATCCCGAAGGCTTGACCGCACCACGGAAGACTGTGGTATACTATCGTGAGGATCTGTATGACACAGTACTGTGGCATGACGGCAGCAAGTACAGCATCATGGACATCCTCCTGCCCACCATCCTCAGCTGGGATCAGGNATTTGAGGGCAGCGAGCTGTACGATGAATCCGCCGCCGTTNNCCTGGCAGCAGCCATGGAGAACGCCCGCGGCTGGAGAATTCTCTCGGTAGATCCGCTGGTAGTTGAGTCCTACAGCCTCAGCTGGTACGTTGACGCTGAGATGAACATCAGCGACCCGTTCGCCACCTTCTACAACTACGGCAACCAGCCCTGGCATACCTTTGCCCTGGGTATCCTGGCTGAAAGAGCCGGCGAACTGGCCTTCAGCGCCAGCAAGGCTACTCAGCTCGACATCGAATGGCTCGGCTACAACACCGGACCCAGNCTGCCGGTTCTGGCTAAGTGGCTCGACTACGCCATCGAGAACAACTACCTGCCTTGGGAGCACGTCCTGAAGGATTGGATTACCGAGGAGGAGATTGCTGAGCGTTACGCCAACGCCAAGGCCTGGTACGAAGAGAAAGGCCACTTCTGGATCGGCAACGGACCCATGTACCTCGAGAAGTGCTATCCCATCGAGAGAATGGTCCACCTCAAGAGATTCGAGCAGTACTCTGAGCCTGCCGACAAGTGGGCCATGTTCGACGAGCCTCGCATCGCTGAGGTCGAGATGTCTGGACCCAGCCGTGTGAAGGCCGGCGATGAGGTCAGGTTCGAGGTTGAGATCAGCTTCAAGGGTGAACCCTACGCAGTCGAGCACATTCAAGAAGTGAAGTTCATCGTTCTCGACGCTACGGGAGCCGTGGCTGCCAGCGGTATCGGTACGCCTGTGGCTGATGGTCTCTTCGAGATCGTCCTCACCGGCGAACAGACCGCTCAGCTGCCTGTGGGCTCCAACCGGATTGAGGCTATCGTCCTGCCCACCCTGGTGGCGGCTGCAACCTTCGACGCACACACATTCGTGACACTGCCTTAAGGTAGGAGATCCAGAATCTAAGCCTGGATTCTAGCGGAGGGCGCGGAGTCCGCGCCCTCCATTTTCTAGTCCAGATGGATACCAGGAGGTATATGACCTATGCTAAACGTGGAAGCTACACAAGCACGGGCCGTCCCAAGACGCAGCGGTGCTGGTAGTAACCTAAGCAGAGTTTTACGATACACCCTAGTGCGGGGTATCACTCTCCTAGTCACAGTGGTAATCGCTGTTTATCTCACCATCCTCATCGCCAACGGCGGCGGCTATGTGGACCAGATGCGCATAGGCCAGATCAGGGAACAGGTGATTCTCCAAATGGGATCCGATCCTGAGATGGCCCTTCTCACTGTTCCAGCAGCGCAAACAGCTCGAAGAGGAGCGCGTTAGGGTGCGCGTGGAGCAGCTGGGCTTGGACCGGCCGTTCATGATCAGGAGTTTCGAGTACCTGTGGAATGGACTAACCCTCAACCTGGGCTCCGCGGAGTATCTGCTCAGCGACAGCGGTTCTAGACAGGTACGCAATATCCTCGGAGAACGCCTGCCGTCCACTCTCCTCCTGATGGGTACCAGTCAGCTGCTTCTGTTCTTCTGTGCGCTGTTTGTGGCCCTCTTCCTCTCGCGGCGCTACGGTTCGTTCCTGGATAAACTGGTGATTGCGTTGGCGCCCAATAGCGCTGCACCCGCGTGGTTTTACGGTCTCTTCCTCATTCTTATTTTCGCTGCCCTCCTGGGCTGGCTGCCCTACGGAGGGATGATTGATGCGCCACCTCCGCAGGAGCCTCTGCCGCGGGCGTTAAGTATCGCCAAACACATGATTCTGCCGGTTCTGTCCATGTTCATCGCCAACATCTTTGCCTCGATCTATTCCTGGCGAACCTTCTTCCTCATCTATTCCAGCGAAGACTACGTGGAAATGGCCAAGGCCAAGGGCNTATCCGACCGGCAGATTGAACGCCGCTACGTGCTGCGACCCACACTACCCACCATCATCACCAGTTTCTCCCTGATGATCATCACCCTGTGGGTAGGCGCCATTGTTCTGGAAACAGTGTTTGCCTGGCCGGGCATTGGCCGATTGACGCAGCAGGCCATCAACCTCTATGACACGCCCGTGATCGTGGCCAACACCGTTATTTATGCTTATCTCTTAGCGGTCACCCTGTTCCTGCTCGACATTATCTACTCCATAGTCGATCCACGGGTGAAACTAGGTGGAGGTGGAAATAGATCATGAAGAACGCCTTGAGGCAGATTAGGAACTACCCCTCTGCAGTTTTTGGACTTTTCATTATCCTGTTCTTGGTGGCCCTGGCCATCTACGCNGTGATAGCTATTCCCTACAGTGAAGCGGTGCGGCTGTGGCGCGGCGAAGATAACGTCTGGTTGGAAACGCCGAGAAACGCCCGCCCCGCCTGGTTTAACTACTTCTACAAAGAGAAAAGGCCAGTCACCATCGTGCGCAGAACGTCCGATGAAGACGCCCAGAAAACAGTTGTGGACCTAGGCGGCGGTGTGCAAATTGTAGATACCATCCTTGAGTTCGAGTACACCTACGACCGCTTCCCCTCGGAGCTGGCCGTATTCCTGCAGGCGACCTTCCAGGCAGCCAGACCCAACGTCAACCTGATCTGGGTCACACCAGATGGCCGGGAGATCCCCCTGACTGAAATACAGGTTCGCTCCAGTGAAACCTACCGCATCTCCCAGGATTCAAGGTTGGAGCGGCGTTTGGGCGGTGTGAAGCCGGAAATCGGCCTGTTCAGCGATCCCAACAACCCCGGCAAACCGCTGAAGGGTACCTACAAAGTGCTGGCTGAAGGCATGGTCTTCGAGGAAGGCTCCACGGTGGAGGCTTCCGTGGTAGTCTACGGTCAGCTGCACGGTTTGGCCGGTACAGACCACCGGCGCCGGGATCTGACGGTGGCCCTGCTCTGGGGCGCTCCAGTTGCCCTCTCCTTCGGTTTGATCGCCGCGGTGGGTTCCTCGCTCACCACCATGATGCTGGCCGCGGCAGCGGTCTGGTTCGGCGGTTGGGTGGATTGGTTTATCCGGCGCATCAATGAAGTGGTCATGATCCTGCCGCTCTTGCCCATCCTGATCATGGTGGGACTGTTCTACTCACGAAGTATCTGGGTAATCCTGGGGGTTGTGATCGCCCTGGGTATCTTCGGTTCCGGTATCCTGAGCTACCGCTCCATGTTCCTCCAGGTGAAGGAATCAGGTTATATCGAAGCTGCCAGGGCCTATGGAGCAGGCAACGCGCGGATCATCTTCCGCTACATGGTCCCCAGGATCCTGCCGGTTCTGGTTCCGTCCTTTGTGATCCAGGTGCCTTCCTACGTGTTTATGGAAGCCACACTCTCGGTGCTGGGGTTGGGTGACCCGCTGCTGCCCACCTGGGGTAAACTGCTCAGCGACGCCCAAACCAACGGCGCCCTGATCAATGGACACTTCTACTGGGTTTTGGAGCCAGCGTTCCTGTTGATGCTAGCCGGGCTGGGCTTCGTCATGCTCGGTTTCGCTCTGGACCGCATCTTCAACCCACGTCTGAGGGGGTTATAGAGTATGAGCAACAACGTTCTTTTAGATGTTCGCAACTTGAAGCTGCATTTCCGCACTAGAAGCGGTCCTGTCCAGGCAGTGGACGGAGTAAGTTTCCAGCTCCAACAGGGCCGTACCCTGGCGGTGGTGGGGGAATCTGGCTGCGGCAAAACGTCCCTGGCCAAGGCGATTCTACGCCTTTTGCCCCGCAACGTTTCCGAATACAGCGGCTCGGTCATCTTTGATGGCGACGATATCATGAAATACGATGATGACAGGTTCCGCCGGGAGATCCGCTGGAGCAAGATCGCCATGGTTCCCCAGGCGTCCATGAACTCCCTCAATCCGGTAATCCGCATTGAGGATCAGCTCATGGAACCCCTGCTTATTCACGAGGACATCAGCAAGCAGGAGGCCGCCCAGCGGGTGAAGGATGCCTTCGCCGTTGTGGGCCTGCCCCTGGACTTCCTCAGCCGCTATCCCTTCGAACTGAGCGGCGGTATGCGGCAGAGGGCAGCCATTGCCATGGCCCTGGCTTCCAATCCGAAGCTGGTGGTCCTGGATGAGCCTTCCTCGGCTCTGGACCTTTTGACCCAGGCCAACCTGATGAACGTCCTTAAGCGGGTTAAGCACGAGTTCAAGACCACCTTCATCCTGATCACCCACGACATCGGCACCGCCAGTGAGCTCGCGGATGAGATAGCCGTCATGTACGCCGGCGAGATGATCGAGTATGCCTCCGCCGAGTACTTCTACACCGATGCCCATCATCCGTATTCCCAGAAGCTCATGGCCAGCGTGCCCACGCTGCGGGAAGACAAGGAGTTAGCCTTTATTCCAGGCCAGCCTCCTTCCCTGATCAACCCGCCCACGGGCTGCCGCTTCGCCGAGCGGTGCGAGAAGAGGTTTGAGAAATGCTCCACTCATCCCAGAAACATTCAACTGGAAGGCGGAGCGTCTGTACAGTGTTGGCTCTATGACGAGATGGGAGAGGTGAAGCATGCCTAGCGTAGCTGTGAAACTTACACCAGAACAAGCACAGGCCCAGAAGCCCGTTCTCCGGGTGGAAAACCTGCACACTTACTTCGAAGTTCGCCGCATGGGCTTCTTCAAAGTCGGTGATGTCAGGGCCCTGGATGGAGTCTCCTTTGAGCTGTACCCGGGGGAAACCATTTCCATCGTGGGCGAAAGCGGCTGCGGTAAGAGTACCTTGGCCAAGACATTCTGGGCATCCATCAGCCCACCAAGGGTAAGATCTACTTTGACGGCCAAGATCTGAGCCAGCTCGATAAAGAGGGTTGGAAGCAGTACCGTTCCAATATTGGCTATGTGATGCAGGATCCCTATGGGGCCCTCCCTCCCTTTATGAACGTGAAGAGGATCCTGGAGGAGCCCATGAAGATCAACGGCATCAAGGATAAAAAGGAACAAGCCAGGCGGATTAAGCAGGTTTTGGAGGAAGTTAAGCTTGCTCCCATCGAAGACTTCCTGCCCAAGTTCCCGCACATGCTCAGCGGCGGACAGCAGCAGCGCCTGGTGATCGCCCGAGCCATGATCCTGGAGCCGAAGATGCTCATCGCTGACGAACCCGTTTCCATGCTGGACGCCTCGGTCAGGGTGGAGATTCTCCAGCTCCTCCAGGGGCTGCAGAGAAGGCACAACCTAGCCATCATCTACATCACCCACGACCTGTCCACAGTGCGGTACTTCTCCGAACGCATCTTCACCATGTACGGCGCCAAGATCATCGAGAAGTCTGCCACCAAAGCACTCTTAAAGGAACCTCTGCATCCCTACACCAGAGCACTGTTTGAAGCCACTTCCGATCCGGATGCGGAAAACCTGAAATCCTNTAAGGATGTGCCCGCGGGCGAACCGCCCAGCCTGCTCAATCCGCCTCCAGGCTGCCGCTTCCATCCCCGCTGCCGGAACATGATCAAGGGTCTCTGCGATGTGGAGATTCCGCCGGAGTTCCAAGTGCGGGACGACCATGCCGTAGCCTGCTGGCTGTATAAGGACCAGGCCTAAGATGCGCAGCACCAAACGCCAGATGCTCATCGGCGGGATCATGCTGGGGGTAGGTTGGCTGGTGGTTTTCGGCCAGGTGGTCGGGTTGATTCCCTCCCCCATTTGGTTCAGCCTGCTGATGTATGGCGTTACGCTGTGGGGCTTCATGCTCGGAATGCTGGGCGCAATGAGCCACATCCGGATGAACATCCAAAAGGCTCGGGCCGAAAAAGAGTTCGCTGAACAAGATGAGTACTACGATGATTACCAGAAGTAAACTTGAGCCGTGTCTGACCAAGACACGGCTCTTTTTTTCTAAAAGCCCCGGAAGCGGCCGATCTGCTGCTGCAGTTCCCCTGCCAGCGTGGCCAGTTTCTCCGAGTTTTCCGCGATGGAGTTGACCACCGCGGACTGCTCCTGGGTGGCCGCGGCAATCTCCTCGCTGCCTCTCCCCACATCTTTGGCCGCCTGGGCAATTCTACCCACCTGCGCAGCCACCGCTTGGAAGGTCCTGCTGATACCCTCAAAGGTGGTGCCGGTGAACTGGATCTGCTCCGCCACCTCCTGCACACTGCCATCGGCCTTGGCCATGCGCTCCATGGTCTCCTCGGTACCGCTGAGGATCTCCCGGATCAGCTCGGCGATCTGACCGGAGGCCTCCCGGGACTGCTCGGCCAGTTTACGCACCTCATCGGCCACCACCGCAAAGCCCCGTCCGTTCTCCCCCGCCCTGGCCGCTTCGATGGCTGCGTTAAGGGCTAGAAGGCTCGTCTGATCGCTGATGTCTGTGATCAGCTCCACGATGGCACTGATCTCTCTAGACCGCTCCGCCAAACTGTTGACCGCTGTGGTGAGATGCACCACATCTTCCCTGGCGCTGGCCACGCCCCCCACCGCGGTTTTCAAAAGTCCTAGTCCCCGTTCCAATTCGCCCATGGCCTGGTCGGCACTGGCCCGCATCTGCTCAGTGTTTTGGGCCATGGTTACCGAAGTGCCGGAAAACTCGTTGGCGGTGCTGGCCACCTCTTCAACGGCTGCACCGGTTTCCACCGCCATGGACGNGAGNTCNTGGGAGAGGGCAAAAACATGCTCGCTGCTCTCTTGAACGCCCCTCACCAGCTGGCGCAGNTTGGCGGCCATTGCCCTGAGGGAATCCGACAGATCGCCAATCTCGTCCCGGGACTTGATGGTCCAGCTGGCCCCGAGATCGCCGTCCCCCACCTGCAGAGCCGCCCCCTTCAGCACCGCCAGCGGCCCGGTGATGCTGCGGGTGACGAGGATCGCCCCGGCCAAGGCTATGACAATCCCCGCCGTGCCGATGATGATCAACTGCCGGATGATGGAGTTAATCAGCTGGCGCACTTCGCTGCTCAGCCCCTGCGCATCCCGGGCCAGCTCTCCCCGGAGGCGATCCAGGATGCCCCGGATCTGGGCCAGGCTCGCCGCGGTAACGCTGTGGTAAACCCTCTCCGCCTCTGCCGCCTCTCCCTGTTCCAGAAGGCCCTTGATGTCCCGGGCCGAGGTGTGGAGCTCCACGTGGGAACGAAGGAGCTGCTCAAACTCGCCGGTCAAAGCAGGGTACTGCTCCTGCAGGCGCTGGAACTGATCGCTGGCTAACCACCTTCCCAGATTGCAGCGGGTGGGATCAAGTTCAATGGCAAAACCTTCCACCGACCCGGAGACCAGATGATTCTGGAGCTGCATGGCCCACTGCAGATGCTCGATTTCCCGCTGCTGGAGGTCAACATGGAGTACCTCCAGTTCCTCAGACAGCTCCCACCTGTCCAGGATGGCTCTGGTGCCGAAAATGCTCACCACATTAGCCAAAGCCATGGCCACGATGAGAACGAAAAACCCCAACCCCAACTTCTTGCCAATGGACAGTCTCAGCACACCCACTCCGACCTCCCGTTAATTATAAGGGTTACTAATAAAAGATTCGCCCAGGTTCTGGCAACTCCTGCACCTGGGCGTTTCTTTCAGCAAGTTTATTGGTTCACAAAGGCCCACCTCGGTTGCAGCCCTGATCACGGGAAGAGATCAAAACCGATGTTGATCCCCAAGCGGAAACTGGGGCTGAACACGCTGGTGGTGGGGAAAACGGCATCCATCACCGCCTCCACCGGCACCGCCAGCCGGTTGGTGGCGCGGTATTGGGTACCCACGGTAAAGCGGAGAATGAAGCCCTTCTGGGATTCCACATTATCCAGGGGAGTGACATACCCCACTCCGGCCCCCAGATAGCCTCCGCTGGAACGCTGCACCCCGCTGAAGGATACCAGAAGCTCACGGGACGGGTCAAAATCCAGGTCAATGGTCATCAGCCCGTTGGTGAGCATGGAACCGAAGAAAGAAGAGATGATCCCCAGGGGATTGGAGCTGTCGGAGGGAATAGCATCCTTGGGCGTGAGGTCCGGAGCACTGGTCTGGCTCCCCTTCTGGTCGATGGTGGGCGTGAGGCGCAGCCCGATGCGCACGGGAAAGCGGGTCTCACCCCTGGGCAGAAGTACACTGCCCACCCGCACGCCGAAGGTGGGCGGCAGCACAGTCACCTGCATCACCGCTGGTGAACCGGACCGTGTCCCTTTGGTGATGGCCCGCACGGTGATGGTAGCCGTGCCCGGCTGCAAACCGGTCACTACTCCCCGTTCGTCCACCGCGACCTTCGACTCGTCGCTGGAAAGGAAGAGGAACTCGGGACTGGAAACGGGCCTGCCCAGGGAATCCAGGGCATAGACGGTCAGCTCCTTGGACTGCCCCAGGTTGAGGCGCACCTGCCCGGGCACTACAAAAACCTGTTCCACCGCCCGCTCGATGACCTGGACCTGCGGTGGGAATAAATCGGTGAGCAGGCTGTCCACCAGATTGGGGGCGTCCTGAATCCTGGCGGCGCTGGCCAGGGCTGACCCCACCAAAACCGGCTCGGCTCCCGCGAGCTGGAAACGCTGAACGCCCACCACCGCAGTATTCTGCAGCAGGGTCAGGGAACCGGTGATCACCTGATCGGCGAGACCCGCGGTCAAAATGGCCCGGGCCCTATCCCACGCGGGGGTGTCGGGTGCGAATCCCAGGTCCGCGAGCTCCTCCCGTAAAGAGACGCTATCCTGCACGTCGAACTCGCCGAACTGCACGAGCCTGGCGGCAATGCCCTGGGACATGATCTTGGACAGGCCCACCAGATCACCCTGGGTGAAGCTGAGGGGATCGATATAGCTGCCCTGGGAATCCAAGGCCAGAAAATCCAGGACGACCACTCGCTCTGCCCCTGAGGCGGCGGGGGTCAGTGTCAAGCCCAAAAGCGCTGTAATTATGATCAGGGTATACGTCCACCTGTTCTTCATCGTAGTTCTCTCCTTCCCAAGTTCGCGGATCAGCGGGCCCCGCCTCCACCTCCGCCAAAGCCTCCCCCGCCGCCGGCGGAAAAGCCTCCGCTGCCCCCTACCCCCTGCGGCAGCGTTGCGCTGGTGAGGGACTTTTCCAGACTGCTGGTCATGCGGCTCACGGGATGCACCCCAGACCAGCTGTGGTAGATCAACCAAGGGTACCCGAAGCGGTGATCCCCCTGCTGCATGGAGGGGATCTGCAGCTCCAGCTGCTTGAGCATCTGGTCAGCCACGCCCAGGGTGACTGCGTAGGGCAGGTAGTGCTCCCAGATGCCCAAAGAGCCGATACGCACCTGGTCTACCCGGGAGAACTCCTTCAAATAGCGGCGGAAGGCCTGCCATTTGGTATACTGCTCCCGGCCTGCGGGGGACAGGCGGGTGAAGGCGGCCACCACCAGAATAATCACGGCCAGGCCCAGGATGCCCATGACCAGGGCGGTGATGAACATCTCCAGGGCTGCGGCGACAACCGCCACAGGCAGTAAGCCAAAGCCCGGCACCAGTAACCACGAGGCCCGCTTGCCCGCCTCTTTGTCGAAGAAGCCGTGCTCCGCCGCGGCCTTTTCCACCGCCTCCGCCCACTCCTTCCAGAAAGCGGCGAAGTCCTTGGCCTTTTCTTTGGCGTACTCCTGCAGCTCCGCCAGGGTCAGCTCTTCCCGGTTCCCTTCGGCAAAGAGCAGCTCCAGAATCTGAGTTTCATAGGGGCGCAGTTTTACCAGGTCCTGCCTGGACACTTCCCGCCTCCTAAATCTATAATTCGCTTCCCCCCTGCCGCTTCTGGCCTGCAGCTCAGTTATTTCTTCAATACTGAGATAACCCCGCCGGGCCAGATCCAACAGGGTAGCGGTGAAATCCTGTCCCTGGACGTTTCGCCTGAGCAAAAAGGCCAGCTCCGCAGGGGGATAGTCCCCTGGCAGTTCTTTGTAGTACCTCTCTTTGTACCCCGGAGCGGGCTTGGCGTAGCTGCGCCAGATCTGGAAAGCTAGAAGATAACCTACAACAAAGACTACCGCCGCCACGTAGGGATCCAGCCGCCGGCGCGCCTCCGTCCGGCGCCTGGCTTCCTCCCGGCGCTGCTCCTCGCCTAAAATGCGCTCCAGCCCGTTTTCATTGGTGTATCTGGTGCCCAGGGGCACCAGGGCATTGGGAAAGACCACCCGGCCCTCCACAAAGGTTTCGGCGGGAAGCCGCTCCACTTCCCAGACTATGCGGCTGGGGGATTCCACGGTGACCCTTCCGTGCCGGGGCCCATAGCCCCAGGCGCCCACCTGATCCGGGGCTGCACCCTGGGGTAGGGTGAGCACGATCTGCACCCGCTGCCAGGGCCGATCCCAGCCGCTGCCCACAAACTGGTAGTAAAGCTCAGCCACATCGTTGTGCTTTAAAATGGCGTTGTGCAGTGTGTAGCTGATGGTAAACTCCCGCACCTCATCGGTGGCGCTGAAGCTCCAGTCCACCAGCACCTGCCCATCCTGCTCCTGCACGAAGTAGGTGCCGGGCTCCCCGGGGGTTTCCCCAGGCAGCCGCCGGTAGGAAAAGCCTCCCTCTGCGACCTCCAGATCCTTAATGGCGATGTCCCGGGAGGTGTCGAAGTACCGGAACATGCCGGAATAGGTGCCCTCAAACCTCACCCTGAGGGTCTCGGTGATGCGCACCACCGCATCGGCCCCCACTTGGGCCTCAATGTGCAGGTCCAGCAGTTCGTAGCTGCGGGTCTCACCAAGGGCGGGAACGATCAGGAACGAAAGGACAACAAGCCAGCACAGCCAGGATCTCACCGCATCTCCTCCCCTGTTCAAGCGATCAAATCAGCAGC
>JGI24713J26584_10002532_pt1 | contig 12539 bp, 8 predicted proteins | sample BioPla4DNA1_FD_26584 | JGI IMG/M metagenome (IMG submission 26584) | reverse complement strand
GGAGGTCATTATATGATATTTCATAGCGTTTTCTCTAAAAAATACACATCTTGGAATGACTTAGAAGCATCAATTGAATCTATTGAAAATGCCAAAGAAAAAGGTACCGCTTTCGAGCAATTCGTCTTTGCTTATTTCACCTTTTTTAAAAACATGTATATGATATCAGAATTATATATGGAGAGCGATATACCAGAGGAATTACGGCAAAAAATTAAATTAGAAAAACGTGACAGTGGCGTAGATGGTTTGTTAATAAAAGAAGACGGTACTACTGTAGCTTATCAAGCAAAATTTAGAAGTGGTCAAGAAGCCCCTTCATATGAAGAGTTAACATCATTTTGGGCAGAATCTGAACATGCAGATGAAAGATGTATCTTTGCAAATTGTTATGAACTTCCACAACAAGCATATAAAAAGAAAAATCAGTTTACGATTCTACGTGACGAATTAACTAGCCTCAAACCTGATTTCTTTGAATGGTTATATGCTTATGCTACAACTGGTGCTGTAACAAGTATAACAGAAAAATTCACTCCTAAACCACATCAAATAAAAATGATTTCAGAGGTATTGGATGGTTTTGCAACTGAATCACGTGGTAAAATGCTTGCAGCTTGTGGTACTGGTAAAACATTAACAGCTTTGTGGATCAAAGAAAAATTAAATGCAAAATACGTTCTTTTTGTAGCTCCTAATCTTGCTCTCATTAAGCAAACACTTGAGTCCTGGATGCCTCAAGCCAGTGCTCCTTTCACATATCTTTGTGTATGTAGTGATAATACTGTTGCCCAAGGTGCTCGTAAAGCTGCATACGATGAATTTGAAACAGATGCAACATATATTGGTGTTCCTGTAACCACAGATCCAGAAAAAATTGCTGAATTTATTTTATTTGATACTCCCAAAGACAAAGTAATTTTTTCAACTTATCAGTCACTAGACTCGATTGTGAGTGCACTGCAGAAGATAGAAGATTTTTATTTTGATATTGCTTTTTTCGATGAAGCTCATAGAACAGCTGGTAATAAAGACAGCAAAATGTTTGTTTTAGGTATGCATGACACTTTTATTCCCGCGAGAAAACGCCTCTTTATGACAGCTACAGAACGATTTGTTAATCCACGTATTATCAATCGTGCTTATGAATATAATTACGAAATTTTTTCTATGGATAATTATGAGCAATATGGACCTACTTTTACTTCGCTACCTTTTAGAAGCGCTATAGAACAAGGCATAATAAGTGATTACAAGATCGTCCTTTGTTGTATGAAAGAAGGGGAACTCAAAAACATAATTGAAAATAACTTAATTTTAAATATTGGCGACAGAGAAGTAGATGCTCAAAACCTATTTAGACAAGTGCTCTTAGCAAAGACTATGAATGACATTGGAATCAGCAAAGTGATCTCTTATCATAGAGATATTGAATCTGCTAAATTATTCATTACATCTACTGATGGTACAAGCCTTAATGAAGTAATTGCGGGTGTCTCCGAAAATATAAGTATTTCAGATATCTACTGTGATCATATAAACGGCACAATGAGTGCAGGCTCACGCAAGGAAATATTTGATGAGTTCGTATCATCACCATATGGGGTTATATCTAATGCAAGATGTTTAACCGAGGGTGTCGATGTTCCTATTATAGATGCCGTTTATTTTGCAGATCCCAAAAACTCAATAATTGATATAATACAAGCTGTTGGTCGTTCGTTGAGAAAAGTAGAAAGTAATCCTGACAAAATATCTTACATTATTATTCCTATCATTATTGCCGATGAAGTAACGAACTTTGAAGATATTGATCCTGAAAAATTCAGTACTCTTCATACTGTTATTCAAGCATTAAGAGACCAAGATCGTATACTCGCTGATTATATAGATAAACTTAACTTAAAGCTAGCAACTGGCCAAAAAATAACTCATGATGGTGATGGAGAAGCTCCAATTGTTATTGAAGCCACAGAGCAACTCGGAATTGATGATATTGCTGATAAGATCTTATTACGTGTAGCTGAAGTTAACAGAGACCCGGCAAATATATCTCGTGAATTCATATTTGAACCAAAAGCTCGTACTGCTGGTGTAGAACGTGGTCACTTTACTACTGTTGGGGACTATAGCCTTGAATCATATTTGAATTCATGCGTTATGCCTACTTTAAGAAAATATGATTCTTTTAGTATTGGTCTCCCTCGCAAATCTATTGCCATTGACCATAATAATGTTTCTCATGCAGTAAAAATAGGTGCAATTATTGAAAGGGAACGTAAATTTTATGTTACTGAGATTGGACGTAAATTTTTTGATTGTACATCCTTTGAAGATTCTATTCCCATCTTTCAGGAGCAGCTTTTGAAGTTTTACAAACTTGCACCTATAACCCGCATTCCGCATTTCCCATATCGTTTTGCCCTGAAAGTATTGTCGCAAGTTAAAAAGATATCAAAATTCGAGTTTGCGTATGCTTTGTGTATTGCTAAAGATTTAGGCGATCGAGGTGTTAGTGAAGCTGTTGAAAGAATCTTATATCTTCGGGAAACATATCCTCGCATCGAAACCCTAAATGAAGCAAATAAAGATATTGTCTTAGCTGCACTCAATGAAAAATTTGATACAACGCTTAAGATAATAGATATTTGGTCAACGAAAACAACTTTATATAATCAATTTGTTTATTTGAAAAATCACCTTCTTATATGGCCTGGTATAATAACTCCCGGCGCAAAAGACATAATTTTGCAGCCTGGAGGAGAAAAACTTATAAGTGATATTTTAGAAAGCACTAAAGAAATCGAAACATGTCCAAACGATCAATTGCTTAATAATTTTATAACATATAAAAATTGGTTATAAAATCATGCTGCCACAGATAAACTCTCTGTGGCAGCTTTTTTACGCTTATTTTTTTATTAATTCAACTATGCTTTCTCGTAAAACATTTTTCAAATAGGTATATTTCTTTAATTGCTGTGTAGATGTTCTAGCTTTTCTACATTCAGTTATACTTGCAACATTAAATCCAACGCTTTCCGATACATAAGCTAATAATAAATCTGTTGGTATAATTACTCCGACATATGCTGATTGGTCAATTACTATGTATACTTTTTTGCCTTTTTCTAAACATAAGCCGCATTGTCGTATTACTTCTCTCATATCAGCAAAATATCCTTTTATCATGTTGGGCACTTTGCGCGTTCTAGAATCTTTTTTTCCTGTTTCAGATTCTTTTAATGGTATAGCTTTTTCAATTTCATCAGCAAATAAATCTATATAGTGATCACATGTTTCCTGTGATTTAACTCCAACAAATGACCTTACAGCCTGATCTCTAAAAGTCTTTATCCCACTAATATCTTTTGAAAAGCCACCAAACACCAATTCAAGCTTATATGATTCAAAATAATCAAATGAATTTGGATATGGCGGAGAAAAAATAATAGTACCTACTTTCTTATTTGTTTCACTATACTCACGCATAAAAATGTCATGTAAATTTATAGCAGATCCAGTAATGCATAAACCTTGCCCTAAGCTCCCCTTTGAGCTTTGTTCCAGATCTTTAACGATATCTAATAATTTCATATAGAAGTATTCTTTNACATCATTAATTTTTGTTTTTACTGTTTTTAATCCATTTCCATCACGTCGTCTGTTTGATGATGATTCAATAATACATAAAAAAGCTGTCAGGAATATGTCTCTAATTCTTGGATTAGATATAGTATCAATGTAATCACGTAAACTACACAGGTCAGTATAATTTTTATCAGTAAAATATTTACGAATATCATTATATTTATCCGCTTTATCCGCGCATTTAGATGGTAAGTTTANGATATCTTTAGCCATATTTCTACATATGCATAGCTCATCATNNGAAAATTTACTCATTTTTACATTTGCAATAAAAGTCGATAATGGATTTACATCAATACCTAGTCCATTATATCCGTTTAAAACNGCAACCACTGGCGTGGTACCTGATCCACTAAAGGGATCTAATATAATTTCGTCCTTTTGGGCTCCGGAATCTATAATAAGTTCTTTAATTAATTTACCTGAAAATCCTTCTCTATATCTAAACCAATTAAGAAAAGGTGTTTCAGCATTTTCTGAAAAATTGACCAGNTTATGATATCTATTTGTAAGGTCTCGAAATTTATATTTGCATTCCAAGCTATAAACAAATTCTTGTAGTTCNTTATTATNATATATTTTTTGCTGTTCAAGTATTTTNTTCACAAATTACTGCTCCTTTCGGACCCATATCCCATCTTTATAATCCAAGTATTTTTTAAGGACNGTATCTACATAGTCGTCAGAATATTGCTCAATCCTTAGCATTTCATCTTCATTATCAAGATGCTCGGTAATATAAGCCATCAAAACTCCTACCAATTTTGAAAAGATCTTTTGGTAAAGTTCTGTCGTTTTATACTGTTTCTTTCTCTTATATATGCTTTTTATTANTTGCTCAACAGTTATCTCAATAAGTTGTTGTAGATTATATCCATTTAAATNTGCTTTTGCTGGGTTTTCTCCTTTCCTAAATGAATATATAAAATCTCCATGGATATTACCCGCATATCTTAGGTGTGCGGTNTTTTTATATGACTCAATGAAATCTTGAAATAGAACTCCATCTTCAGGTAAGTAAAACCCAGCCTTAGCAACAGCCCTCATCATAGCAATCCAAACTTTAATATTTTTATTGTTAAAAGTGAATACTAAATAACNACCTGGTTTTAACACCCTATAACATTCAGTGAAAATNCTATACAACAATTCCTCATAATCCAACTCTGTTTTTGCACCTTTAACTTTAATTTTTCTATTCATTACAGCTTCTTCATCTCTAAAAATGTAGTCATTTAACCCACTAAATAGACTATACCATGCATTCCAAACTGCAGATAATTCCGCGTATTGAACATTACTTCCATATGGTGGNTCTGTTATTATTGTATCTACNGAACAATTTGGAATCGGTAAATCNGTTGAACTTCTGGTCATGACAAGGTAACTACCNTCTTGTTGCAACTCTTGAAAGTTCTTTGCTTCTCTGCATGTTAAAGGTAGCGTTTTTTTCGAGTATTTAACTCCACTCAAAATACTTTTGGCGCGTTTCTCTATAATATCTATTACATTAGTTTCAACATATTGATTAGGTAGCCAATAGGCATGCTTATCCATAGCCGTTGGCTTACCACCTTCCCAATTATCAGTAACTCTGGTCATCTTATTTGTATATCGAAGCGATGAACTGAAAAGGAAATAAAGCATCTCATAAATATCATATGGCAACGTATTCTTCATACTAATGATATCGTTAAAAATACAGCAATTTATAGCATAATTTCTATCTGTAAAAAGATCTTTATATTCTATAATCCCACGTTCTCTTAGTTTATCTTCATGTTGCCTATCCCAATCCATCGGAATAATAAAATTTGGTATATGCTTTAACTGACTGATTATAGCATCATAATCACATTTATTATATAGTTGTTCAAAAGAAGTTATTTCGCGTACGATAAATTCTTTTTTCTTTCCTGAAAAATATCTTGCTCTTATAGGTTTGCTTCCAGCAGGATAACATTCAATACGCTTCAGTCCATTATGTCCTTCACATTTTTCATTTATACATGAAAACAAACCGCTGCGGATCTTCCTATCCTCTGTTAATGCAAATATACTTCCACATATTGGACACTTTACTTGATATACCCACTCTATCCATTCACATACTCCTTCATCATCACCGAAGTTAATATAGTACCAATTATTGTATTTCTTTTTCTCCTGTTTAATAAAATCTGAATACACTTTTTTTAATAAATCAATGTCACCATTGAACATTTGCATTCTTGTGATAAATGTAGCTAAAGGATTAATGTCTACTCCAATCACTTTTCTTTCCAATGCGGCTGCTTCAAAAACGGTTACTCCTCCACCGCAAAAGCAATCAAGTATAATATCCCCTTTGCTTGTATAGTGCTTAATTAAATTTTGAAAGACATTATATGGTCTTCGTGCAAAGTATTTATGCATTCTGTATTGGGCAGTGTGCCTTTTAGCCACAACTGCCTTTTTAATAGGTTTAACGTTTTTCATATTTATCTCCAATCTTTTCTGCAGTTTGCTTTTCTCGTATCTCAGATATTAAATCATCATTATCAAGTAAATAATCATATACGTCAACAGGTAATTCTCCCCGTTCAGATGCGGCCAAATTGAAAAACATAACTCTATCTTCATATGAAAGATTTAACGCATCGGCTAATGCATATTGTGTTTTTTTATCTGGTGGTATTTTCTTTCCATTAATTATTTCGCCAAGATATACTGCCGAAATGTTAGCAATACGCGCCAGTTTTGTGTTAGATAGCCTGGCTTCTTCTTTTTTCTTTGATAGAAAACTTGCAAAGGTTTCATCAGCCACATTATCACCTCCATATGTAAACTCTAAGCGTAATGTTATAAGCATTTAGTTAATTGCTTATAGTTTATATATTACCATTAAAACTGCTACAAATCAACAATAATATCATCTATCCTATTTCCTCAACCCCCAATAAAAGGGGTGGTTATCTAATCTGGTAACTCAACTATAAACTTTCAAGGTTATTGATATGTTCCCACAAACAATAAAAATAAGGGTCTCCTGACATTGCCACATCTAGCAAAACAGCTTGGAGAAAAAAATTAAATGTCTGGAAACCCTTTATTTACATGCTTTTCAGTTTTTTATTACTCAACTCTTGACATCAATGTTACGCACTCAACATGGAAGGTATGCGGGAACATGTCTACAGGCTGCACTTCTTTTGTCACATACCCCAGTTCCGCCAGGATCTTCAGGTCCCGGGCCAGGGTGCTGGGATTGCAGCTGACATAAACCACCCGGCCCACTCCCACCTTGGCCATGGTCTTGAGCACCTCCGGATCACAACCGGCCCGGGGCGGGTCCACCACCGCCACATCAAAGCCAGTGCCGATAGCGGCCAGTTTCGGCAGGACCTTCTCCGTCCGGCCGACAATAAAACGGACATTGGCANTCCCGTTGTGGGCCGCATTCTCCTCCGCATCGCGAATGGCCGGCTCCACCGCCTCCACACCGTAGACCTCCTTGGCCCGGCGGGCTAAAAACAGTGTCAAGCTGCCCACTCCGCAGTAGGCGTCCAGCACTGTTTCCTTTCCCGTCAGTCCCGCATATTCCACGGCCTTTTCGTACAAAACCTCTGTCTGTTTGGGATTAACCTGGAAAAAGGAGTTGGCCGAGATCTTAAACTCCAAGTCCCCCAGGCGATCCGTGATCCGGTCCGCTCCCCACAGGGTTCGGCTCTCACTCCCCAAGACCGTGTTACCCCGGGTGGTGTTGATGTTCTGGACCACACTTTTCACCGCCGGGCACGCCTTCGCCAAGGCTTGGGCAAGCTCCGGCCCTTTGGCAAACTCTGCGTCATTGGTCACGAGCACCACCATCACTTCCCCGGTGCCGAAGGCGTTCTTTACCAGCACATGGCGGAGGAAGCCTTCACCCGTCCGCTCATCATAAACCGTCAATTTGTATTTCTGAGCCAGCTTGCGGACGGCCTGCATCACTTTGCTGTTCAATTCATGCTGGATGGCACAGGTGTCCGTAGGCACCACCCGGTGGGTCCCCTTCTGGTAACAGCCCACCACAATGCGGTTATCGGCCAACCCAAAGGGGTACTGCACCTTGTTCCGGTAGTGCCAGGGCTCGGCCATGCCAATAACCGGATGGACCGTCACCTCAGCCAGGCCGCCGATACGTTGGAGTGTATCCACCACCCGTTGCCGCTTCATCGTCAGCTGCCCCTCATAACTCAGGTGCAACAGCTGACACCCGCCGCACTGCGTATAAAGGGAGCACGCCGGGTCAACCCGGTGGGGCGAGGCTTCCTGAAGCGCCAGGAGCCGGCCGCGGGCATAATTCTTTTTGACCAGTTCAATCTCGGTCTCCACCCTTTCGCCTACAAGCGTCTGGGGTACAAAGACCGTAAAGCCCTCGTACCTGCCAACCCCCTCGCCTTCCGCTGCGTATCCTTCAATCGTCACTGTAAGCCGGTCACCCACCGCCACCGGCGCCGTCATCTCCGCCATTCCTGTTCAAACCTCCTGCAACCAACATTTTACGTTGGCCTATGGCACATCTTCCTTAAGCATCGCGTACCCTATAACGCGCGTCATCGCGATGACTGTAACTATCATAGGCAATATCAGTTAAGATCTTCTTTCCCGGCCGGTGAATTCCTGCGATTGGCTTATATTACCAACCAAAAAAACCCGTTTTGGCTGTATTTTACCTTAAAAACCTTATAATAATATCATTGTCAAACACACATTAATCACAAAAGGAGGATCCATATGCTGCGTTCCATCGTGACCCTGGTCTTGCTACTGTCCCTGATCTGCTGGGCCCCGGCTTACGCCGCCTCAGGCCTCTCCGTGGAGTTGGATACCCAGTTGCTGGATACGGTGATGGAGGTGGACAACGTCAAATATATTGATGGCGACGGTAATGCCACCAGGCTCCGGGCCACCTATCAGTTCAACGACAATTGGAGCGCCGGTCTGGATTATACCTGGATCGAAGCCAATGATGATCTCTATCCTGAATATTATCCAGTAACCTTAGCAAACAATGCAAATCTCTTCTCCGCTCAAGTCCAATATACCTTTCCCTTCTCCAATCGCTTCCGTCTCGGACTCCAAGCCGGTTACCAGCGTTTTGACCTCCAGGAGGTGCTTTACGGCTACAAATTCGAGGGCGATCTGGATGGCTTCTTCCTTGGCCTCAAGAGCGACTTGGCCTTCACCCCCAACTTCGGGCTGGTAGCCGGCTACCGGGTGATGGTGGACCCCTCTGTAGATCTGAATCTAAGCAGCTTTGCGGAGGGAAATTTCTTTACCAAAGACGAGGGCTTTCAAGAGTTCGACATTGCCGCCTACTACAACATCAATGCCAACAGCACCCTTAAACTTGGCTACCATGCTATCCGCGCAGACTTTGACGTCGGCTATGAAGACACCGAATACTTATACTCCGCCGAAGCCGGAACCTATTACAAAGCTGACTACAAGGCCAGAGGCTTCTACGTCGGACTGCAACACCGGTTTTAAATCCGCAAAAAATCCCGCTCTATTGACAGCGGGATTTTCTCTTGCGCGGGTCCTGGGTACGGTTTTTGTTTCTGCCGGGGGCTAGAACTGGCTGCCCCCTTTCTATTTGCTTCGGTAACCTGCAGTCTGTGTCCATTTGAGCTGCTTCCTGCACACTAAAACCTACAAAAAGGGGCTGTCCAAGACTCATCTTGGCAGCCCCTTCCTAAAGTCTCTGCTCCTATCACAACAGCNCGGCCCACCAGTCCTGGGAATCAGGCTGTTGCCTGCTCCCGTTCCATCTGCATGGCTTTGAGCCCCAAGCCACATTCCAGCCGCATCTTCAAGAGTTCACAGGCCAAGCGGTCCGGTTTAAGGATATCCCCGTTGGCAAAGAAGGCATTGGCATGACACCCGCCGCTGCAGTAATACCGCGCCCAGCAGCCGGCGCAACCCTCCTTCTCATAGAGCCTGGCCCGGCGGAATCTCTCCCGGATCGCCGGGACCTGGATGCCGTGGAAAACATCACCCAGGCGGTAGGGCGCTTCCCCAACAAACTGGTGGCAGGGATAGAGTTCACCCTGGGGCGTCACAGCCAGGTAATCAAAACCCGCGCCGCAGCCTAATAACCGTTTGGGCAGGCAAGGACCCTTCTCCAGATCCACTTTAAAGTGGAAGAAAAGGAAAGGATCTCCCGCTAGGTACCGCTCCCACCAGTAGGCTGCCAACCGGTGATACTCCGCCCGGATCCGGGGCAAATCCGCCAAACCGATGGCATAGGGCAGCTCGGGGCTACAGACCACCGGCTCCACCGAGATAGCTCGGATCCCCAGTTCGTACAGATGCCGGACATCTTCCCCAAAGTCCAGATTATACTTGGTATAGGTTCCCCGAACATAATAGGTCAGCTCGGGGTAGTCCTTGACCACCGTCAAAATCCGGTCCACGATCCGGTCATGGGTGTCCTTACCCCGCATGCGGTCGTTGATTTCCCGCCGGCCGTCAAGGCTTAGTACCAATCCCATCCGGTGGGCACGGAGGAAATCCAGCACCTCCCGGTCCAACTCCAACGTGTTTGTGGTTAGGGTAAAATGCAGCCGTTTGCCTGCCTGCTTGGCGCGGTCCTCCCCATACGCCACCAACTCATAGAGGAGCGTGCGGTTAAGTAGGGGTTCTCCTCCAAAGAAGTCAATCTCCAATTGGTCCTTCTCCCCAGAGCCGGCCACCAAAAGATCAACGGCAGCCCGTCCCACCTCCGGGGTCATCAAGCTCCGGTCGCCGGCATAGGCCCCGCCCCCGGCAAAACAATATCTGCAGCGCAGCTGGCAGTCATGGGCCAAGTGCAGGCAGAGGGCCTTCAGATGGGGTTTAAGTTCAATTCCGGGATTAGCGATGAAGGGGTCCTCCTTTAGGAGATAGCCCTGTTTCTCCAGCTCTGCCAGTTCTTCCTCCACCTCACGGCGCACCGCCGGGTCCAACTCCGGCCCCTGACCGTCATCGCCTAGCTCCCGTGCCGCCAGGACGGCATAGGTGGGTTCATCTATTCGAAACAAAGAATTGGACGGGGTATCAAACAGAAAATACCCATCAAAAAGCTGAAAAACATGCCAGTTCAAGCTCTCACACCTTCCAGGGCAATTTTAAAGGCCCGGTTTTCCGGGCCATTTAAGCTTATCGCTCGCAAACTTGGTTGCCGACGGTGCAAGAGGTTTTGCAAGCCGACTGGCAGGAGTTGGCGCAACGGCCACAACCGCCGGTTTTCACTGTCTTTTGCAAATCGTTGGTCGCCACAGGTTTAATATGTTTCAATTGTCAAACCTCCTCAAGCTAGATGAACTTCACCCTTAATTAACCATGTCCTACCTATACAGTATATACACCGGGCAAGGGTTTGTCAATGAATGCGGGCACCGCAAAGCCCTGCGCCTTTACGCCGGGCTTTGCGGATTATCTTTGACCGCCCGGAGAATTCATCACTCGGCCTTATACTGTTGGTCTGTTGGCTGCTCCTCATAAAGCTCGATGATAACCCAACGTTCGCTTTCCCAGTCCGGGCCTTGCCATTTCAGATGATGATCCGTCTCTTCTTCGCCGTAGGCGCGGATAAAAATCATCTTGGCATCAATGCCCTTTGCCGCCAAATATTCCGCCACCTTCCGGGCGCGTCTTTCGGACAAGCGCAGGTTATAGGCCTTAGTACCCGGCGGACACGCATGGCCGCAGACAAGGATGTAAAATTGCGGATGGCCCTTTACCACCTGAATATTTTGGTCCAGGACCGGTTTCTGGTCCTTCCGGATCTCCGCAGAATCAAACTTGAAGAAGATCGGCCGCAACAAGCGGCTAATATCTTCCGCCGTCACCTCTGGACCAGGCTCTTCCTCCGGCTCGTTAACAGGTTGCTCCACCGGCTGCTCGGGTTCAGCGGCAGGCTCCTCTTGGGCTTGTTCCTCCACAGGCGTGGGTTCAGGTGTTTCTTGCTCTTCCAGCTCAACAGCGGGTTGTTCCAGTTCAGGCTCTTCCGCAGGCACTGCTGCTGGCTGTGACTGGTCTACGGTTTCCGTCCCAGTGTCAGCCGGAGTTTTTTCACCGCAACTCCATGTATAAGTGACACCTAATGTAAACAGGTCATAATCAAAGTCCATGCCGCCACCGGAAATATTGAGCTGGCGATACCCAGCACCCATGGCCCAATTGTTATTGAAGTGATAATTCAACTTTAGCCCCATATCCCACAGGGAGTCGTCACTTAAAGAATAATCTGCCNGTTTAACGCTGGGATCAATGGCGTACCCCGCTCCCAGGTTCAAGGAAAACTTGGGGCTCATTTGCCAGATAAAATCCGCACCTAACATGGCGCCGGCCGCATCAATGACGTCAACGGCATCGACCGTCTGATACCCCAGATAAGGTACAAACTCCCAGTTGGCGCCAGCCAACAAGGCATAACCGGCCTTTAACTTTCCGAAGAAGAAATTGGCCTCGTCTTCCGGGAGATCTTCCTTGGCAAAACCAAGTTCGGCGCCGAAACGGAAGGAGTTAACCGGGTAAGACAGGCTGAGCAAAGCACCGGTTACATCCGTCTCGGCAAAATCCCATTCCTTCAATTCACCCTCCCCATACATTAAGTCCAGGGATAACGATGGCTCTGCCGCCTGGGCAAGCATACCGTAAAGCAGGGTTAACACCAAGGCGATTACTAACGTCTTAAGGACCTTCACAATAAAACCTCCTCATTTTTATTTCTCTATGGTAAACTCCACCGGAGCTTAAGGAGCAAAACAAACCAAAAGAAACTTAGGGTTGCACAGGCTATACCCAACCGTCAAGAAACAGCTTCCGCGAAAAGAGTAAGCCCTATTTTATATAATCTTATATTACTCCAGCACGGGCAAAAA
>JGI24713J26584_10002527_pt1 | contig 12552 bp, 8 predicted proteins | sample BioPla4DNA1_FD_26584 | JGI IMG/M metagenome (IMG submission 26584) | reverse complement strand
GCCCTGAATAAAGATACCCTTGTAGAGATGCTGGAAGTTGTACAGGTATTGGAACAGGATAACGAGGTGGATGTAGTCGTTATTACCGGTGCAGGCGATAGGGCTTTTGTGGCCGGTGCGGACATTGCCTATATGCAAAACCTTTCTGCTATGGAAGGGCGTGCTTTTGGAATACTTGGTAACAGAGTATTCCGCAGTATTGAACAAATGTCTAAACCGGTTATTGCAGCTGTCAATGGATTTGCTTTGGGAGGCGGTTGCGAACTAGCTATGTGCTGTGATTTCCGCTTAGCCTCCAATAATGCTCGCTTTGGGCAGCCTGAGGTCGGGTTGGGTATCACTCCTGGATTTGGAGGAACTCAGCGTTTACCGAGATTAGTAGGCCCAGGTATGGCCAAGCAACTTCTATTTACCGGACAGACTATCGATGCAGAGGAAGCATTGCGTATTGGCTTGGTTAACATGGTTACCGAACCGGAGGCATTGATGGACCAAGTTATGTCTATTGCCAAAAAAATATGCCAACAAGCGCAACTAGCAGTGAGGTTATGCAAGTCTGCTGTGAACGAGGGAATGCAATCTGATATCGACCGGGGCATTACCATTGAAGCTGATGCTTTTGGNTTATGCTTCTCTACACAGGATCAAAAAGAAGGCATGCAAGCTTTTATTGAAAAGCGGAAACCCCAGTTCACAGTAAGATAAATAGATAGAGGAGGATTGTAGAGTTGATTAAGAAAGTAGGAGTTGTCGGTGCGGGCACCATGGGCGCTGGCATAGCGCAGGTTACAGCAGAAGCAGGTTACGAAGTTATTCTGATAGACCTGGAAGATAAATTTGTCAACCGGGGAATGGAGAACATCCTCAAGAATTGGAGCAAGGCAATTAAAAAAGGCACCCTTACGGCTAAAGAGGTTGACCAGATAAAAGTAAGATTAACTGGTACAACTAATTATGATAACCTCAATGATTGCCAACTGGTTATAGAGGCTGTAGTAGAAAAAATGAGCATCAAAAAAGAACTCTTTGCTAAATTGGACGACATTTGTCCGGCAGAAACACTTTTCGCCAGTAATACCTCTGCTTTGAGCATAACTGAACTAGCAGCGGCCACCAAACGGCCTAACCAAGTTATCGGTGTTCATTTCTTCAACCCGGTCCCAGTAATGAAGCTGGTTGAGTTGATTCCTGGGGCTGAAACCACAGCCGAAACGGTGACAGCCATGAAAGAATACTGCAGTGCTATAGGTAAAGAGGCTATTGTGGTAAAAGAGTCACCAGGTTTCATTGTGAACCGCCTGCTTATTCCCTATATCAATGAGGCTGCTATCATTTATGACCAGGGTGTGGCCTCCCCGGCCGAGATTGATCAGGCTATGAAGCTGGGAGCTAACATGCCCATGGGGCCCCTTGCTTTAGCTGATTTAATCGGAATTGATGTATGTCTTATGATAATGGAATACTTTTTCGATGAAATGGCGGACTCCAAGTATCGTCCGGCCTTAGCCTTTAAGCAAAAGGTGCGCGCTGGCCACCTGGGACGTAAAACTGGCAAAGGATTTTTTGACTACAACTAATAAAAAACCAGGGGGAGGGTAGATTAATATGTCACGTGAAGTTGTATTAGTAGGGGCTTGCCGCACACCAATTGGTACTTTTGGCGGAGCCCTCAAAGACCAGCCGGCTGTTGAACTGGGTCGCATTGTTATGGAAGAGGTCTTAAAAAGAAGTGGGATAGCCGGTGAAATGCTGGATGAAGTTATTTTTGGGTGTGTTTTACAGGCGGCTCAAGGACAAAACGTATGCCGCCAGGCAGCCATCCACGCAGGTATTCCCAATGAGGTCCCAGCCTTTACTCTTAATAAGGTTTGTGGCTCAGGGTTAAGAGCGGTTAGTTTGGCAGCACAAATAATAAGAGCTGGTGATGCTGATATCATTCTGGCGGGTGGTATGGAAAACATGTCTTATGCTCCCTATGCAGTAGAGAAAGCTCGCTACGGATATCGGATGAACAATGGTACACTGGTTGACTGCATGATAAAGGACGGATTATGGGAAGCCTTCAACGACTACCATATGGGAATAACCGCAGAGAATGTTGCTGCTCAATGGAACATAAGCCGGGAAGACCAGGATGAATTTGGATTCCGGAGTCAGGAAAGAGCTGCCGAAGCAATTGCATCAGGACGGTTTAAGGATGAAATCGTTCCAGTAGTGATAAAGGGCAAAAAGGGTGATACCGTATTTGATACTGACGAACACCCTCGTCGCACCACCTTGGAAAAAATGGCTGGACTAAAACCGGCTTTTAAGAAGGATGGCACAGTTACCGCTGGTAATGCTTCCGGCATTAACGATGGAGCTGCTGCCGTTTTGGTAGTGTCAAAAGAAAAGGCAGATGAACTGGGACTACGGCCTATGGCCCGTGTAGTAAGTTATGCTTCGGGAGGAGTGGACCCATCTATCATGGGGGTAGGTCCAATTCCTGCGACTAAAAAAGCATTGGCTAAAGCAGGCCTAACTGTTGATGATCTAGACTTGATAGAGGCTAATGAAGCTTTTGCTTCACAGTCCCTGGCAGTTGGACGTGAATTAGGTTGGGCTGATCACATGGAAAAAGTAAATGTCAATGGAGGAGCTATTGCCCTTGGCCATCCTATCGGTGCCTCAGGAGCGCGGATTCTGGTAACCCTGCTTCATGAGATGCAGAAAAGAAAATCCCGCTACGGCTTGGCTACCCTGTGTATTGGCGGTGGTATGGGGACCGCATTAATTGTGGAAAACCTTAGCAAATAAATAATCAAAAAACTAGGGGGGAATTTTAATGGATTTTGGTCTTACTGAGGAACAGAAACTCTTTAAGCGAACTTTTGCGGATTTTTCTGATGAGGTGGTTGCTCCCGGAGCAGCAGAAAGAGACGAAAAGGAAGAATTCGATCTGGATTGCTGGAAAAAGATGGCCGAGCTTGGCCTGGCAGGCTTGATTGTACCTGAAGAGTACGGTGGCACTAATGCTGGGGCTCTGATCTATGCCATGGCCGTAGAAGAAATATCCCGCAACTGTGCTTCCATGGGAGTGACTTTGTCAGCACACACCTCACTGTGTATCTGGCCAATTTTACATCTTGCCAGCGAAGAACAGAAACAGCGCTGGCTGCCCCGGTTGGCTTCCGGAGAAAGCTTGGGGGCACTGGGCCTTACTGAACCGGGTGCTGGATCTGATGTGGGAGCTACAGCCATGACAGCAGTTCGGGATGGAGATTCCTATATATTGAACGGTACCAAAATTTTTATTACTAATGCATACTATGCAGATATCTATGTTATTTTAGTCCGTACCGGTGATAAAGATCAAAAACATGGCAACAGCAGTTACTTTGTGGTAGAAAAAGGCACGCCCGGATTTACTTTTGGCAAGAAGGAAAAGAAACTGGGGATACGCTCATCAGCCACATATGAATTAGTATTTGAAGACTGTCGCGTACCAGCGGAAAACCTGATCGGTAAGGAAGGGGACGGTTTCAAACAGACCATGCATGTCTTAAATGGAGGCCGGGTAGGCATTGCTGCTCAGGCCTTAGGTATAGCCGAAGGAGCCTACCGCCATGCCCTGGCATTTGCCCTGGAACGCCAGCAATTTGGCAAACCCATATTTGCCAATCAGGCTATTTCTTTCAAACTAGCTAACATGGCCATGAAGATACAAGCAGCCCGCAACCTGGTTTATGAGGTAGCCTGGCGAGAAGATCAAGGTCTCTCCTATCAAAGACAAGGTGCATTTGCTAAATGTTTTGCCGGTGACGTAGCTATGGAAGTTACCACTGAAGCAGTACAGGTGTTGGGCGGATATGGCTATACTCGTGAGTATCCTGTAGAACGTATGATGCGTGATGCAAAAATAACTCAGATTTATGAAGGAACCAATGAAATACAGCGTCTGACCATAGCTAATTGCCTGAGAAGAGGCGATGTATCCAACTACGAATATTAGAAATCAAAACCTGCATCACATCTGGGGCCTAGCCAGAGGATGTGATGGAATTCAGCTGGCAGGGGTCGGGATATCCGGGGGGAAGGAAGGGCAAAAATCCGACTTCTGCCAGCGGGCTACCAAAGGCCCCTGGTTGTTACCTAAAGATGGTTATTGATATTTTAGTTAGGTTGGAGTGCTTTTGGGAAAAGAGTACAGCTTAAGAGGAGTGGTTGGATAGCATGTACAGACGATGGATGGAGGCATATAAAAGCAAATTAGTCACGGCGGATGAAGCCGTCAAAGTAGTTGAATCTGGTGATTGGATAGAATATGCTTTTGGAATAAATGGCCCCAATGAATTAGATGAAGCTCTAGCTCGTAGGGCTGATGAGTTATGGAATGTTAACATTCGTTGTGATATCGGAGTATGGCCCCACTATACTAATGAGGCTGATCCGACAGGAGAACATTTTTATTGGAATAGCTGGCATTTTGGTGCACTGGATCGGAAGTATTATAATGAAGGGCTTTTGTCGTATGTTCCTATGAAATTCCACGAATGTCCCACCATGACACGTAATGACTGTGTACCTGCCCGTGTTTTTATGGCCACAGTAGCTCCCATGGACAAACATGGATATTTTAGCTTTGGGGCTGGATGTTCCTCGGCAATGGCGGCAGTTGAAAATGCCGAATATGTTTTAGTAGAAGTTAATAGTAACATGCCTAGGGTTTTAGGGGGGAACCAGGAAAGCATTCATATAAGCCAAGTTGATTTTGTAGTCGAGAGTTCTAACCAGCCTTTACCTACCATACCTGATGCTCAACCCAGTGAAACCGATAAAAAAATAGCTGGCTATATATTAAACAGACTATATGATGGATGCTGTATCCAACTAGGTATTGGTGGTATACCCAATGCTATTGGCAATATGATCGCCGACTCCGACTTAAAGGACCTGGGAGTTCACACCGAAATGTATGTGGATGCTTACTTAAAAATGAGCATGGCTGGAAAGATTACCGGCGCTCGTAAACGAATTGATCGTTATAAACAGGTCTTTTCCTTTGCTATGGGTAGTCGGGAATTATACGACTTTATTGATGACAATCCTGGAGTAATTGCTTATTCGGTTGACTATACCAATAACCCCACGGTAGTGGCGAGCATTGATGATTTTGTTTCCGTTAACGCCTGCATTGAAGTGGATTTGTTTGGTCAGGTATGTGCGGAAAGTGTCGGAGTCAGACATATAAGTGGCACCGGTGGACAGTTGGACTTTGTGGAAGGAGCCTATAAATCTCGTGGAGGGCAGAGTTTCATCTGCATGACCTCGACCTTTGAAGGAAAAAATGGTTTAGTATCCCGCATTAAACCAACTCTAACCCCGGGATCTATTGTAACGGACCCCCGTACAGCGGTGCATATGATAGTGACTGAATATGGCATAGCCAATATGAAAGGGAAAAGCACTTGGGAGAGAGCCGAGGAGCTTATCAAGATTGCTCATCCTGATTTTCGGGATGAATTGATAAAAGAAGCTCAAAAAATGAAAATTTGGCGCCAAAGCAGCAAAATTATCACCGCCTAGCGACCGAGATAGGTGGTATACTGGCCCATATAAACTCAAAGGCAACCTGGGGGTTGCCTTTTGAGTGCTTATTTACGGTTTTTCCTTAAAATGTTGAATTTTTTAGCTTTCCTCACTACGCTGGCTTGACTTATACCCAGCAGTTCGGCTACCTCATAAGTAGTTTTACACCGCTGAAAAGCGGATACTAACAGTTTCCGTTCGGTGGCTTCGAGGGCCTCTTTCAAGGTGGGCATTTTATCGTCTGGAGTCCGATTAGGTATAGTCTTGGTCCAATTAGATAGATCGTTGAGGGTAATTAAATCATGCATAGTAGTAACTACCAAACGTTCTATTAAATTACGTAGTTCTCGGACGTTGCCAGGCCAATCATACTGAATAAAGGCCTGCTGCACTTCAGGTGCTATCCTTTTATTTAACTTATACTTTTTGTTAAATATATCCAGAAAATGAGCAGTCAAAACGGGGATATCGTCAATTCGCTCTCGTAGTGGGGGCACATATATAGGAACCACATTACAGCGGTAATACAGATCAGCGCGGAAGAGTTTTTTCTGTACCATTTCCCATAAGTTAACATTTGAGCCAGTGATAATACGAACGTCTACTTGAATGGGTTGAGTACCGCCAATACGCATTACTGTTTGATCTTGTAGCACCCTAAGCAGTTTAGCTTGTAAATCTAGTGGTAGTTCGGAAATTTCATCCAGAAACAGAGTACCGTTGTTGGAGAGTTCAAAAATACCTGGTTTGCCTCGACGGTCAGCACCAGAAAACGCTCCTGGTTCATAACCAAATAATTCAGATTCTAATAAGTTTGGAGGAATAGCCGCACAGTTTATCTTTATGAAAGGCATATCCCGACGGGGGCTATGATAATGAAGTAGATCAGCTGCCACCTCTTTTCCAGATCCTGACTCACCTTGAATCAATACCGTAGATTCAACTGAAGCCACATGTATTAGAGTACGCATTAAATCTCTCATGGGAGGAGAATGAAATACATACTTGGCACTTGATTCCATGCGGAGTTGTTGTAGTTCCACATGGTATGCTTTACTGAGGGTCTCTAGGTCATCAACTTTTTGCTTCAACTGATTGAGTTCTGTTAAATCACGTACATTGGTTACTACCATGACAATATTGTCGTTATCGTCAAAGACAGGAGTACTGGTAACCAAAGCATTTTTACCGGTTCTAGCCTGAAGAGGAACAGTTACCGCACATCTCTTCTCCAGCGCCAGTAAGGTACCAGAGCGGGAGAAATAGCCCTCTGCTACCAAGTCGCGCATATTTCTGCCGACACACTCTTGGGCAGTTATTCCAGTTATTCGTTCAAAAGCCTCATTTAAGCGTAGAGTGTTCCCGTGGCCATCAGTAATATACAATCCGTCATAGGACGAGTCGAAAATAGCATCTAATTCCTTCTGACGCAGGCCCTCAACCTGCTCCAGTCTTTGCTCCAACTCCACCAGTTCTGTCATATCACGTACATTAGTAACCACCAGGACAGTATTACCTTGGTCATCAAAAATGGGAGTACTTGTGACTAGAGCGTTCTTACCCGTTTTAGCTTGTAGGGGTACTGTTACCCTGGCACGTTTTTCTAAGGCTAGCAAGGTGCCCGAACGAGAAAAATATCCCTCTGCCACTAATTCTCGCACGTTTCGGCCTAAACATTCTGGGGCGGTTACCCCGGTTATCCGTTCAAAAGCCTTGTTTAAGCGCAGGGTTACGCCTTTTCCGTCAGTAATATATAAGCCATCAAAGGAAGCGTTGATAATGCGATCTAATTGCTTATTTAATCCCTTGACATGGGCCAATTCCAGGAAAATTCTTTCTACCTGGCTCATATCGCGCAGCATTAGTATGTAGCCAAGTTTTTCGCCGTTGTGACTGATACCAATGTCAATTACGCGCGACCAATATACTTTACCCTTATAAACCACCTTAAAATCTTCGTTGCGTTGAGGTATAGCCGCAGATCGGACTTGATTAATGAAAGAATGGATATTGTCATTGCCGTCCTGAGGAAATTTGTTCTGAAAAGAAGTATTAGATCCGAGAACATTTCCTTCTGCATCCAGCAGTATGGCTGGATAGGGCAAAGCATTAAACAAAGTTGACCCAGTAATGCCTAGTCTCATAAATATACTATTACCGGGATTTTTAGGCAGGAGAGAATCAGGCGTGGAGTCGATTCCTTTGCCCATAATTGAGTGAATAATATTATCTTCAGCCATGACCTGGTTTTCCCCCCAAGTGGATACTTAATTCAATTATAACACTCCCAGGTCTTTATAGCTTATTTTAGCAAATCTTCTGCTAAGTCTGATAATGAAAAGTTTTTCATAGAAGCTTACTATCGCAAGCCCTTTTCAAGTAACTTCAAAGTCTTAACCATCTCATCATAATGTCCCTCAAAAAAAATTGCATAACCCTTAACATTGGGATATTCCAGTGACAGCATCTTGATAAACGTAAACCCCTCTTCTTCTAAGCGATGTCTGGGTATACTGCGGATTACTCTTATTTGCTGGTCGGTAACTTTACGAGCTGTGCAAAAAATATCTTTACCCTTGGCGTTGGAAAGGGCTGTAGCCACTAGAGTACGCATATCTTCACTCCTATTCCTAAAAACAGCTAATCTTCTTGATGATAGCACATTCCATACTGCTATATATAGTTTTTTCTCATAAGGTGCAGCCAAATATCAGTTTGGATTCCTAATGCTGGGCAGATGTTTAAAGATATACCAGTTTGCGTGAATCACTTTAGTCCTAAACGTTTTTTCAAATACTCCTGGTTTTGTATGACGCTGGAATGATTAGGAACATACTTGGCAGCCATTTCATTGTGATGGTAAGCTAGTTCGTATTGTCCCAGGCGATCATAGCATACACACAGCTGCAGATGGGGAAGCCAGGTCCAGGCAGCATGATTAACAAATCCCTGGTTTTCAGGAGGCCTTTGCAGTTTTGTGGCCAGATCATACCAGAAGGCTGCCTGCTTATATTGATGGTTTGACAGGAAATGATAGCCCAGCCTGCAGCAAAACTCTGCGCGAGGAGTATCGTACAAAAAGGATTTGATAATATACGCTTCAACCTTTTCCAGGTCGCCCAAGTGGTAATAGCAGTCCACCAGTTTGTTGCAGGCAGAAAGATTATCTTCTACCCATCCTTTTTTTCCCGCCAGGAATTTTTCATACCATTCGATAGCTTGTTCATATTTCTGATGATCATACAACTCATTGGCATAATAGAATTGATCCCGGGGAGAAAATTCTTCTCCGGCAGCTAATCGCTTCTCGTAAATCTTGATATTGCGGTCTGAATCATGCCATTCGCTTTTATGAGCAACGGCAATATCACTGTGAAATACCTGGCCATAGACTGCCAAGTATTCGTGGACAGCACCTATCCACTGAAAGCGTTTGGAGCGCTTGACCAGGCGATTTCTCCGCAGGCTGTTGGTAACATTGCCATGTTCGTCAAACCCCAGATTATAAATCATGGTGACTGAGTCAACTGACCAATCCAGGCTGGATTTAAGTTTGAGTATTTTTTCGATGTCTTCAGGATAAATCACATCATCGGCATCCAACCAGAAAATATAGTCCTTGGTAGCGTGACTAAAAGAGAAGTTACGTGCTGCGGCGAAATCATCAATCCAGGGGAAGTCATAAACATGGCTGGTATAATTTTGAGCAATTTCCTTGGTGCGGTCGGTTGAGCCTGTATCGACAATAATTATCTCATCTGCAAATTGCTTTACACAGTCAAGGCAGCGCGCTAACACTTCTTCTTCGTTTTTTACAATCATACATGCACTGATAGTTATCGGTGCTTTCATATTTAATAGGTAACTGGCAATATCAAAACCCCATTTATCAATAGCTTTTTGCTTATTTTCCCTTAACCGATTAAAGAAACTGACAGCATCTGCCTCAGGAAGTACTAGTGGATTTATATAATAAACAAAAGCATCCAAGGCAACATAAAGCGTATAGCTGTGATTTATCAGCTGCAGACAGAGATCATCATCTTCATAAGTTCCCAGGCCGAATCTTTCATCAAAGCCTCCGATCTGCTCCAGTACCTCTTTCTTAATCAGCATACAGTGGCTTAGAAGACGAAAAACTCTTCTGCTTGCTCCTGAGTTATATTCCCGGTTTTGAACAATAAAATCGTTTAGTTTATTTATATCTTGATGAGGTATTTGAATATTTTGATGTCCGCTCACATTATTGCTGACCGGCCCTACCAGTGCGCAATTTTTCTCTTTTTTTAGGCAAGCCAGCATGCTGCTTAAGCTTTTCTTCGTTAACAAGCTATAACAGGTCATAAATAAGATGTAATTTCCCCGGGCAATCTTAGCTCCCTCATTATAGCTTCGTGCAATCCCCATATTTTCAGTAATGGAAATAAGCTTGATATCCTTTTGGGATTGCAAGTACTTTAATTGTTCAGAGTCCGAGCCATTATCTACTACAATTAATTCATAAGGAACATCAGCATATTTTCTGATATGGTCCAGACATAATCTTACAACCGATGGGTAATTGAAAGTGCAAAGAACAATACTAATTTCCATAAATTTCACCTGCCCCATGACACTTCACTTACTAGTTTATTGACGAGATTAAAATTTGGTCACTTGATTCAATAGCAAACTTATGAACCTTTCGGTACTGAAGCTATGCGCAAAAAAAGGCGCTTAGACATTTTGAGTCTAAGCGTCAGACTGTCAAAGAAGTCTATTAATGGTTAGAAGTTCGAGATTGCCACGCCCCTCCGGGGCTCGCAATGACACATAAGATGGCCTTCTGGTATGTCATCGCGAGGAGCGTAGCGACGTGGCGATCTCTTTTTAGCAACTTTTTTGACACTCTCGCGCTTAGACATTTTGAGTCTAAGCGTCTTTTCCTGATTATTTTTCTGATTAAATCTTTTGGAATGAATCTATACTAACTAATTGCCACACCGGCACTAGCATAACCTGTTATCTCAGCTGCAACACTTAACTCTGGGGGCACAACATAAAACACTAACAACAAGCGGTCGCCTGCGGCTACAGCAATGCTTAACCCCTCAAGTACGCCTGTGGCAGTATCACCTAGCACAATTAAACCTGATAAAGCTGGAGTCAAAGTAACATCTGTGCTGGCAATAGCATCAAAGATGTTACTATCTGGGGATTGAGAAATATATAATTGAGCATGAATGGTATAATCACCAACTCCAATTCCTACAGCAGTTGTAACACTGAAGAAGGCTCTTATCGAGGAAATTATACCGTCCCGTGGTACAGTAAAGGCATAGTTTAAATCAAGTAACGGAGCACCGGTCAGATTGATAGTCGCATCTAGAACATCCACACCGGGAGCATTAGAACCAAATCCTACAAAAGCAGGTAATCCTACTAATCCATCAGCTACAGAGGTTAGTGTGACCGGAGTTCCTGATGAGAATGGAATAATAGCCCCTGGCCCCGGTTCACCTGTAGGTCCCGTAGCACCAGTTGTGCCTGTGGCACCCGTAGCTCCGGTAGCCCCTGTCTCCCCAGTAGCGCCGGTCTCACCCGTAGCGCCGGTTTCTCCAGTCTCGCCGGTAGCTCCTGTTTCACCAGTTGCGCCGGTTTCGCCAGTCTCTCCAGTAGCTCCCGTTACACCAGTTGCCCCAGTCTCACCAGTGGCTCCCGTTCCACCGGTAGCACCTGTTTCTCCAGTCTCGCCAGTGGCTCCAGTTTCCCCAGTGGCACCAGTCTCGCCAGTTGCTCCAGTCTCACCAGTAGCCCCAGTCTCTCCGGTAGCTCCAGTCTCGCCGGTTGCTCCCGTTTCGCCAGTAGCACCGGTTTCTCCAGTAGCACCGGTTTCACCCGTGGCTCCAGTCTCGCCAGTTGCCCCGGTCTCACCCGTTGCCCCAGTCTCGCCAGTTGCCCCGGTNTCACCCGTNGCNCCAGTCTCNCCAGTNGCNCCNGTNTCACCNGTTGCCCCAGTCTCNCCAGTGGCTCCCGTTTCACCGGTAGCACCTGTTTCTCCAGTCTCTCCAGTGGGGCCAGTCGGACCAGTAGGTCCAGTTTCGGTTGCCCCAGTTGCCCCGGTATTGCCGGTAGCGCCTGTGTTTCCTGTAGCACCAGTGGATCCAGTGGTCCCAGTTCCAGTAGCCCCAGTAGCTCCAGTATTACCTGTATTTCCTGTAGCACCGGTATTGCCGGTAGCTCCAGTGGTTCCAGTTCCGGTTGCCCCAGTTGCCCCGGTATTGCCGGTAGCGCCTGTGTTTCCTGTAGCACCAGTAGATCCGGTGGTTCCGGTTCCAGTGGCACCGGTAGCTCCAGTATTCCCAGTATTACCCGTTGCTCCAGTTGGGCCAGTAGGTCCGGTTGCACCGGTGTTTCCAGTTGTTCCGGTGCCATAAGGACCAGTAGGTCCAGTAGGACCAGTAGCTCCAGCAGGACCTCTTCGAGGTGGTATTAGTGGAGGGGGCGGTGGCCATGGGGGGAAAGGATAGCAATGATGGCCATGAATACAATGATAATGCCCTGGAGGTCCGCCCTTCTTCACTTTTATTAAGGGCTTATGATGCATGTGAAATTCATCGTGCAATTTAATCTAAACCTCCTTATCTATGGTTATATAGCAATATATGGAATGCGGGGGAAAGCTGTGATACTATTCGACCAGTTTTTTCATGGCCAGTCTATACTGCAGCCTGCTTTTTATGCCCTGAACTTAATCTGATCAATAGAAACTATTTTTGACGCTGAGACATATTGTAACAACAAATATCTGCATGACTGTGCAGATACAAAGTAGCTATCTGCTGACTTAGAAGCTATTCAGGGACAGAAAGGATAGATGGCATGGAATTATGTAAAGTTTTGATTCTTGGCGGCAGCGGAATGTTAGGACATAAACTCTTCCTGCATCTTTCCAAGCAGGCACATTTAGAGGTATTTACTACCGTACGCAGCAATGATTTAGCC
>JGI24713J26584_10002526_pt1 | contig 12553 bp, 10 predicted proteins | sample BioPla4DNA1_FD_26584 | JGI IMG/M metagenome (IMG submission 26584) | reverse complement strand
AGGCAGAGGTTACCCTTCAACCTATCTATTTCCTCCTGCGCCACCTTCTTATCCAGGCGTTGGAACAGAATCACAGGATCATTCAATTTGCGGTTTGCTTCGATTGACACGGGCTTCCATCCGGGGTGCTCAACTCCGCCCAGCATATCCCTTATCCTTACGCAGGAAAATGGAATAAATGGTTCCAGGAGAAGGCTGAGGCTTGCGATGATCTGAACAAGATTGAACATTACCTGGGCACAGTCGTCAGGGTCCTCTTTAATGCTGATCCAGGGTTTTCTTTCATCAAGGTATTTATTGGCAAACCGGACAAGCAAAAAGGCAGCCTGAAGCGCATCACGGAAGGATCCTTCCTCAATGAACTTTCCACAAAGCCTGAATGCTTCTTCAATGGTCACTCCGACCTGATTCTCCAGACAGCCTTCCGGCACCTTTGAATCATAGTTTTTCCTGATGAATACAAGGGTTCTGTTTATCAGGTTGCCAAACTGCCCCGCAAGATCCGAGTTATGGGTGTTTATGAATTCCTGCCACGAAAAATCGGAATCCTTTTTCTCCGGACCGTTTGCCACGAAGAAATAGCGTATTGAATCAGGCTGATAACGCTCCAGAAGATATGGAACACACACAGCCCAGTTGCCGCTGGTAGATATCTTTCTGCCCTCAAGTGTTTCATACTCTGCGGATAGGATCCTGTCCGGAAGCCTTAAGTTGCCGTGAGCCAGCAGAAGTGCAGGCAGAATAACCGTATGGAAAGGGATATTATCCTTCCCGTGGACATAGTAATGCCGTATATCTGTGCTATCCGGATCCCAAAAGCCCTCAAAGCTGTTTCCGGTCTTTCTACACCACTGCCTGCATCCGGAAAGATAGCCCAGAACTGCCTCCAGCCAGACGTATATCTTCTTATGCTCAAAGCCGGGGAGGGGGACATCAATACCCCAGTCAATATCCCTTGTGGCGGCCCGATCGGGAAGTCCTTCATCCAGGTATCTTCCGGTCAGACCAATGGCGTTAGTCCTCCAATGCTCTGCCCTTCCGAGAAAATCTCTGATGTCCTTTTCCAGTCTGCTAAGGGGGATGAAAAGGTGGGTGGAAGCTTTGAAGTCTGGCTCAGCGCTACAGATCCCGCACTTTCTGTCCTCCAGCTGTGCTGGATCCAAGAGGCTTCCGCAATGATCGCATTGGTCGCCCTTGGCGTCTTTCCCGCATTCTGGGCATTTTCCAACTACAAACCGGTCGGGGAGGAATTGATTACATCGGCTGCAAAAGACCTGCTCAACCTCCTTCTCATAGAGAAAGCCTTTCTGCTGAAGGACTGTGAAGTATTCCTGAACGAATGCCTTATGGGATGAGGAATTGGTCCTCCCATAGTTGTCATAGGTAAACCCCAGCCGTTTGAAAGAATCCTCAAACTCCCTGTGATAATGGTCTGAGATGGAGGAGGGATGCACCCCTTCCTTTCTCGCCTTGATAGTGATGGGCGTGCCGTGGCAGTCGCTGCCCGAAACATAGCATACCGTGTCCCCCTTGAGTCTGTGATATCTTGCAAGGACATCCCCTCCGATCAGGGAGGACAGATGACCAATATGAAGGGATCCGTTGGCATAGGGCCAGGCGCCCCCTATAAATATCTTCATAATATCCTTCCTTTCTTTAATGATTTACCGGGATTATGCGAAAATATTCGTCCTCTGCGGGAAGCCTTTATCCCAGTTGTTCCGTATGGGACAAAACCCGTCAGCCGACATTATGAACTGCGGTCGAAAATCGTGATAGAAGACATAAAAAAGCTCTCCAACCCCAAGCACTATACTTGGGGACGAGAGCTATAAAGGCTTCGTGGTACCACCCCTGTTCACCCCTTCCCTCGCGGGAAAAGGCCTCAACGAGTACGACATGAAAGATACATGTTTATACTCCGGCACGCTAACGGGTGCATCCGTCGCAGTCTAAGGCTAAAAAGCGTTCGGTGCGCAGCTCCAGGGCCATGTTCGGTATAGGTTTTCCCCGTCCTTTCCCACCAGCCGGACTCTCTTGCAGGGGATGATGCCATCCCCAAGGGTATTTCCAATACCTACTCTCCCTTTCAAAGCTTTTTGATATTGGCAGTATTATACGATATGTCGCAATACTTGTAAATAGTCTTTTCTGCTATTCAAACCTGTCCTCAAAGCCATTTTTATACTCTCGCCTTCACACCCAACCTCCAATCTCCAATCTCCAATCTCCAATCTCCAATCTCTCACTTCTCACTGCGGCTCTCTTTTTTTGCTGTTGTATTTACATGCATTTCAACTGTATAATAAACCTTGGATGTGATTGATGTTGAAAAAAGTGGGAGTTGTGGTTAACAAGGATAGAGATATCGGTTATACCCACACCAAAATCATCATTGAAGCCCTGTATTATAAGGGGTTTACGCCCATTGTATCCCCGGAGGTCAAACGCCATGCCGGCCATTATGCGGTTGCCTCCAGCAACATCTATAAGGATGCTGACTTTATTATTTGTGTCGGTGGTGACGGTACATTTTTAAGCACTGCCAGAGCTGCCTATGAGTACCGGGTTCCGATTCTGGGGATCAACAGGGGCTCTGTTGGATTCCTTGCCGAGGTTGAAACCAGTGATATCCAGCTTGCTGTTGAGAAAATGGCCTGCGGGGAAATTACTGTCCAATCCCGGATGGTACTGGATGCCCGCGTTATCAGGGAAGGAGAAACGGTCTTCAGGGATATAGCCATCAACGATGCGGTTGTTTCCCGGGTTGGCGTTTCCCGGATACTGAAACTCAAGGTGAATATGGACGACAAATATGTGGATTCTTTTCCCGGCGATGGAATTATCGTATCCACACCTACCGGCTCAACAGCATACTCCCTGTCGGCGGGAGGTCCTATAGTACAGCCTGATATGCGGCTCATGATAACTACCCCCATATGCCCTCATATTCTGTATTCCAGGTCGTTCATAACACCCGAGGACAGGGTTATCCGCATCACCTTCGGTGACGACGGTGAGATGCAGGCTATGCTCACCATGGACGGGCAAAAGGGTGCGGAACTGTTTCCCGGAGATCTTGTGGAGGTTAGGGCGGCTGCTCAGGATGTTCTCTTTGCATCAGTCAACAATGTCAACTTTTACGATGTGCTTCGGGCCAAGATACATGGATGCTAGCCAAAATTATTTTTTAGGAGGATATTTAAAGTGAAGTATAACAGACATGCAAGAATCCTCGACATTATTGATAAATACGAAATTGAGACACAGGACGAGCTTGCGGAAAAACTCAGAGAACTGGGGATGGATGTGACCCAGGCCACCATTTCCCGTGACATCAAGGAGCTGCGTCTGGTTAAGGTTCTCTCCCCCAGTGGGAAATACCATTATTCATCCATGAACCGTGAATCGTCCAATACCGGTGAAAGATTGATGGTTATTCTGAAGGAAGCCTTTGTGTCATGTGATTACGCCAACAACATTCTGGTGGTAAAAACGCTTCCGGGAATGGCTCAGGCAGTGGGCGAGATTGTTGATTCCCTGGGATGGAATGACGTGGTGGGCACCATAGCCGGCGATAATACTCTGATGATTGTATGTCGCGCCGAAAAGATAGCTGAGGATCTGATGGAAAAATTCACACGCATGGTGAGGGGAGTGTCATAACACATGCTGCTCCAGTTGGAGATAGAGAATGTTGCCATTATTGAGCGCCTGAATATAACCCTGGAGTCGGGCTTCAATGTTCTGACAGGGGAAACCGGCGCCGGCAAATCAATCCTAATTGATTCCATTAATGCGCTTCTGGGCTCTCGGGTATCAAGGGAACTCATCCGTTCAGGCACGGAAAAAGCCACCGTTCAGGGGCTTTTTTCTAAACCGCCGAACCTTGACCCCATCCTGCAGGAATATGGCTTTGATACCGGAGATGACGATACCCTAATCATCTCCCGCACCATAACCGAATCAGGAAAAAACATATGCCGGGTCAACGGAAATCTTGCGACTGTAGCAATGCTCAGGGAAATTGGCCAACACCTCATCGATGTTCATGGGCAGCACGACAATCAATCCCTTTTGAGGGTCGAGACCCATATTCATCTTCTGGATCTTTTTGCCGGTGACAGGCTTCTGGCTCTAAAAACCACATACCAGCAGGAACTTGAGAATCTAAAAGAGCACCAGACAAGGCTCAGGTCTCTCACAGGCGAGGGCAAGGAGAGGGAAAGGCTTATGGATACCCTCAGATTCCAGATTGAAGAGATCAGCCAGGCCGCTCTGTATGAGGGCGAGGATGAGGAACTGGAAAATAGAAGCAGGATCCTGGCCCACGCTGAGGACATCATCAACGCTTTCAACACAGCATACCAGGCCATCAGAGGGGAGGACGACCATGATGCCGGCGCCCTGGACAAGGTACAATCGGCGCTGGATTCCATAAGAAAGGTCGAAAGCATAGATGCTTCCTATGCATCCATCTGTTCCACCCTTGAAGATATTGACGAGAGACTGAGCGATATTTCAAGGGAACTTCGACGTATCAGGGACGGCACTGAATATGACCCCAGACTCCACAAAGATACTGAAGAGCGGATCAGCCTGATACAAGGACTTAAAAGGAAGTATGGTGAGACCATACCCGAGATACTGGCTTATGGGGAAGATGCCGCCAAAAGGCTGGATGAACTGGAGAATAATGAGGAATTGATTGAATCCATAAAGGCAAAGATAAAAACCATTGAGGCCAGCCTGACTGAAAAATGCCAGCAAATGAACAGCTTACGGACTGAGGCGGCAGAACAGCTTGCTGAAGGCATCATGAAAGAGCTTTCCGAACTGGAAATGCCAAAGACCGTTTTCAAGGTGGCAGTCAACAGCGTGCCGGAGCTGGGCTTTACGGCAGATGGAACAGATCAGGTAGAATTTCTGATCTCACCCAATCCCGGGGAACCCTTAAAACCCCTCTCCAAAATTGCTTCAGGGGGCGAGATGTCCAGGGTCATGCTCGCTGTTAAGGCCATGCTGGCAGATATGGACAGCATTCCCACCCTGATCTTTGACGAGATTGATACTGGGGTCAGCGGCAAGGCCGCATCCAGTGTGGGAGAAAAACTCAGGACCCTTGCCGAGAAGCATCAGGTGCTATGCATTACACATCATGCCCAGATCGCAAGCCTTGCCCATCATCACATCCTCATTACCAAGAAGATCCAGGGAGAGCGAACCGTTACCATGGTTCATCAGCTTAAGGGACAGGACAGGGAGGATGAGATTACAAGGCTTCTGTCCGGGGAGCATGCCACCGATGCGGCAAAAAAACTGGCACGGGAATTGCTTGGACAGGAAAAACAATAGGAACAAAGAGGATCATCAAAATGATAATAAAGAAAGCAGAACATGTTATCAGCGCGGCAGGCCCGTCTCAATACCCCAACACGGGGTTTCCGGAGATTGTGCTGGCCGGCCGGTCCAATGTGGGAAAGTCATCTCTTATCAATGCCCTGGTCAACCGCAAAGGGCTTGCCAGGGTGGGAAATACTCCCGGGAAGACCCGCATCATAAACTTCTACAATATAAATGATGCCCTTATGATTGTGGATTTGCCGGGTTATGGCTACGCAAAGGTTTCGGCTGTCGAAAAGGAATCCTGGGGTAAGCTTGCCGAAACTTATCTTACCACCAGGAAACAGCTGAAAATCATTATTTTGCTGGTTGATATCAGGCATGAGCCTACCCGGGACGATCAGGTCATGTTACGGTTCATCAGGGAATCAGGCAGAAAGTTTGTCGTGGTTGCCAACAAGGCTGACAAGATTGGAAGATCGGGATTGAAGAAGCATATAGATCAGATAAGGGCGTCGCTGAATCTGGATGAAAACATTGAAATTCTGCCTTTCTCAGCTCTCAAAAAGACAGGAGTTGAAGCCCTCTGGCAGAAGATCGAAGAGACCCTGCAGTTGTGAGCCGGGTCTTGCCCAACGTTTATCATTCCAAACCGGAAGGCAGTGATTTAATATGAATGCGGAAATTATTGCGGTCGGTACCGAACTGCTCATGGGGCAGATCACCAATACGAATGCCCAGTACCTGTCGTCACGTCTGGCGGATCTGGGCATAAATGTATATTATCACAGCGTTGTGGGAGACAATCCCGGACGCCTTAAGGCCTGCCTGGAACAGGCGCTGGAAAGATCGGACATTGTGATTACCACCGGCGGGCTTGGGCCTACAAAGGATGATCTGACCAAGGAAACTATCGCAGAGGCTTTGGAGTTGCCACTGGCCATACATCAGGAGTCCCTGGATTACATCAGGTGCTTTTTTGAGAAGCAGCACCGCCGTATGTGTGATAACAATGTCAAACAGGCCTATCTTCCTTCCGGATGCAAAGTCATTCCCAACCGAAACGGTACTGCCCCCGGCTGTATTGTCCAAAAGGGAGGAAAGACTGTGGTCATGCTGCCCGGTCCTCCCAAAGAGATGATACCCATGTTCGAGGACACGGTTTTTCCCTACTTCGAGGGAAAAACCCATTATACTATTGGGTCAAGAGTGGTTAAAGTCTTCGGTATCGGTGAATCTGAGATGGAAATGCGGATCATGGATCTGGTGGAACAGCAGACCAATCCCACCATTGCCCCCTATGCGGGTTCAGGAGAGATCAGTCTGCGGGTAACGGCCAAATGCCATACCCGGGATGAAGTTGAGGCATTGATTGCTCCCGTGGTTGAGAGAATCCGGGAGAGATTGGGCTCCCATGTCTATTCCGATAAAGGAGAGACATTGGAGGAGGTTGTTTTAAGGCTCTTGTCGGAAAGGGGATGGACCCTTTCCACAGCTGAATCCTGTACCGGCGGAATGCTGGCCTCCAGGCTTATAAATGTCCCCGGGGCATCCCGGGTGTTTGACCGGGGGCTTGTGACTTACTCCAATGGAGCCAAAGTTCAGGAATTGGGAGTGAGTCAGAAGACTTTAGATACATGGGGCGCTGTCAGCAGAGAAACGGCCGAAGAGATGGTGGAAAAGTTGGTAGAGAGAACAAAAACCACTGCGGGTCTTGCCATTACCGGAATTGCGGGGCCGGATGGGGGGACACCTGAAAAGCCTGTAGGCCTTGTGTATGTGGCAGCAAGCCTCAACGGGAGAATTGAGTCCCTGCAGCTTAACCTGCGGGGGGATCGGCATAGAGTGCGTACCGTTTCATGTCTTCATGCCCTTGATCTATTGAGAAAAATGCTTCTCGGTGCCAGATAAAAATGGTATAGTGGATAAAGACCTGCCAAACGCAGTTTTTATTTGTATATAAAATACGGGAGACGTTTATGGATCAACTCGAGAGAAACAGGAGGCTGACAGGTGCTGCGGCCATTGTGATGGTCGCCACCTTCATGAGCCGTATTACCGGTTTTTTACGAACACTGCTCATCTATACCAGAATGCGGCCCGGCGGCTATTCTGATGAGTTTCTCATGGCCTTTACCCTCCCGGACACTATTTACGACCTTCTGGCAGGAGGAGCCATTGCAGCAGCTCTGATACCCGTTCTCTCCTCTTATATCACAAGGGGAAAGGAACGTATAGGATGGAAGGCCGTAAGCACATTCATGAACCTCACCATCGTGTTCATGGTGATCCTTGAGGTTGTTTTCTTTATCTGGACCGATGAACTTTTGAGCGTCCTTGCGGCAGGGTACAATGAGAGCAGCAGCGGGGACAAAGCTCTCCTCGTCGATCTGACGAGAATTCTTCTTTTATCGGCTCCTTTCATGATGCTGGCCGGACAGTGCAATGGCATACTCAATTCCTATAAAAGATTTGCTGTTGCCGCCTTCGGCCCGGTTATCTATAATATTTCCACTGTCATCAGCATTGCCATATTCGGGACGGTAAGCCCGAATGCTACGGCCTGGGGTGTGGTGGCAAGTGCGGCTCTGTTCTTTTGCATACAAATGGCGGCAACCATAAAGCATTTCAGTCTATATCAGCCCCGTTTGTATCTTAACAGCAAAGCCTTCAGAAAAATGTTTAGTCTGGCTATTCCTTCGCTTCTGTCATCCTTCATTCTGGAACTGAATTTGATGATATCCAGGGGCTATGCCACATTTTTTGATGAAGGCATGCTGACCCTTTTGAATAATGCCAACCGAACCTGGCAGCTTCCTTTGGGTATATTCGCCCAGAGCATCGGCATAGCCATGCTGCCCACCCTGTCCGAGCATTATGCCTCTAATAACGGGGGCGAGTTTTCGAAGGTTCTTAATAAGGGAATCCGGGTTGTATTTCTGCTTTCTCTGCCTACCTCGCTCTTTATGATGGTTCTCAACCAGGACATAATGAGAGTTCTCTTCAAGTGGGGCGATCTTTCGGAAAGCGATGTCCTGTATGGAGGAGCCTGTCTTTTAGCCTATGCATCAGCACTGATCTTTGCTTCCATGACTGCACTTCTCAACAGAGCCTTTTATTCCATACAGGATAGCAGAACTCCGCTTCTTAGCGGTCTTGTCGGGATTGCAGCCAACTTTTTATTCAACTGGTTTTTCAGAAGATTTACCCCAATAGGCATTGCAGGCACGGCTCTGTCCTATTCCATGGCATCGGTTGTAAATATGAGCGTGCTGGTTTTTGCCTTCCACAGGAAGACAGGCATACACATTATTTTTGACAATGGCCGATACGCCCTGCGTTCGCTGATTGCTACCGTTCCCTCTGGCATTGCAGTATTCTTGTTTTCTGTGCTGATAAGGCCTAACACTGCTTCAAAGCTGAGCCAGATTGTGTGTATTGCAATACCTCTGGCAGCAGGTCTCTCAATATTCTGGTATCTCTGTATGAAGATCAGGATTCCGGAAATTGATACGGTGAACAGAATGGTCTTGTCAGGTCTTAAGCGGGTAAGATCCATGTTCAGCAGGCATGAACCGACTGATGTCATAAAATGAAATAAAAGTGTAAAAATGTGACAATCAGGTATTGACTTATAAGATTTATTAGCATATAATAAGAACAAATGTTCGGCAAAGGAGGCAAGGATCCATGGACGAAAAGAAAAAGGCATTGGAACTTGTAATGAACCAAATAGAAAGACAGTTCGGCAAGGGTGCAATCATGAAACTGGGGGAGGTTTCCCATGTGAACACCGATGCCATATCCACCGGGGCGCTATCCCTGGATATAGCCCTTGGGGTTGGCGGTCTTCCCAGAGGAAGAATAATTGAAGTGTTTGGTCCCGAATCATCAGGTAAAACAACAGTAGCGCTTCATGCCGTGGCAGAGGCACAGAAAGCGGGAGGGGATGCCGCCTTTATCGATGCCGAGCACGCACTGGATCCTGTATATGCCAAGAATTTGGGTGTGGATATCGATAATCTGATAGTATCCCAGCCCGATACCGGCGAGCAGGCCCTGGAAATCACCGAAGCATTGGTGAGAAGCGGCGCCATCGATATCATTGTAATCGACTCGGTAGCAGCGCTGGTTCCAAAGGCTGAAATCGACGGAGAGATGGGCGATCAGTTTGTGGGACTTCAGGCGCGTTTGATGTCCCAGGCTATGAGGAAGCTGTCGGGTGTAGTCAGCAAATCCAAGACGGTTGCTATTTTCATCAATCAGCTCCGTGAAAAGGTTGGAGTCATGTTTGGTAATCCGGAAACAACACCCGGCGGGCGTGCCTTGAAATTCTATTCCTCGGTACGTTTGGATGTCAGAAGGGTTGAAACATTGAAAGATAACGGTGAGGCCGTAGGTAACAGGACCAGGGTAAAGGTGGTCAAGAACAAGGTCGCTCCTCCTTTCAAAGAAGCGGAGTTCGATATCATCTATGGTCATGGCATATCCAAGGAGGGCTGTGTTCTCGATGTGGGAACCTCGTTGGATATTGTTAAGAAAAGCGGCGCATGGTTCTCATATGGTGATCAGAGGATTGGTCAGGGCAGGGAGAATGTGAAAAGGTTCCTGCGGGACAATCCGGTGATCATGAAAGAGATAGAGGAGAAAATCAAAGCTGAGTACGATAAGGCTTTTCTGAACAGCATAGAAGCTCATGCTGCCGATGAGGAAACCTGAATAATTATGAGCCGGCAAAGAGAGGACGTTTTATTCGGTGCTTTTAGGAAAGTGCCGAATAGAGCGTCCTTTTGCTGATATAAAAGCCATGTCCCCTATTCACGATTTATGCTATGATTATCTGTAGAAACCAATAAGAGGCAGGTGGCTCTATGAAAATCACATCACGGGAAAAATCAAGAGATGGCCGAATGATAAGGATATTCCTGGATGACCGGTATGCCTTCAGTATCCCTGCCGGTGCCTATATGGCCAATCATCTCTATGAAAAGGAAGAATTAACGGAAGAGCAGGTGGCACATATAAAACAGAACGTGCTGGTTCAGAGCGCGAGGGAACGGGCGGTCAACCTTCTGATGGCCAGAGACAGGAGCCAATACGAGATCAAAACCAGGCTGATGAAGATAGGATACGATGAGGATATTGCAAAGAAGGTAGTGGAAGACCTCAAGACCATCGGATATATTGACGACAGCCGGTTTGTTCTCAAATATGCTGCGGATAGGGTTAGAACCAAAGCCCTGTCAAAAAAAGCTCTGAAATATGAACTGGAACAAAAGGGCATAGACAGGGATCTGATAGATACTGTCCTGAAGGAGTTTGAGCAGGATGAGGAAGAGATTGCGTTCCGGGCGGCCAAAAAGAAATTTGGCAAGTATGATCTGCATGATAAGTCTATAGAATCCAAGGCCCTCAAATTTTTAATGCACAGGGGCTTTTCCTATGATACATCTAGCATGGTGATCAGGCGTTTACAGGGCAGAATTTTTGATTAAACCATCCGGTACCGTTATGGTAAAATCCCCACCAACTTCTAGTTGACACTATTTGATTTAATTTATATAATTATTACATAAAAATAACATGGAATTTATAGGATGTTGTTCCATAATAAGAAGGGGTGGCGGAAAGATGCGGATTAAGCAATTCCTTTTGGGAAGAAAAGGCTTGAATACGGTTGAAGTGGTTGTCATACTGGCAGTTGTTCTGGGAATAGCTCTGATATTCAGAAAAGAGATAACGAGTTTTGTCAAGGAACTATTTGATGTTATTTTCAACCGCGACATTCCTATAGATCTTGACCCTACAAAAGCTACATAATGGCCCGCACCCCAAGGTGATTAACAAACCCTGTAAAGACTCCGTCTATAATGCAGATGATTATGGGATACCGAAGCATAGAAGTTCGGTATCCCATATTTTTATAGGTGGAATAAAAAGGGTTGCTGTGGTCTCTGTCAATTCTGGTGCGCTGCAATGGGCTTATAAAGCGCCTGTCAGTCAAAAACCATTCTGACAGATATAAACATGGTATTGCAACCCAATCGAAAATCATATATACTATCAACAGAATTTATTATCTGGTAATAATTATGACAGGTGAGCGATTTGAGTAGAGATTCAAAAGCGAAACAGGAAAGACATGAACGATTGACAGCAACCCTTAGGGAGGATCCTTTTCTGACCGATGAAGAAATAGCCGAGATATTAAATGTCAGTGTTCCCACGGTGAGGCTGGACCGTCTGGAACTGGGTGTTCCCGAACTCAGACAGCGAATTAAGGAAATGGCATCCAGAAACCACAATAAGGTGCGCTCCCTCCAGGCTGATGATATTATTGGAGAGATTGTGGAGTTGAATCTCGGGGAAAGCGCCATCTCTGTTCTGGATACCACCGATCAGATGGTCTTTGCCCATTCCAAAATTGTAAGGGGTCATTATATATACTCAATGGCCGAATCCATTGCCATTTCGGTTATCGATGCTGACGTAGCCCTTGTGGGCGTAGCAAATATTAAATACAAGAAACCGGTCTACTCAGGAAGCAAGCTTGTTGCAAAAGTTACAGTAAAGGAAAAACGTGATAAGGGTAAATTTATTGTTTGGGTGATGATCTATAACAAGCAGGTTGAAGTCTTCCGCGGCAAATTTATTCTGGTGGCAATTTGAAAAAAATCGGGTAATATGGAAACAATGGATTCATAGAAATACAGCATAACCGAGGTAAGGAGTTGACCGTCTTGAGAATTATTGTGGATGCCATGGGTGGGGACAATGCTCCGGAAGAAGTTGTAAAGGGTTGTCTGGAAGCATTGAGCATCAATAAGACAGTCGAAATCGAATTGATAGGAGACAGGAAAAAGATCGAGAAATGTCTGAAGAAGCGTTCATACGACGCCTCCAGGCTTTTTATCACTGATGCCAAGGAAGAGATTACAAATAACGATACGCCTACTGAGGCCATAAAGAAGAANCAGAATTCATCCATTGTAATCGGCCTTAAAAAGATGAAGGATAAAGAAGGGGATGCCTTTATTTCAGCAGGGAGCACCGGCGCCCTTTTAGCCGGATCACTACTCATCACCGGCCGCATGAAAGGTGTTGTAAGACCTGCACTGGCTCCCGTTGTACCTTCGGAGGGCGGGAAAAACACCATGATCATCGATGCCGGGATGAATACTCAAATAAAGCCCATCAACTATATGCAGTT
>JGI24713J26584_10002515_pt1 | contig 12591 bp, 14 predicted proteins | sample BioPla4DNA1_FD_26584 | JGI IMG/M metagenome (IMG submission 26584) | reverse complement strand
TAAAAATCATTAAACCTCTAATATGGAAAACAATTTAGCTGCAATTCTAGGAAATTTGAATATATTATTCCACCAATCAAAAAACCAGAGTGAAAAATAACTCTGGTTTTTATATACTATCATCTTGTCAATAAATTTCTTCGTTATAAAATTTTCTTATCAAATCGTCTAAATTTTTGGCTACCCGTTCCTGATTATCTGATTCATAGTCCCATTCAAAAACCTCATCATCTTTTACAAGATTTTCTTTAGTAATAAGATATCCAAAATAAACCTCCGAACCATTACCGGCAAAAAATAAATAGTTGTTTTTATATTTAACACAACAAAATTTTCAGACTATTAAATAACACTAAATTTCTATTAAAACAGAACTGCCCTCTGAATAATCTCCATTGGTCCACTGCCANTTTTCGACAAGCCGGATTTTCCCATTCTCCATGACAGTAGGTACACTTTGACATTTTCCTGTTCTGATTTCTTTGTTTTTATTGATATGCTGATAGGTAAAATTAAGTCTGCCATCTTTTGCTACTGTCCCAATTAATGTTCCTTTGATGATATCTCCACCANCATATTCTCCCCAAAGCAAATCTCCATTTTGGTGATAATAAAATCTTGTCTCTTGATTGACTTCACCATTTTCAGAATTGATTTCAGGAATAAAAATTTTTCCGTCATAATGTATGTCTGTACAAATATGGGGTAATTCCTTTACCATAATATCGTAAACCAGTACTATATCATTTTTTACGAAATATTTTTTATGCTCTAATGTTTTATAACCCAGTTTTTCATACAAATGAACGCCAGGCAAGGAAGCATCCAAAAAAGCTTTATGATATTTTTTGCTTATTTCAGATTCAATAGATTTTATAATAAATGTACCATAACCCTTATTCTGATGTTTTGGCAACACATAAACCCTGGTAATATGATCATTTTCATAACTTCCTGTAGCCACAATTTCATCATTTACTCTAAGGACTCCTACCCGTCTCTCTTCTATGTCTTTTAATATGGCGTCCTGATTATGATGTTCACAAAAAAATTCAACGACTTCCTTCGGGTAATATTTTGGATAAACCGTTTTTATGGTTTGCTGGACAATATTATGTATTTTTAGTAGTTCTTCTTTCCCTGCTAATTCATATCTCATCTTTTTCCCTCTCCAACACATCAGATTTTGTAACCAAAACCTTAAAGATTAAGTAAGCCGTTATGCCCAAATATAATCTGTACAGTTTATAAATCTCACATTTGTAATATTTAATGACTCAAAAAGAACCTTTACTTTTTCAGTGACAGTTATTCCAAAAGTATCTATATGATAAAAAAAATCTGAGCCATCCCATGAATCAAGGGGAAAAAAATACCCTTTTTGTTTAATTTTTTTCGTTTGATTTGGCAATATAACCTCTTTTTTTTCAGCTAAATTTCTATCCGCCTTAAGTGCTTTTCCAATAATATAAAAGGCATAATAATTTTTAATTTTTTCATTAGTTTTTGTATGAATGATTACCGGATATGACCCCCATCCAGTTATACTATATTCTTTTAATGCTTTAACAACCTTATCTGATACTAAATAAAATGCAGGAGCACCCGCAACAATAAAATCAAAAGCCTTTTTGCCGCCGACTTCAACAAAAATTTCTGGCCTTATATTTATAAAATCCCCACAAAAAATTTTTTACGGTCATATGTTGCAATTTCACTGTTATTTATAGGTGCGACAGTCAGAGCACAGTTCATCATTGCATCTGAAAAACAATAAAAATGTTCATACTGCGGCATAAAACACATGCTAACCATCTACTCCCCTTATTAAACAGAAAATTAAATTCATACTGATTTTTAAGTATTTTAACATATCTTTTTTCCCCCTGCAAAGAAAATTCCATAAAGTTTTTTCCAGGCATGCTAATCATTATAAATGAAAAATGAGGACTTCAGTTCAGGCTTTCCTTGATATATAAAAGCCTCTAAAAAATTTGAAGTCCTCAAACATAAAGGGTGTGTCTGTAATTGTAAATAAGAAAGAAATCATATTCACTTAATTCATTTTATAAAACTCTTTATAAAATTTTGCAAAATCTTCTGCTAATAAAGGTTTACTAAAGTAATAGCCTTGTACCTCATCACATCCATATTCCTTTAAAAAATTAAGTTGTTCTTCTGTTTCAACACCTTCTGCAACAACTTTTTTATCCAATACATGGACATAATCTATTATTTTTCGAACCAATTCCCTGTCTTCAAAGTTGCACATTCTGTCTAAGAAAAATTTGTCAATTTTTAAGACATCATAATGGATCATACCAATCATCATTAATGAATTATAACCCGTACCAAAATCGTCAATGGATATTTTATAACCAATTTCTCTCAGATACTCAAGGTGCTTATTAATTTTTTCAAATTCTTTATTTAAAACCCTTTCTGTTATTTCAATTTCAATCATGGATCTGTCAATATCATGGCTTTCAATCTTCCCTACGGCCCATTCAATTAATTCCTGATCCGTCAGTTCCTGAGCTGTTAAGTTAATAGAACAATGGATAGAAATATTTTCTTTTTCCCATATTTTTATCTGTTTAATAACATTTTCGATGACATACTTTGATATATCCCTAATTAACCCAATTTTTTCAGCAACATCTATAAATACACCAGGACCTACAGGTTTTTTATCACCCCTGTCCCATCGGAGTAATACTTCAACCCCCGATATTTTATTTTCCTGAATATTAATTTTGGGCTGGTATACAAGATAAAATTCATTGTTATTTAAAGCCTTATGCAATGAACCTGCGATTTCATACAATTCTTTTCGTTCATTATCGATCTGAACGTCATAATAGTAAATTCCCGACTCATTAATTTCTCCCTGCTCACTGGCTACTCTGGATTTATTATAAATTTCAATGGGAGACTCAGTTTTTCCTCCAAAATTGTAAATGCCTGCCTTAAGAGGCATCCTAACCTCAAAACCATCAATTTTAACTGCCGTAGAATATTTATTTACCAGATCTTTTATTTTATCAAAATACTGGCAGTCATCAGGAAGAATTAATATTAATTCGTCATCAGAAGAGGAATACATAGACAGATGTTCAAATTTAGCTTTCATATCGCTTATAAGAAGCTTTATAAGTTTTTGAACCAGATTGAAATCGACGTATTTCCCTATTCCTTCAATATTCGTTAATTTTACAGAAATAATTGTAAAGCGGTTTCCTTTTTCAATTAAATCCGTCAGATCATAAAAAAGTTTCTTAGTATTGTATAGGCCAGTAATATCACTAATCAGTTCTTTATCCTTTAAATATTCATTTAATTCTTCCAGCTTTTTAAATAAGTTACCCGTCAAATAACCAATAATAATAAGCATAATCATTCTGTGAATCCAGCTCATTGTATTTTGCTTTATGCCTTCAGCAACATTTAAAGGCACAAGCCCTAATAAAATACCAGATATTGCTGCTACGATTGAAGCAGTATATCCTCCCCAGTAATAAGCCGACAATATGATCGGTATATAAATCAAATGTATATAAGAAGCATGGGTCCCGTTTGTCAAATAAACAATGACAATCACGGAAAATATCATCATTGGCACGAGTATTAAGCCATATTTTTTTTCTTTTAAAATTACTGTTTCGATTTTTTTCAACATATACAATACCCCCTTTATGTTTTATTTTAACATATATGGGTAGTACATAATTTTTGTACATACAATGGGCCGGTTAAAAATAAGTTCATATCACAAAAGTCATTCTTTCCATTCCTGGAATTTAGAAATTTTTCTTTATTTAATTATACTATAGACTAACAAAAAATGACATATTATATTAAAAAAAATAGGGCATATTTACTATCTTTGCCCTTTTGCTTACTTGTTGCGTATGATAATAAATATCCCTTTGAAAAAATTATATTTTCTCAATGGATTTCGTTACATTAATACGTTTCTTTAACGATCCAGTTCTAACTTCAATTCAGAAGATTCCTATTCATGTATTTTTGCAGAACGAATAATCATATCCCATTCATCAAAATGCTTTTCTGCATAGGATACAGGAGCTATGATAAGTACCCAAACCAATCTGTCATCATTTTTAAAGTCAATTAGATTCATGTACATATTAAATCTGGTCTTAACATAATCAGCAGAATATAGTATAGAACGAATTGTTTTATCACTGTATTCATGTGTTTCTTCCTCTGAGATTATTTCAATATTTGTTTTATTGGATAAAATTTGCTCATTATGAAAAGAAAAAACATCTGAACTGTTTATCTTTAAAGAATAAATTCTCTATAATTCCTTTGCTTATACTGATAAAGGGTTACTATAAAATCAAGTCGTTCTTTTAAAGTTTTTCCTTCAAATTCTTTGGGCAGTTCTTCTGATCCTTTATAATTTTCTCCGTAACAGGCTTTTACAATTTTGACCTTACCTATGATATGATCATTAAATGTTTATAACTCCTCTGCCGGAACCCATAATTCTTTATAATTTTTATTACCTGCCCTTTCAATCTTATATTTAGTAATATATGCATCCTGAACTTTAAATTCTAAAATGTAACCTGCATCATCAGAGACAGGGTCTTTTATATTCCATTTTGATGCAATTTCTTCTGCATAATCCATATTCAACACCAGATAAAATATAGGCTGTTGCGGTAAACGCGAAGGAAATCTTTTTAAGTTTAAATCGATAATCTTTAATAATTCTTTTACGCCAACAGGTCTGAATAATTTCATAATGATTGTTCTTTCTTTTAACGTGTCTATTTATGTCATTCCAAAACCTGATAAGCGATAAAACACAAAATTAAGCGATTTTATTGAAAATCACAAAACGCTTTGGCAAGGCAAACAAATATTTATTATTGCTACCATGGCCTTGTTTAGCGGAGATGGTACGGGAGTATTGGCAAGGAAGCTAAAAAAATATGGCGCCCAAATTATTGGTGGTATACATATTACTATGCCCGATAGTATCGCCGATGAAAAAGTACTAAAAAGGTCTTTTAAGCAAAATAAAAAGTTAATATCAAGAGCAGATGAAAAAATTAAAAAAGCTGTAGAAAAAATAAAAAATAACAAGCCCCCACAGGAAGGAATTGGCTTGTTCTGTCAGCTGGCAGGTCTTTTGGGGCAAAGACTTTACTTTTATCATAAAACCAAAGAATATTCCGATAAACTAAAAATTGATTCCGAAAAATGCATTGGCTGTGGTAAGTGCGTTAAACTATGCCCAATGAAAAACCTGGAATTAAAAAATAAAACGCTCATCTCTAAAAACAAATGTACTCTGTGTTACCGTTGCATCAATGATTGTCCAAAGCAAGCCCTCACATTATTGGGTAAGCAGGTTATCAGCCAGCATAAAATAGATAAGTACCTGTAAAAAACAGATACTTATCTTAAAATGCAATTAAATCCAATCGCGATTAACATTGCCACGGTCAGAGAAGCTATAGCTGCAATTAGTTTTTGATATAATCTTTTTCCTTCTTCTTTGGCCTTTTCAATTTCATTTAAGTTTTTACCTTCCAGAAATGCAACGATTTCTCTGTAAGTCTGAATGTCATATTTCTTTTTTTCTTTTTCCAGCTGAAAAGCAATATAAATCGTAAGCGCTGAAATTAAAACCCAAATGACAACTCCTGCAGATTTAAGAAAATAAAACAGGGGCGTTGGAATGACGATATCTAAAATTAATAAAACAGCATAAAAGTTTTTTAATTCATTAAATCTTTTTCTTTCGAACTGACTAATTTCTTTTTTCATTGTTTCAACATCTCCTTTGGCCAGATTATCAATGGAGGTGTTAAAAACTTCACTTAGTAAAATTAAACTATTGATGTCCGGATAGCTTTTATCATTTTCCCAATTTGAAATCGTTTGTCTTGAAACAAAAATTTTTTCTGCCAGTGCATCCTGGGATAAAGATAATGCTTTCCGGTATTTTTTTATCTGTTTACCAAGTTCCATTTTTCAACCTCCTTCAACCTTAATCTAACCAAAGGGTAATAACAGGTCCAGCAAAAGACTTTTACATTTGACAAATAAAGTCTGATTTTTCATTGTCAAAAGTCTTTTACATCCTTAAAAAACAAGATTTCATCAGCTATTTAATGAATCTTCAAAAATTCCTAAAAGAAAATCATTATTCCCAAATATAACCTGTCATGGTCAGGGAACCAAGCTCACAGGATTTATTAAAAACGGTCACTTTATCTTCTGCCTCTGAAGCTCCAAGAACATATAACAAAGGATAAAAATGATCAGGTGTTGGTACAGCATACTGTGCCGCATCAGACTTTTCATTATACTTTAAAATATTGTTGTGGTTTTTATTGATAATATTATCATATATAAAATCATCGAATTCATAGGCCCAGTCAAAACCTTTACTTCCCATATGCCAATCCACTAATCTTAAATTGTGAACGATATTGCCTGTGCCAAAGATAAGAGCACCTTTTTCTCTTAAAGATTTTAATTCCTGACCAATTTGATAATGGGCCTGAGGTGGCGCATAAGCATCCACACTAATTTGAAATACAGGTATATTCCTGTCTGGGTACATATGAACCAATACTGACCAGCTGCCATGATCAATCCCCCATGAATTGTCATAAGCTGTTTCTTTTGAAATCAAATCCTTAACTGCCTTTGCAAAAACAGGAGAACCTGGTGCATCATATACCATTTCATAAAGTTTCTTTGGAAAACCATACATATCATAGATGGTTTCAGGCGCTTCTTCATTCATAATTTTTGTAGCTTTGGTAAACCAATGAGCAGATATCGAAATGATGACTTCTGGTTTTGGTATTCTTTTAGCTATCTCTTTCCATGTTCTTGAATATTCATTATCCTCAATGGCATTCATGGGAGACCCGTGTCCTACAAAAATCACTGGCATCTTTGACACTATAACTCACTTTCCTTTCCCTGATATTAATTTNAAATAACTTTATTATTTTCCCTTCGAGTAAGGAAAGATGTATTTTATTCATGCTTTTTTGATTTCTTATTCCATTAAATATCCATTTCAAGCAAAATTGGCGCATGGTCTTGCCTTGGACCTGAATCAATGATTTCTGATTTACGGACTTTTTCTGCAATCCTGTCACTGACTAACCAGTAATCAATTCTCCAGCCAGAGTTATTGATTTTACTCGTTCTGATCCGCTGAGACCACCAGGTATAAACGCCTTCAATATCACCATGAAGATAACGGAAGGTATCTNTAAAGCCTTTGGATAATAAATTTGAAAAGCCTGCACGTTCTTCATCNGTAAAACCTGCCGAACGGCGGTTGCTCTCAGGGTGTGCCAGGTCAATTTCTTTATGCGCCACATTAAAATCTCCTGATGCAATAACTGGTTTTTTATTATCCAGGCTGACCAGATACTCCGCATATTTTACATCCCATATTTGTCTGTCATCAAGACGGTTTAAAGCATCTCCGGCATTAGGAGTATATACCTGTGTTAAATAAAAATCTTCAAATTCCAGTGTAATAATCCGGCCTTCCCAGTCCATCGTCCCGGGAGCTCCGATTTTAGGAAAGCTAACCAAAGGATTTAAGTGATTTTTATATAAAAACATCGTACCGGAATAACCCTTTCTTGCGGGCTTTACAGAACTATTCCAAACAATCTTGTAATCTGGAAACAGCTTTTCTAAAATCTCTAAATGCTTTTTTGTAGGTCCATCCGCAGTAAGTTTTGTTTCCTGAAAAGCAATGACATCCGGATTGTGTTCAACAATCTTGTTAAGAACAGTCCGTGATAATACACTTCGGTCGGATGTACCTGTTAATGCTGCATTTAATGAATCGATATTCCATGATATAAACTTCAATGCCATACCTCCATATTTTTAATATTAACATCTATTTCTATCTATTTTAGACAATTTCTGATTAATATAAGCTTATCTTATTAAAAAGAATTTGTAAATATAATGTCGCATTCAGAAATATAAAAACCTGCAACACTGCAGGTTTTTATAAATATTAGTCATCAAAAAGAACGATTTTTTTCTTAGCTTTTGTCTTTTTTACATCAATTATTCTTTGATTTTCTGATCCTCGGAATTTCAAAAGCAAGTTTCTTTTATCCAGTTCAAATTTACCGTCTACAAGAATATCGGTTTCATCCAGAAGTTCTGCCCAACCTTTGTGACTGGATAAATTTTTTAAAAGAAATTCATAAGTATACCCTGTATACGTCACTATATCTAAATTTAATTTTTTTGCCTTCTTAGCCAGTTGTGCAAAAGCTTCTGCCTGCTCAAAGGGATCCCCTCCACTAAAGGTAATTCCATCCAAAAGGGGATTTTTTTTAGCTTCTTCAAGAATTGAATCAATACTTATCAATTGACCGCCCTCAAAAGAATGGGTTTCAGGATTGTGGCAGCCAGGGCAGTGGTGCTTACAGCCTTGTGCAAAAACCACCATCCGTATTCCTGGTCCATCCACAATAGATTCTTTGATTAAACCTGCTATTTTGATATAGCTTTCCATCAGATCACCCACTTATCATTCCTAAGATAGAAATCATTTTAAAGATATTTCATTATCCATCTTATATATGCTTTACCCGGTCTCTTTCTTCTGCTCTTTTGGCATCATTAAATCGCTCTAAAGAACCTACAAGATAACCCGTTATACGTCTTATCCTTTCAAACTTAATGTCTCCTTCTTCCCTGCCGCAAGAAGGACAAGTGTTGCCAATGATACCTGTAAATCCGCATACAGGATCTCTGTCTACAGGGTGATTAATTGAACCATAGCCAATACCTGCTTCTTTCATGGCTCTTATGATTTTTTCAAAGGCCTGAAGATTTTGTGTTGGATCCCCATCCATCTCAACATAGGTAATATGTCCAGCATTTGTCAGTTCATGATAGGGCGCTTCAAGTCTTATCTTATCAAAGGCATTAATTTCATAGTAAACAGGAATATGAAAGCTGTTTGTATAATACTCCCTGTCCGTAATCCCTTCAATAGAACCAAAAAGTTCTCTGTCCATCCGAACAAATCTGCCGGATAAACCTTCGGCCGGAGTGGCAAGAAGGGTAAAGTTCATCTTGTACTTTTTACTGGTATCATCCATACGCTGGCGCATGTGTCTTATAATTTTAAGTCCAAGCTGCTGAGCGTCTTCCGATTCCCCATGATGCTTACCAATTAAGGCTTTTAAACATTCAGCCAGCCCGATAAAGCCCATTGACAAAGTTCCATGTTTCAGAACTTCCCTGATTTCATCTTCCCAATTGAGCTTGTCTGAATCAATCCATACACCCTGTCCCATAAGAAATGGAAAGTTTTTAACCTTTTTTCGAGCCTGAATTTCATATCTTTCTAAAAGCTGATCAATAATTAAATCAATTTTTTTATCCAATTCTTCAAAGAAGTAATCCATATCTCCATTGCTTCTTATGGCAATTCGTGGAAGGTTAACGGTCGTAAAACTTAAATTACCCCTTCCATAAATGATTTCCCTTGATGGCTCATGAACATTACCAATAACCCTTGTTCTGCAACCCATATATGCAATTTCTGTTTCTGGTTGACCTGCTNTATAATATTTCAAATTAAAAGGCGCATCAATAAAGGAAAAGTTAGGAAACAATCTCTTAGCACTTACCCTACAGGCCAGTTTAAACATATCATAATTGGGATCCCCTGGATTATAATTAATTCCTTCTTTTACCTTGAAAATATGAACAGGAAATATTGGTGTTTCCCCGTTACCAAGACCTGCTTCTGTCGCTAAAAGAATATTTTTAATGACCAATCTGCCTTCAGGAGAAGTATCTGTACCATAGTTGATTGAACTGAAAGGTACTTGTGCTCCTGCCCTGCTGTGCATCGTATTTAAATTGTGAACAAAAGCCTCCATGGCTTGATAGGTGTTACGGTCAATTTCCACTTCTGCCTCTTTAATGGCAAAGTCTTGCGCCTTACTGATAATATCCGCATCGCCAATATACTTCATTAAATATTCCTGCTCCAATTTTAAATACTGTTCATTGGGAGCTAAAGTTGGGCGAAGATTAGTTTCTTTTGTAATCTTTTGCAAAATTTCATTGACGATATTTACAGCATCTTCATTAGCAGTAAAAAGTTTTAAAGCTTTGGCCAGATTTTGTCTGTATAATCTGGCATAGGTTTTAGCAACGCCTAAAGCCATACCATAATCAAAGTTGGGTATACTTTGACCACCATGTTGGTCATTTTGGTTGGACTGAATTGCAATACAAGCCAAAGCAGAATAGCTGTGTATATCGTTAGGCTCCCTTAAATGTCCGTGACCTGTACTAAAACCATCTTTAAACAGCTTAACAATATCAATTTGACAACAAGTCGTTGTCAGAGTAAGGAAATCTAAATCGTGAATATGGATATCGCCTTCTTTATGAGCTTGCGCATGTTCAGGCTTTAATATATACATTTCACAAAATTGTTTTGCCCCTTCAGAACCATATTTGAGCATGGTTCCCATAGCCGTATCCCCATCAATATTGGCATTTTCACGTTTTAAATCATTGTCTTTAGATTCTTTAAAGGTTAAGTCTTCGTATATTTTCATTAACCGGGTATTCATTTCCCTGACACGAGTTCTTTCTGCCCGGTAAAGTATGTACTTTTTTGCAGTATTGGCATGCCCCTCTTCTATTAACACCTTTTCTACAATATCCTGGATTTCCTCGACTGTTGGTATTGCTTTATTCGGATCTTCATGTAAACGTTGAACTACTTTGTCAGCTAAAATCATAGCCAGGTCATAGTCTTCTTGTCCTGCAGCCTTGGTTGCTTTAAAAATAGCATTGGTGATTTTTTCGATGTTGAAAGGTACTTCTCTTCCATCTCTTTTTTTGATTTTTGTAATCATAAGACTTACCCTTCCTTCATATAAATTTTTCATATGTTTGTTAAATATGTAAAATTGCCCAGCAAAAGTCAAGAGACTGCCACAAGTAAAAACATTATGATTGCCGGCGAAACTTTAAAAAATAATCGGACTGATTTATAATCATCATTGTCAGCCTCTTTAATATAACAATATTTAGTTGTTTTTATACTATCATAATACTATATATTGAATCAAGACTTGACAAGTTCAAAAAAACCACCCTCTATCAGAAAATATGATAGAAAGTGGCTTATTTTAACATATATAATTTTTTTATATTACATATATCAATTAATTATATCAATTGATTTGCTCAAAAATAGCCCGTGAATAAGCTTTGATATCAGCAGGTGGCAGTATATGGTAGTTTTTTTAACGGTAAGAAAATCATTACTGGAGCTTTTTACAATGTATCGGAACAGACCACTTATTCAATATAACGAAAACAGCAAGTATAAGTTCTATTATAACAGTTATTAAATAAGTTAATCCATTTCCGAAGTAAAAACTGGGTCTTATTGGAATGATGCGATAGGAAAGATTATATGCAAAATGAAATAGTATTCCCATTAATACACTCTCTTTATTTTTTACATAGAAGTAGGTAATCCATAAGCTATCTGCAATACAGGATAATATAAAAAATAAAACAGGTACTTCAATACTAAATTCTCCTGGTATTAAATAAAACCAATAATGCCAGCCTGCCCAAATCAATCCGACTATAACTGCTGTTTTTAAAATGCTAAAATGTTTTGAAAGGTGCCCTGTCAAAAAACCTCTCCAGCCAAATTCTTCTCCCAGAGGTGAAACAAAAGAAGTGGCAATAGTATCTGGAACCATAATCCAGGCAAGAGGTGTAAGACCAAAAATAATCCAGCTAAACAGTTTTCCCATAAACATAAAAGCAAATGGCAACAGAATAATGATTAAGTAAATTTTCATGCCTATTTTAACATCCAACATTTTTTTGACTGAATAAAATGCTCCATTAAAGCCTTCCTTTGCAATCAAAAGCAAAACAGCAGATATACTGGGCGATGCTGTTGCCAGCACAACACAAATTTTATAAAGCATTCCCTCTTCAATACCATTCAATAACATGAAGCAGCTAATAAAACCTGAAATAACATAAGTTAAAATAATAAAGCTTAATGACTCTTTAAATGCTTTCGTTTTAATAAATTCTCTCATATATAAACCTCTTTGTTAAATTTAATTTTTTATTTAAATGAATCCTTAACCTTTTTTATTATTTTACAAAAAGATTTTGATTTCGTCATTGTTTTAATTTTATAGCAGTTTCATCATTTTGACCATCAATTTTAAAGTATTTTATTGATGCTAACAAAAGACACTCTTAATAAATAGAGTGTCTGAACCACAAAAACAAATTTTTATTAATTCTTATTCCCATTTAAAATCTTTAATAGCTGTCGCTGTAGAGACGATGTAAAATTAACGCTTTTTCTTATCCAAATATTCTTTTGCAAAACTCCTTATTTTTTTGGCATAGCTCACCTGTTCTATGTTCATTAAGTTTTCCAGAATATCGGCTGGTGAAATGGGATTTTGAGCTATAGCAAGTAAATATTCAGGCTCTTTAGTTTTGTAATAGTATAATATCGTACCTATTCTT